>Ga0070697_100000144_pt1 | contig 57558 bp, 51 predicted proteins | sample KBSK1501metaG_FD_65475 | JGI IMG/M metagenome (GOLD analysis project Ga0070697, IMG submission 65475) | Corn, switchgrass and miscanthus rhizosphere microbial communities from Kellogg Biological Station, Michigan, USA - KBS K1-50-1 metaG | ecosystem: Host-associated > Plants > Roots >... | reverse complement strand
TCTTCCTCGCCGATCGGGGTCTCGAGGGAGATCGGCTCCTGGGCGATCTTCAGGACCTTGCGGACCTTGGCGACCGGGATGCCCATCTTCTTGGCGATCTCCTCGGGCGTCGGCTCGCGGCCGATCTCCTGCACCAGGGCGCGCGACGTCCGCACCAGCTTGTTGATCGTCTCGATCATGTGCACGGGGATGCGGATGGTGCGCGCCTGGTCGGCGATGGCGCGGGTGATCGCCTGGCGGATCCACCAGGTGGCGTAGGTCGAGAACTTGTAGCCGCGCTTGTACTCGAACTTGTCGACCGCCTTCATCAGCCCGATGTTCCCCTCCTGGATCAGGTCGAGGAACTGCAGACCACGGTTGGTGTACTTCTTCGCGATCGACACGACCAGGCGGAGGTTGGCCTCGACCAGCTCGGTCTTGGCGCGCGCCGCCATCGCCTCGCCGGCGCGGATCCCCTCGGCGGTGGTCTTGATCTCGTCCCGCGTGGTGTCCATCTCGCGGGCGATCCGGGCGATCTCCTCTTCGGCCGCGCGCACCTTGTCGCGCAGGTCGCGGCGGCCCTTGGGGTCGCGGGTCAGCTTGAGGCGCCGGTGGTACGACCGGATGTCGTCGTCCAGGTCCCTCATCTTGGCCGCGGTGTCCTTGATCTTGCGGGACAGGTCCTTGATCTTGCCGGTGGTCATCCCCATGTCGCGGATGACCAGGCCGAGCTGCACGCGCACGCGCGCGAAGGTGTGCAGCACCTCGCGGTATCGCCGCGAGCCCTCGGTCAGGCGGCCCAGGTGCTTCTCGTGCTCCTCGATCTTGCGACTGAGGCGCTGGATGCGGACCATGGCGTCGAGGAGCTGGCGGCGCTTGCGCTCGGCGGCGCCCTCCTCGTCGTCGTCGGTCACCATGATCAGATCCTCGACGCGGATCTGCTTGTCGCGGACCTTGTGGCCGTACTCCATCAGCTTGCGGATGACGTACTGGCTGCGCGACAGGGCCTTGACGACGTTCTTCTCGCCGCGCTCGATGCGGCGCGCGATCTCGACCTCGCCCTCGCGCGTCAGCAGCGGGACGGTGCCCATCTCGCGCAGGTACATGCGCACCGGGTCGTTGGTCTTCTCGAGGGTGCCCGGGGACAGATCGATCTTGGTCTCCTCGACCTCTTCCTTCTCGGCGGCGGCCGCCTTCTCCTCCAGCTTGGCCTTGTACTTCTCCTCCGAGTCGACCATCTCGATGCCGAGAGAGTCGAACAGCAGGAACATGTCGTCGAGGTCCTCGGGAGAATGCACCTCCTCCGGCAGCACGTCGTTCACCTCGTCGTAGAGCAGGTAGCCCCGCTCCCTTCCGAGGTTGATCAGCTGCCGGACCTCTTCGTATTTTTCTTCGATGCCCAAAGTCGTTCTCCTCTAGGACAGCGGAGAGGCCTGGCGGAGCGCCTCGATTCTTCGCTTCAGTTCAACCTTGCGACGGAGCAGCTCGTCGATCTCCATCGCCTTCCCCCCGGTTTCCAGCCGCTTCTGGATGTCGCCCATCTGCCTCTCCAGCCGCGCCGCGCGCAGGGCCATCAGGCACCCGCGTCCTTCCTCCAGGGTCGCGGGGGGATGAGGCAATGCCGCCACCCTGGTAATAATGTCCCGGGCGTCGTCGCTCACCAGTGCCGCCACCCGAGGATATGTCACGTCCTCCTGCTTGACCACCAGATCGCGGATCACCTTGACGATGGACGCGATCCGGCTGACCTCGAGGTCGTCCTCCTCCAATTCGTCCAGCATCGCCTTGCGGACGTCGCGCGAGTCGAGCATCGCCCGCAGGATCCGCGATTCGGCCTCGTTCACCAGCCACGCGCCGCGCGCGCCGGCGACCATCCCCGGCTGCAGGCTCTTGCGGCGCCCGCGCACCGCGTCCTGCATCTCCTGCAGGACCAGCCGGTCCTCGATCCCGAGGACCGCGGCGATCATCTCCACGTGCCCGGCCCGCCGCACCGGGTTGTCGATGCGCGCCAGGAACGGCAGGACCTCGTTCAGCGCCACCACCTTCCCCCGGGTACCCGAGAGATCGTGACGCGCCGCCACGTCGCGGGTCAGGAACTCGATGTACGGCGGCGCCGCAGCCAGCCGCTCCCGGTAGCGCTCCGCTCCGTGCTCCCGGACGAACAGGTCCGGGTCCTTCCCCGGCGGAAGCGCCACGACGTTCACCTCGAAGCCGCTCTCCAGGAGCACTTCCAGGGAGCGCCGCGCCGCCGCCCTGCCGGCCGCGTCCGGGTCGAAGTTCACCACCACCCGGTCGGTGTATCTCTTCAAGAGCCTGACGTGCCCGGTCGTGAAGCCGGTGCCGAGCGTCGCCACGGCGTGCGTCACGCCCGCCTGGTGGAGGGCGATGACGTCCATGTACCCCTCGACCAGGATGGCGTAGCCTTCCTTCCGGATTCCCTCCCGGGCCATCCCGATCCCGTAGAGGTTGTCCCCCTTGCTGAACGCCGGGGTCTCCGGAGAGTTCAGGTACTTCGGCTCCCCGTCGCCGATCACCCTCCCGCCGAAGCCGATCGTCTCGCCGGTCAGGTTGACGATCGGGAAGATGACGCGCTGCCGGAACCGGTCGTACGTCCTGCCGGTGTCCTCCTTCTTCGCCAGCAGTCCGGCCAGGACCGCCTGGGCTTCATTGATGCCCGCGGTCGCGAGATGGCCTTTCAGGCCGCCCCAGCCTTCCGGCGCGTAGCCGATCTGGAACGTCTCGATCGTGCCCGCCGTGATGCCGCGGCCCGACAGGTACTTACGCGCCCGCTCCCCCGCCGGCTGCCGCAGTTGCTCCCGGAAGTAATCGTGGGCCCGCCGGTTGGCGGACAGCACCTTCTGGCGCTCGCCGCTCTCCGGTCCGCGCGATGCGATCGGTATCGGGATGCCGTACCGATCCGCGAGCGTCCGCAGCGCCTCGGGAAACTCCAGTTTTTCATAGAGCATCAGGAACTTGAAGACATCGCCGCCGGCGCCGCAACCGAAGCAGTAGAACAGCTGCTTCTCGGCGTCGACGTAGAACGAGGGGGTCTTCTCCGTATGGAACGGGCAGAGCCCCCGATACCGCGAACCGCTTTTCTTGAGTGGCAGGTAATCGGAAACGATCTCGCGCAGGTCGGCGCGCGCCCTCACGCTCTCGACCACGTCAGATCTAGATCTGTCCTTTCCTCCCACTCTCGTGCGGACCTCCCATCAGTCGCTGAATCGTCTCTCCTGCGCGAGACGTTTCAGCGCTTTCTTCCGTGCCGCCAGGGCCTTGATCTTCCGCTTCTGGCTTGGTTTCAAGTAATGCTGTCGTTTCTTCAGCTCGGACAACACACCCGACTTTTCACATTTCCTTTTGAAGCGGCGAAGCGCATTCTCCAGCGACTCGTCCTCGCGAACCCTCACGAGGGGCATTCAGTAACTCCCTCCTTTCGAGCCTTGAGTCAACCAACACCTTATTAGACAAATGCAACCGGGCGTAGGATGCACCACCCCGGCCGCCTGCTGCAGCCCATGCTTCAAGCCGCGTGACCCTGTGCTTAATGTGCCGGGCCGTGGAAGTGCTTGGACCGACAAAGGATTACCAAAGCCCACAGACCAACGCATACGTAATATACGGACCACGCCGGGGGGTTGTCAAGAAAGGGGGTCAAGAAAGGTAAAAATTCTGCAGGGGTGTTTCAAAGCGAGGGCAATATCAGCACTGGAGACTGCATAAAGCCATTTTAATAACTAAAAGAATTATGACTTATAGTATTAATTGTGGACGCGGCATATCCAGCACCGAACCCGTTGTCGATATTGACCACCATCAGCCCTGCCGCGCAGCTGTTGAGCATCCCCATGAGGGCCGCCACCCCCTTGATCCCGGTGCCATAGCCGACACTGGTCGGCACCCCGATAACCGGCACGTCGACCAGGCTGGCGACGATGCTCGGCAGGGCCCCCTCCATGCCGGCCACCACGACGATCACCCGTGCCTTGAGCAGCTTGTCCTTGTGGTCGAGCAGACGGTGGAGCCCGGCGATCCCGACGTCGTAGACCCTCTCCACCCTGTTCCCCATCACCTCGGCGGTCACCGCCGCTTCCTCGGCGACCTGCATGTCGGAGGTTCCGGCGGCCAGGACGAGGATGCCGGGCCGGGCCTTCGCCCCGCCCGGCGCCTCGAGCGTCACCGCCCGGGCGGACGGGTGGTAAACCGCCTTGCGAAAGCGCCGGCGGACCTGCCGGAAGACCTCGGGCGAGATCCGCGTGACCAGGACCGGCTGACGCTTCGACGCCACCCGTCCCATGATGGCGATGATCTGCGGCACGGTCTTCCCCTCCCCGAAGATCACCTCGGGGAATCCGCGACGAAGCTGACGATGATTGTCAACCTTGGCGAAGCCGAGGTCTTCGTAAGGAAGGGTCTTCAGCCGCCGCAACGCCTCGTCGGGCGAGGCCTTGCCGGCACGCACGCGTTCGAGGATCTTCTTCAGCTCGCCGACGTTCAATCGGGGTTCTCCCAGGGCGCGATTATACCCGCGCGGGCCGGCCGCCCGTGTAACCGCACCGGCCGCACCGGCGTTTGTAGAGATGGGGGCGTCGGGGTATGTTAAGGACATGAAACGCCGCGCGATCTGGATCTCCGGGGTGGTCCTGGTGGGAGGAGTCGTTGCGCTCCTGACCGTCGGCAGCACGCGGCGCTCCCGCGACGACCCCAAATACGAAACGGTCAAGGCGGAGAAGGGCCGGATCGTGGCGCGTGTGACCGCCTCGGGGACGTTGTCGGCCCTGGTGACGGTCCAGGTCGGGACGCAGGTCTCGGGACGGATCCAGAATCTCTACGTCGACTTCAACAGCCCGGTCCGCAAGGGCCAGATCCTGGCCACGATCGACCCCCAGGTGTTTCGCGCCGAGGTCGAGCAGGCGAAGGCGAACCTCGCCGCCGCCGAGGGGAACCTCGCCAAGGCGAAGGCCCAGGCGGTCGATGCCCACCGCCAGTACGAGCGGGCCAAGCTGCTCGGCCAGAAGGACCAGCTGATCGCCCAGGCCGATCTCGACACGGCCGACGCCAACGCCCAGGCCGCGGACGCCCAGGTGAAGGCTATGGACGGCGTTTTGGCGCAGACGCGGGCCTCGCTGCACCAGGCCGAGGTCAATCTCGGTTACACCACCATCCAGTCCTCCATCGACGGTGTCGTGATCTCGCGCAACGTCGACGTCGGCCAGACGGTCGCCGCGTCGCTGCAGGCGCCGACGCTGTTCACCATCGCGCAGGACCTGCGCAAGATGCAGGTCGACACGAACGTCTCGGAGGCGGACGTCGGAAAATTGCGCGACGGGATGCCGACGTCGTTCACGGTCGACGCCTTTCCGGGGGAGAACTTCAAGGGGACGATCCGCCAGATCCGGAACGCGCCGCAGTCGGTGCAGAACGTGGTGACGTACGACGCCGTGATCGACGTCGACAACACCGACCTGAGGCTGCGGCCCGGGATGACGGCGAACGTCACCTTCACCTACGCGCAGAAGGACGACGCGCTCAAGTTCGCCAACGCCGCCCTGCGCTTCCGGCCGCCGGCCGACATCGCCGCCTCGGCGCCCCGTCCCGAGCGCGACCGCCGCATCGTCTGGGTGCTGCGCGACGGGAAACCGCAGCCGGTCACGATCCGGACCGGCATCTCGGACGGCAGCGTCACCGAGGTGGCCGACGGCGATCTGCGCGAGGGGGACGCCCTGATCACCGAGGCGGTCGGCGCTCCCGGGTCCGGCGTGCCGCCGGCGTTCCGGCGCCCGCTCTGACCGCCATGGCGGACGCGCCGCTCATCCGGATCGAGAACGTCACCAAGGTCTATCACGCAGGCGAGGTCGAGGTACGGGCCCTGGCCGGCGTGTCGCTGGACGTCGAGCCGGGCGAGTTCGTCGCGATCATGGGTGCGTCCGGGTCGGGCAAGTCGACCCTCATGCACCTGATCGGCTGTCTCGACCGGCCGACCTCCGGACGCTACGCGCTCGAGGGACGCGAGGTCTCCGGTCTGAGCCGCAACGCCCTGGCGGAGGTGCGCAACCGGACGATGGGATTCGTGTTCCAGAGCTTCAATCTCCTGGCGCGCACCAGCGCGGTGGAGAACGTCGAGCTGCCGCTGGTCTACGCCGGCGTACCGGCGGCGGAAAGGCGGCGGCGCGCCATCGAGGCGCTGCGGCAGATCGGTCTGGGCGACCGTCTGGAGCACCACCCGGGTCAGATGTCGGGCGGCCAGCAGCAGAGGGTGGCGATCGCCCGCGCCCTGGTCAGCGGTCCCCGTCTGCTTCTCGCCGACGAGCCGACCGGCAATCTCGACTCGCGCACCAGCGCCGAGGTCATGGCGCTCCTGCGCGGTCTGAGCGAGGGCGGTCTGACCGTCGTGCTGGTGACGCACGCGCCCGACATCGCCACCTGGACCTCGCGCGTCCTGCAGCTGAAGGACGGGCTGATCGTCTCGGACGAAAGACGCGCACCGATCGCGGCCGCCCGGCCGGCGCCCGCCGGGGCGGTCGGGGTGCGTCCATGAGCCCGTGGGCCGTGCTCCGTCTCTCCTTCCGGGCCCTGGGCCGGAACACCATGCGGTCGTTCCTGACGGCGCTCGGGATCATCATCGGCGTCGGCGCCTTCATCGCCATGGTGGTGATCGGCGAAGGGGCGAAGGCGCGCGTCGAGGAGGCGTTCTCGTCGATGGGGACGAATCTCCTGATCGTCCTGCCCGGGTCGAGCTCGCAGCGCGGAGTGTTCGGCGGCTTCGGGTCGCAGCCGACCCTGACCTGGGACGATCTGAAGGCGATCCAGAGCGAGATACCGTCGGTCCGCCACGCCGCGCCGCAGCTGCGGTCGACCGCGTCGGTGGTCAGCGAGGAGCAGAACTGGACCACCTCGATCACCGGCGTCACCCCCGAGTACTTCGAGATCCGCAACTGGCCCGTGTCGTCGGGCGTGCCGATGACCCCGTCCGACGTCGACGCCGCGACCAAGGCTGTCCTGCTGGGGCAGACGGTGGTCGACCGGCTGTACGGCCCCGGCGCCGACCCGGTCGGCCAGACGGTGCGCATCAAGGGGATGCCGTTCCAGGTGATCGGCGTGACCGCCCGGAAGGGCCAGTCCCCGATGGGTCAGGACTACGACGACGCCGTCTTCATCCCGGTCAGCACCTACCGGTCCAAGATCCAGGGAGGATTGAACAACTACCTCTCCGGCTCGATCTTCGTCGGCGCGTCCAGCCCGGAGGCGACCTCGAGGGCCGAGCGCGAGGTCCGCAGTCTTCTGCGCGAGCGGCACCACCTGGCGGGCGACACGGACGACGACTTCCAGGTCCGCAATCTCACCGAGATCGCCGCGGCCCAGCAGGAAGGCACCAAGACCCTGACCACGCTCCTGGCCAGCATCGCCGCGGTGTCGCTCGTGGTCGGCGGCATCGGGATCATGAACATCATGCTGGTCAGCGTCACCGAAAGGACCCGCGAGATCGGCGTCCGCATGGCGGTCGGCGCCAAGCCGCGGCACATCCTGGCGCAGTTCCTGACCGAGGCGCTGTCGTTGTCGGTCCTGGGCGGCGTCACCGGTGCGGCGCTCGGTCTGTTCTCCGCCTGGCGCCTGGCCGCCCAGTTCGGGTGGCCGATGCTCATCCGCCCCGGCATCATCGCCCTGGCCCTCGGGTTCAGCGGTCTCGTCGGCGTCATCTTCGGACTCTACCCGGCGCAGCGCGCCTCCCGTCTCGATCCGATCGAAGCGCTGCGCTACGAATAATCGATCGCATCGCCGGCGAGAGGGGCCACGCGCCGCCGCGGCTCATGCTCGCTCGCGCGGGATCAACGATTGCCCCTCCGGCGCGCACGGCGCGGCTCGAAATCGCCGCAACGGCGCGTGGCCCCTCTCGCCGAGCACCCGGTCAGTCATTCACCCGCGCTTGCGTCGGGCCGCGTCGATGAGGCCGTGGAGGTCAAGAACGGATCGCGCTAAATTCGTCGGGAGGAGCGGCAGGCGGCAGCGGGGCGGGGCGATTTCGAGCCGCGCCATGCGCGTTGGACGGGCGCGCACGATCCTGCGCGAGCGAGCATTAGCCGCGCCCCGCTGCCGCCTGCCGCTCCGGTCGCCAAACTTCGCCGGTTTCCGTTCTTGACACGCCCCGGGCGGTTTCATAAGATGACGGCCGAAACGTCAGCAGTCACGCGCCTTTCGGCCGACCGCATCCAGGAGCCAGGGGCGAAGAACGCTCATCGCAGGACCAACGCAGAGGTGAGCGCATGACACAGATGCACGACAAGCGACGCCACCCACGCGTCGCTCATCGCATGAGGGTGCGGTCAACTTCCGGGGGGGCCGTGGAGCTGGAGACCATCGACCTGAGCGCCGGCGGTCTCTCCTGCACGGCCCCCACCTTCCTTCCGCTCATGACGAAGCTGGCCGTGTCGCTCGTGCTGCCGGGCCAGCGGGCGGCCGCGGCCGACCCGGAGAACGGGCACGAGACGGTGAACGGCGAGGCGGTCGTGGTCCGGAGCGATCCGTCCGCCCCGGCCGACGGGGTCGAGGCGTACCGCGTCGCCCTGTTCTTCTCCCGCATGGACGACGCCGACCGCCGGCGGCTCCTCGACTTCCTGGCCCGACAGTCCGGCAGGGCCGCGAACTAGAACGCCGGCAGGGAACACGACCGTGAAGCGATACGTCGTCGGCATCACCGGCGCCAGCGGCTCGTCGTGCGCCCGCTCCATCCTGCACCACCTGTCGCGTCACGGAGATGTCGAGCGGGTCCACGTCGTCCTCAGCCCGTTCTCCCTGCAGACGTTGAGCGTCGAGCTCGGGAGGACCGTCAAGGACGAGGCGGCGGGGTTGCGGCTGCTCCTCGGCGGAGAGGTCGGCGAGCGCTTCGTCCTGCACCGGTCCACCGACCTGGCCGCCGCCGTCAGCAGCGGCTCGTACCCGACCGACGGGATGGTGGTGGTGCCGTGCAGCGGCGGCACGCTGGCCGCGATCGCCAACGGCACGTCCTCGAACCTGCTGCACCGAGCCGCCGAGGTGACGCTCAAGGAGCGCCGGCCGCTGGTGCTGGCCTTCCGCGAGACGCCGCTCAGCCTCGTGCACATCGAGAACATGGCCCACGCCACGCGCGCCGGGGCGGTCGTCTTTCCCCTCACCCCCGCCTTCTACAACCGGCCCCAGGGAATGGACGAGATCGTCGAGCAGTTCACGGCCCGCATCTTCGATCTGCTCAGCCTGCCGCACACGCTCGGCAAGCGATGGGGAACGGCCTGATCGCCGGGAGCGGCGCCGCCTCGCCGGGCGTCGCCCGGGCGCGGGGTCTTCGGGCCGCGGCCGCCACCCTGTCGATGATCAAGTTCCAGCACACCCTGTTCGCGCTGCCGTTCGCGTTCACGGGGGCGATCCTGGCGGCCGGCGGGCTGCCGCCGGCGGGCCGGCTCGGCTGGATCCTCGCGGCGATGGTCGGGGCGCGCAGCGCGGCGATGATCTTCAACCGGATTGCCGACCTCGAGCTCGATCGGAAAAACCCCCGCACCGCGGCGCGTCCTTTGGTGACCGGTGAGCTCGGTCTCCGCTTCGCCTGGCTCGCCCTGGGGATGAGCGTCGCGCTCTTCGTCGCGAGCGCCGCCATGCTCAACCGGCTGGCGCTCGTCCTCGCCGCGCCGGCGCTCCTCCTGATCCTGTCGTATTCGTACGCCAAGCGCGTCACCTGGCTGACCCACCTGCATCTCGGCGCCTCGCTCGGTCTGGCGCCGCTCGGCGCCTGGGTCGCCATGCGCGGGACGCTCGATGCCCCCCCGCTGGTCCTCGCCGCCGCGGTGACGCTCTGGGTCGCCGGCTTCGACGTCATCTACGCCTGCCAGGACGTCGCGTTCGACGCGCGTGAAGGCCTGCACTCGGCCCCCCGCCGGCTCGGAATCGCGCGCGCGCTCCGGCTGTCGTCGGCGCTGCACGTCGTGATGGTGGCGCTCCTCCTCGGTCTTCCTCTTTTTCTTCCCCTCGGATGGATCTATCTGGCCGGCGTCGGCGTCACCGCCGTCCTGCTCGTCCACGAGCACCGGCTGGTGCGCCCGGACGATCTCAGCCGCGTGAACCAGGCGTTCTTCACCATCAACGGCTGCGTGTCGTTCCTGATCCTGATCGCGACGGTCCTCGACGTGGGGCTCCGCGGGGCGGGTCTTTTCCCCGGCTAGAGGGCGGACGGATCGGTCCGACAGGCGTCCGGACGGGTGGCTCAGACGAGCGGCGCCCGGAGCGGGTCGATGGTCTTGCGGATCGGCGTGGCGGGACCGGTCAAGAGCAGGTAGAGGTCGCGCAGGTTCGTGCCGGTGGGACCGGTGGTGAAATCGTCGTTCAGCTTCTTGAAAAAACGGTAGGTCGTCGAGTCGCGCAGGGTGCGCTCGGGGTCGAGACGGGCGAGTCGCGCCCGCTCGAGGGTCGTCTGATCGACGTAGGCGCCGGCCGCCGGCGAGTTGCCGTCGATCCCGTCGCTGCCGAGGGCCAGGAAGGCCCAGGGACGCGAGCCGAGACGCGCCATCCGGAGCGCCAGGCGGAGGGCCAGCTCCTGCGCCCGGCCGCCCTGCGCCGAGACGACCGGCACCGTCAGCACCTCCCCGCCCAGAACCAGAAGACGCGTCCCCGGCGGCGCGGTCTCGATCGCGCGGGCCACCATCTCGACCGTCGTCTCGACCAAGCCGGTCACGTCGGTCGGGAACGCCTCGGCCGGGAGCCCGCGCGTCAGCCCGCCGCGGACGGCGGCGTTGCGCAGATCGCGGTTCGACAGGATCGCCTCCGAGCGGGAGCGCTTGAACAGTCTGTCCTTCGGCTTCGGCGTCTCGGGGATGCGGCCGGCATGCATCGCCTCCAGGACCCTGACCGGCAGGGCCGGGGCGATGCCGTAGCGATCGATGGTCCGGATGAGATCGTCGATCGTGGTGCGGTCCGCGAGGGACGGACCCGAGGCGACCTCGTCGTAGCGCTCCGGGTCGACGTCGCACATCACGAGCGTGGACTGGGTCGCGGCCCGGCGCGCCGCGACCGCCAGCCGGCCGCCCTTGACCGCCGACAGGTGCTTGCGGACGGTGTTGATCGCCGCGATCGGCGCGCCGGAGGCGAGCAACACCCGGTGCAGGTTGCTCTTGTCGGTCTCCTTCATCAGGGTCGTCAGGGGCGCCGCCATCAGGGCCGAGCCGCCCCCCGAGGGGAGGAAGATGACGTCGTCGCCTGCCCCGGCGTGGGATGCGAAGCGCAGCGCCGTCTTCCCGGCGACGAACGAGCCTTTCTCGGGCACCGGGTGCCCGGCGGCGATCAGCTTGATGCGGCAGCGTGACGCCGGCAGCCGCAGCTCGGCCAGGGACGTCTGAAGCGGTGGCGGCGGCGCGGGCGTCTTGCGGCTCGACTCCGGGCCGCGCGGGAAGACGAGCAGGGCGTCGAGGAGACGCCGGCCGCCCGCCTCCTTGAACCGGTGCAGGAGACCGTCCAGCATCGCGGGGGCCGCCTTCCCGAAGGCGACCACGAGCAGCCGGCCCTTCCGTTTCAGGCTCAGGGCGCGGCCGCACAGAGCGAGGCTGTCGGACCGCGCGTGCACGGCCCGCCGCACGGCGGCGGCCGGATCGCAGGCGGAGAGCGCCTCCCGCGCGATCGCCTGGAGCAATTGCGCCGCAAGACTTGTGCTCGCCACCGGCCTGGAATCCCCGCGTCTCATGGCGTCGAGCGCTCTCCGTGAACCCCGGACGGGACGGTCCTTCCCGCGCGACCTCTCCGCGAAATCCTTGTGCCGCACGTCTTGACAGGAATTCGAAGAGTCTGGTATAAGGCCGACACGTCGCGAGGATTTTTCATCGTTCCTGTTAACTGCACGCTTTCACCTCGAGGAGGTGTCGCATGAACAAGGCGGATCTTATCGACAAGATCGCCAAAGACGCGAAAATCAGCAAGACCGCCTCCGGCAAGGCGCTCGATTCGCTGGTCGACGGCGTCACCAAGGCCCTGAAGAAGGGCGATCGAGTCGCCCTGGTCGGCTTCGGGACCTTCACGGTCTCCAAGCGCAAGGCTCGCGTCGGCCGCAACCCGCAGACGGGCGAGCAGATCGAGATCAAGGCGCGCAAGGTGGCGCGCTTCCGTCCGGGCAAGGAACTCGCGGCGGCCATCCGGTAAGCTCCGTTCGTCGCGACATCCGTCGGATGATGACACGAGGGCGGCGTCCTCCAGGGGGCGCCGCCCTTCGTGCTGTCCGGGCCCGGACGATCCGATCGGCTCCTACTCGACGGTGAACAGGACGGCGCCCGCCTCCACCGTCTCCCCCGGCCGCACGCGCAGACGCGCGACGCGGCCGCCCCTGGGGGCCGTCAGCTCGTTGGCCATCTTCATCGCTTCGACCACGACGACCCCCTGGCCCGCCGTCACCTCCTGCCCCTCGTCGGCGAGCAGCGCCACGATCTTCCCCGGCATGATGGAGCGGACGTCGACCGGCCCCTTGTGGGCCACCGCCACGCCCGCGGCGGCGCGCCGCAGCGGATCGACGAGCCGCACACTGTAATGCCTCCCGCCGATGGCGACGTCGTAGGACGTCTCCCCGGACCCCGCGTCCTGATCGACCGCCCGTTCGACCATCGCCTCGCAGGTGCGCTCGTCGAGCGACAGGACGAGCGGCACACCGTCGCCGCGGCGCTCCACCGCGCGCGCCGCGCCGTCGAGACGAACCGTGTAGGCGCTCCCGCCGCGCCGCTCGACCTCGATAGCGAGGTCCCGTCCGCCGATCCGGGCCAGGTAGCGCATGTCACCGGGTCTGCGGCCATCGCGACGGACGGCTCTCCATCAGGGCCCGCCGCCCGGCCGCGACCCAGGCGCTCTGGCCGCGCGACGACTCGGACGGCGGACGGCGCGCCGCCCCCTCGAGCACGTGGATGGCGGCGGCGATCGCCGCCGCCTCGGCGTCGGGGCCGACCGCCCGCATGGCCGCCTCGAGCCGCGGCATGACGCGGTCGAGGTAGCCGATGTCGATCCGGCCCGCCACGAAGTCGGGGTCCCGCAGGAGCTCCCGGTGGAACGGCAGCGTGGTGCGGACCCCCGCGATCAGGAACTCGTCCACGGCGCGGCGCATCCGGGCGATCGCCTCGCCCCGGTCGCGGCCCCAGGCGATCAGCTTGGCGATGAGCGCGTCATAGTGCAGCGGGATCTCGTCCCCCCGCTGCAGCGCGGTGTCGACGCGGATGCCGGGGCCGGACGGCGGGCGCAGCGCTGTCACCCGTCCGGGCGACGGGCGGAAGCCGTTCTCCGGATCCTCCGCCAGGACGCGGCACTCGATCGCCCAGCCGCGGGGCTGCACGTCGCCCTGCTCGAGCGGCAGCGGCCGGCCCCCGGCGATCGCGATCTGCGCCTGCACGAGGTCGAAGCCGGTGACCATCTCGGTGACCGGGTGCTCGACCTGGATGCGCGCGTTGACCTCCATGAAGTAAGGCCTGCCCTTGCCGTCCAGGAGGAACTCGACCGTGCCGGCGTTGCGGTAGCCGCACGACCGGACGACCCGGAGCGCCAGCGCGCCGATGCGGTCGCGGTCGGCCGGGCGGAGCGCCACCGAGGGGGACTCCTCGACCAGTTTCTGGTGCCGGCGCTGCACCGAGCACTCGCGCTCGCCGAAATGGACCGCGTTCCCGTGGTGATCCGCCAGGATCTGGATCTCCACGTGCCGCACGTTCTCCATCAGCTTCTCGGCGTAGATGCCGTCGTCGCCGAAGGCCGAACCGGCCTCCGAGCGCGCGCCGCGGACCGCCGCCTCGAGGTCGCCCTCCGAGCGCACCACCCGCATCCCCTTGCCGCCGCCGCCGGCCGCCGCCTTCAGGATGACCGGGTAGCCGTTGGCGCGGACGAAGGCGGCGATCGCCCCGGTGTCGGCCGCCCGGTCGAGCAGGCCGGGGATGACGGGAACGCCCGCCTTCTGCATCAGCCGCCGCGCCTCGACCTTGTCGCCGACCAGACGCATCGCCTCGGGCGGCGGACCGATGAACGCCAGACCGGCCGAGGCGCAGGCCTGCGCCAGAGCGGGGTTCTCGGCCAGGAAGCCGTAGCCGGGGTGGAGCGCGTCCGCCCCGGCGCGCCGCGCGGCGTCCAGGATCGCGTCGATGTCCAGGTACGATTTGGACGCGGGGGCGGGACCGATGCAGTACGCCGCGTCGGCCAGGCGGACCGGCAGCGTGTCGCGGTCGATCTCCGAGTAGACGACCACCGGCGACAGATCCATCTCCCGGCAGGCGCGCAGGACCCGCAACGCGATCTCGCCCCGGTTGGCGATCAGGACCCGGCGGATCTCCCGGGCGCCGGCCGCCGGACGGCCGCGGCGCGCGGGCGTCCCCCCGGGCGCGACCCGCGCATCGCGGGACGGGTGTTGTTTCCCTGGCGCTCTCGAGTTTCGGGGCATCGTGAGGCTCGCCTCCGGCCGGTCTCCGGCCGCGGTGCCGCCTACAGTGGAATGTTGCCGTGCTTCTTGGGAGGCGTGGTGTCTCGTTTCGTCCGCAGAAGCCGCAGGGCGGTGACGATTCTGCGGCGGGTCTGCCGGGGCTCGATCACCTCGTCGACATAGCCGCGCTCGGCGGCGACGTACGGGTTGGCGAACTTGTCGCGGAATTCCTCGACCTTCCTGCGGCGCAGGGCCTCGGGGTCGGCCGCCGCCTGCAGCTCCCGGCGGTACAGGATGTTCACGGCGCCCTCCGGCCCCATCACCGCGATCTCCGCCGTCGGCCAGGCGAAATTGAAGTCGGTGCGGATGTGCTTCGACCCCATGACGCAGTAGGCGCCGCCGTAAGACTTGCGCGTGATGACCGTCACCTTGGGAACGGTCGCCTCGGCGAAGGCGAACAGCAGCTTGGCGCCGTGCTTGATGATGCCGCGGTACTCCTGGTCGGTGCCGGGCAGGAACCCGGGGACGTCCTCGAAGGTCACCAGGGGGACGTTGAAGGCGTCGCAGAAACGCACGAACCGGGCGCCCTTGAGCGACGCGTCGATGTCGAGCGTGCCGGCCAGGACCATCGGCTGGTTGGCGACGATGCCGACGCTGCCGCCGTCGATGCGGCCGAAGCCGACGATCAGGTTCTTCGCGTAGTGCTCGTGCACCTCGAGGAACGCCCCGTCGTCCAGGACCCCCCGGACGATCTCCTTCATGTCGTACGGCTTGTTCGGGTCGGCGGGGACGAGCGCGTCAAGACGTCCGTCCTCGCGCCAGGGGTCGTCGCTCGCGCCGCGCCGCGGCGGGTCCTCCGTGTTGTTCGACGGCAGGTAGGACAGCAGGTCGCGGATGATCGCCAGCGCGGCCGCGTCGTCGGGCGCCGCGAAGTGGGCCACGCCGCTCACCGAGGCGTGCGTCATGGCGCCGCCCAGCTCCTCCTTCGTGACTTCCTGGTGGGTCACCGACTTGATGACGTCCGGCCCGGTGATGAACATGTACGACGTCCCCTGCACCATGATGTTGAAGTCGGTGATCGCCGGCGAGTAGACGGCGCCGCCGGCGCACGGCCCCATGATGGCGGAGATCTGCGGTACCACACCCGAGGCCAGGGTGTTGCGCAGGAAGATGTCGGCGTACCCGCCGAGCGACACGACGCCCTCCTGGATGCGGGCTCCCCCCGAGTCGTTGAGACCGACGATCGGGACGCCGACCTTCATGGCCAGGTCCATGATCTTGCAGATTTTCGCGGCGTAGGTCTCGCTGAGGGAGCCGCCGAAGACCGTGAAATCCTGCGCGAAGACGAAGAGCTGGCGGCCGTCGATCGCGCCGTGGCCGGTCACGACCCCGTCGCCCGGGATGCGTTGCGTCTGCATCCCGAAGTCCTGGGAGCGGTGGACGACGAACCGGTCGAGCTCTTCGAAGGTGCCGGGGTCGAGGAGAAGGTGAAGACGCTCCCGGGCGGAGAGCTTTCCCTCGGCCTTCTGGCGCGCCAGGCGTTCCGGGCCTCCTCCGGCCTCGGCCTCCCGGTTCCTGCGCCTCAGCTCCTCCAGCCGGTCGACGGCCACCTCAACCCTTCCGCATCTGCTGCGGCAGCTTCTCCCAGTCCTTGAGGAAGCGCTGCAGACCGATGTCGGTCAGGGGGTGCTTGATGATCGCCTCCAGCACGGAGAACGGCATGGTGGAGATATCGGCGCCCAGACGGGCGGCGTCGACGACGTGCAGCGGGTTGCGGATGCTCGCCGCCAGGATCTCGCACTTGAAGTCGTAGTTGTCGAAGATCGCGCGGATGTCGCGCACGATCTCCATGCCGACGTGGCTGATGTCGTCGAGACGGCCGACGAACGGGCTGACGAACGACGCGCCCGCCTTGGCCGCCAGGAGCGCCTGCGGCGCCGTGAAGATGAGCGTGGTGTTGATCCGGATCCCCTCCGACGACAGCGTCCGGATGGCCCGGAGGCCTTCGCGGATCATCGGGATCTTGATCACCACGTTCGGAGCGCCGACCCGGCGCATGATGTCGCGGCCCTCGCGGATCATCTCGTCCGCTGTCGTCGAGACCACCTCGGCGCTGACCGGTCCCGGGACGATGGCGCAGATCGCCCGCACCACGTCGAGGAAGTCCTTGCCCTCCTTCGCCACCAGGGAGGGGTTGGTCGTCACGCCGTCCAGGATGCCCCACGAATTGGCCTCGCGGATCTCGTCGATGTTCGCCGTATCGAGAAAGATCTTCATGACGCCTCCTCCCCGTCCGCACCGTTGCCCGCCGGCGGCGCGACGACGGGCCCGCCCGCCGCCCCACCGGCCGGCCCGCCGTTGTCGGCCTGATCGGCGTCGCCCTCGGCCACCCGCGCCACCGCCACCACCGCGTCGCCCTCCTCGAGATGGATGAGCCGCACGCCCTGGGTCGGCCGTCCCAAAAGAGAGATGTCGCGCACGTTGGTGCGGATGATCTTGCCGAAGGCGGTGATCACCATGATCTGGTCGTCGATGGCGACTTCCATGACCTTGACCACAGGTCCAGTCTTGTCGGTGACCTTCAGATTGATGATCCCGGAGCCGCCGCGGCCCTGCAGACGATACTCGGCGACCTCGGTGCGCTTGGCGTAGCCTTTCCCGGTGACCGTGAGGATTGTACTCCCCTCCTTCGACGACAGGGAGTCCATCTCCACGACCAGATCGCTGTCGTCGGGCCGCTTCGAGTCGGGGTCGGGCATCCCGGGGAGCTGCGCCAGCCGCATGCCGATCACCCCGTGCGCCCCCCTCCCCATCGCCCGCACGTCCTCTTCGGAGAACCGGATCGCCTGGCCGCCGGCGGTCGCCATGAAGATCTCCAGCCGGCCGTCGGTCAGCTTCACCGACAGGAGCTCGTCCCCCGCGTCCACCCCGATGGCGATGATGCCGCCGGCCCGCGGGTTGCCGTAGGCCGCGAGCGGCGTCTTCTTGATGATCCCCTTGCGGGTGCAGAAGACGACGTAACGGTCCTCGGCGAAATCCTTGGTGGCGACCAGGGAGGCGACCTTCTCCTCGGGGGACAGCTCGACGAAGTTGACGATGTTCTTGCCCTTGCCGGCGGCGCCGATCTGCGGGATCTCGTGCACCTTCAGCCAGTGGACCCGGCCGCGGGTGGTGAAGATCAGGATGGAGGCGTGCGTCGAGGCCACGAACAGGTGCTCGACGAAATCCTCCTCGCGCGTGGTCATGCCGATCTTCCCCTTGCCGCCCCGCCTCTGGCTGCGGTAGGTGGACAGAGGATTGCGCTTCATGTAGCCGGCGTGCGAGACCGTGATCACCATCTCCTCCTCGGCGATCATGTCCTCGACCGAGATCTCGCCCGCCTGGGCGACGATCTCGGTGCGGCGCGCGTCGGCGTAGTTCTTCCGGATCTCCTTGAGCTCGTCGACCAGGATGCCGAACACCAGCCGCTCGTTCGCCAGGATCTCCTTGAGGCGGGCGATCTGCTTGAGCGTCTCGGTGTACTCCTCGACGATCTTCTGCCGCTCCAGGCCGGTGAGCCGCTGCAGCTTCATGTCGAGAATGGCCTGCGCCTGGATGTCCGACAGCTTGAAGCGCAGCCGCATCGCCTGCCTCGCCTCGTCGGGCGCCTTGGCGGCGCGGATCAGGGCGATCATCTCGTCCAGGTTGTCGAGCGCGATCTTCAGGCCCTCCAGGACGTGGGCGCGCTCCTCGGCACGGGTCAGCTCGAACGCGGTGCGGCGGGTGATCACCTCGCGGCGGTGATCGATGAACTCGGCGATCATCCGCTTGAGGTTCAGGACCCGGGGCCGGTTGTTCACGATCGCCAGGAAGATCGCCCCGAACGTCTCCTGCATCTGCGTGTGCTTGTACAGGTTGTTCAGGATCACCTTCGGGACCGCGTCGCGCCTGAGGTCCAGGACGACCCGGATGCCGTCGCGGTCCGACTCGTCGCGGATGTCGGTGATGCCGTCGATCTTCTTGTCGTTGACCAGCGAGGCGATCTGCTCGATCAGACGCGCCTTGTTGACCTGGTAGGGAACCTCGGTGATGACGATGCGATCCTTGCCGCGCTTGCCGCCCTCCTCGACGGTCGCCCGGGCGCGCATCACGATGATGCCCCGGCCGGTGCGGTAGGCCTGGGCGATCCCCTCCCGTCCCAGGATGTAGCCGGAGGTCGGGAAGTCGGGTCCCTTGATGTGCTTCATCAGGTCGTCGACCGTGAGGCTCGGTTCCTCGACCTGGGCGATGATGCCGTCGATCACCTCGCCCATGTTGTGCGGCGGGATGTTGGTCGCCATGCCGACGGCGATTCCCGACGAGCCGTTCACGAGGAGGTTGGGGAACCGTGTGGGCAGGACCAGCGGCTCCTTCTGCTGACCGTCGTAGTTCGGGCCGAAATCGACGGTGTCCTTGTCGATGTCCGCCAGCATCTCGTGCGCCAGTTTCGACATCCGGACCTCGGTGTAGCGCATGGCGGCCGGCGCGTCGCCGTCGATCGAGCCGAAATTCCCCTGGCCGTCGACCAGCGGGTAGCGCATCGAGAAGTCCTGCGCCAGACGCACGATGGCGTCGTAGATCGCCGTGTCGCCGTGCGGGTGGTACTTCCCCATCACGTCCCCCACGATGCGGGCCGCCTTCTTGTACGGCTTGTCGTGGTGGTTGCCCGCCTCGTGCATGGCGAACAGGACGCGGCGGTGCACCGGCTTGAACCCGTCACGGACGTCGGGCAGGGCGCGGCCCACGATCACGCTCATGGCGTAATCGAGGTAGGACCGCCGCATCTCGGTCTCGATCGGAACGCGGGTGTGGTCCGGGGCGCTGGTCGACGTCTCGTCCATCGGCATCAGATGTCCAGGTTGCGGACCTCGAGGGCGTTGTCCTCGATGAACTTGCGGCGGGGCTCGACCATGTCACCCATGAGGACGGTGAAGATCTCGTCGGCCCCTACGGCGTCGGCGACATTCACCTGCACCAGCCGGCGCGTCTCCGGGTTCATGGTGGTCGACCAGAGCTGCTCGGCGTTCATCTCTCCGAGCCCCTTGTAGCGCTGGATGGTGAGCCCCTTCTTCCCCTCCTCCATCAGGTGACGCAGGAGGTCCAGGCGGGAATCGACCGACTGCTCGTGGCCGTCCTGCGCGATGACGAACGGCGGCTGGCGCAGATCCTTGAGGTCGTCCTCGAGGCTCCTGAGCGTGCGGTACTCGATCGACGAGACCAGATCCCAGCCCACGACCGACGGGGCGTGCCCGCGGGCCCGCGCCGTCACCTCGAAGGTGTAGCGGCCGTGCTCCTCGTCCTTCTGCATCGCGTCGGTCTTGAACCCGGCCTCCTCGACCGCGCGGCGGATCTCCTCGAGCGCCTCGGCGTCCTCGAAGTCCTTCAGGTCACCCGCACCCGCGGCCAGGATGGTCTCGACCAGCCCCGGCTCGTAACCCCTCCTCTTCAACAGATCGAGGTGCAGCTGGTAGCGCACCAGCTTCTCGAGGGTGTTGCGCAGGGCCGGTCCTTCGAGGACCGCCTTGCTCCGGGGCAGCCGGACCTGCCGCTCCTGCGCCGCCGTCTCCATCAGGTAGCGGCTCATCTCATCCTCGTTCGCCAGATAGGTCTCCGTCTTGCCCTTCTTGACCTTGTAGAGCGGTGGCTGCGCGATGTACAGGTGACCGTGCTCGATCACCGGGCGCATTTGTCTGTAGAAAAACGTCAGGAGGAGCGTGCGGATGTGCGACCCATCCACGTCCGCGTCGGTCATGATGATGACCTTGTGGTAGCGCAGACGTGCGTGGTCGTAGTCCTCCTCGCCGATCCCGGTGCCGAGGGCGGTGATGATGGTCCGGATTTCCTGGCTCGACAGCATCTTGTCGAAGCGCGCCTTCTCGACGTTGAGGATCTTGCCGCGCAGCGGCAGGATCGCCTGCGCGCGCCGGTCGCGGCCCTGCTTCGCCGAGCCGCCGGCGGAGTCGCCCTCCACCAGGAACAGCTCGGAGCGCGCCGGGTCGGTCTCCTGGCAGTCGGCGAGCTTGCCGGGGAGCATGCCCGAGTCGAGCGCCCCCTTGCGCCGCGTCAGCTCCTTCGCCTTGCGCGCCGCCTCGCGCGCCCGCAGCGCCTCGAGAGCCTTCTCCAGCACCTTCCGCGCGATGCCGGGATTCTCCTCGAAGCAGGACGACAGCTTCTCGTTCAGCATCGCCTCGACGATCCCCTTGACCTCGCTGTTGCCCAGCTTGGTCTTGGTCTGGCCCTCGAACTGCGGCCGCGGCAGCTTCACGCTGATGACCGCCGTCAGACCCTCGCGCACGTCGTCGCCCGACAGGGTGATCTGCTCCTTGCTGATCACCTTCGCGGCATAGTTGTTGATCGTCCGGGTCAGGGCCGACCGGAACCCCGACAGGTGGGTGCCGCCCTCGAGCGTGTTGATGCTGTTGGCGAACGAGAACACGCTCTCGTTGTAGCCGTCGTTGTACTGGAGGGCGATCTCCGTCACGACCCCGTCGCGCTCCCCCCGCATGTAGATTGGCTTGGGATGGATCGGGGTCTTGTTCTTGTTGAGGTGCTCGACGAACGACGCGATGCCGCCCTTGTAGTTGAACTCGTGCCGCTTGTTCTCGGCGCGCTCGTCCTCGATGACGATGGTCACGCCCTCGTTGAGGAACGCCAGTTCCCGAAGCCGCTGCGACAGCACGTCGAACGCGAAATTGACGTCCTCGAAGATCGTCGGGTCGGGGCGGAATCGGACCTTGGTGCCGCGCCGTTTCGTGGTGCCGGTCTGGCGGAAGACACTCACGGGCTTGCCGCGCTCGAACCGCATCTCGAAGACCTTCTCGTCACGCCAGATTTCCAGATCGAGGAACTCCGAGAGGGCGTTGACCACCGAGACGCCGACCCCGTGCAGCCCGCCCGAAACCTTGTAGGTGTCGTTGTCGAACTTCCCCCCCGAGTGCAGCACCGTCATGACCACCTCGGCCGCCGGCCGCTTCTCGGTGGGGTGCTCGTCGACCGGTATGCCGCGTCCGTTGTCGACGACCGTGACCGAGTTGTCGATGTGGATGGTCACCTCGATCCGGTCGCAGAACCCGGCCTGCGACTCGTCGATACTGTTATCGACCACTTCGTAGACGAGATGGTGCAGACCGCCTGTCGAGGTGTTGCCGACGTACATGGCCGGCCTTTTGCGGACCGCCTCGAGGCCTTCGAGGACCTTGATCTTCGAGGCGTCGTAGGCCTCCGCCCCGCGTGATGGACGGACGGCCGCCTCAGCCTCCATCGCCTTGTCTCCCTTTCCAGCCGTCATGATCCGGCTCCATTTCGCTCGAGACTCACCGACGGCATCGGGACCGGCAACGTGCTTTCCTGAGTCATGAAATGCGCGCTATTCGGGGGGACGGTTCGGACGGGCCGTTCACACTTAACAGGAGACCCGGCCGCTGGCTTTCTCCGATCGACTGGCTTCAACCGGGGGTGATTTTAGCACAGGGGCGGACCCGGCAGCAATGGAACGGGGGCGGGAATTGTGTCCGGAGACGACACTATATAGATGATACAGTCATCGTCCGGGTGATATCAAATCAAATACTGTAAATACAAATACTTACAACACATTTACTGGATTCATATCCGCATCGGCATGACGACGTAGCGGTAGTCGCGGCCCTCCTGTCCGACCGGACGCAACAGGCACTGGGTCGCCTCGTCCTTCAGGGCGAGAATCAGCGGCCCGGGACCCATCGCCTGGAGGAAGTCGAGGAGGTATTTGGCGTTGAATCCGACCTCGAGCGCGCCATCCGTGTAGTCGACATCCAGCAACTCCGCGGCCTCACCGACCTCGGGATTATTGGACGAGATCTCCACGCTTCCCTTCGACACGCTGAGCTTCACGGCGCGCGAGCGCTCGCTCGACAGCAAGGCCACGCGCCGGACAACCTCGGCGAGAACCGTGCTCTCGAGCTTCAGAAGCTTGTCGTTCCCCTCCGGGATGACCTTCTCGTAGTCGGGAAACTTGCCCGGCACGATCGTCGAGCTCATGATCGTCTTTCCGGCCTTGAAGAACACGTGATTGTCCTTCTGGCCGAACAGAACCTCGGTCTCCCCACCTCCGATCCGCGACAGCTCCTGGAGCGCCTTGCGAGGCACGATGACCTCGAGACGCTCGTCCGAGGCGCCCTTCTCCAGCCGGCCGGCGACGTACGCCAGGCGATGCCCGTCGGTGGCGACCAGGGTCAGGTTCCGCTTGTTGAGGATCATGAGAGTGCCGTTGATCTGGTAACGCGTCTCGTCGGTGGTGATCGCGAACAGGACCTTCGAGACCATGTCGAGGAGGAGGGTCCGCTCGATCGGGATGCCTTTGGCGAAGTCGAACTCCGGCATGGCCGGGAAATCGTCGCGTGAGAGGCCGACGATCCGGAAGCGCGCCTTCTGGCAGGTGATCTGTGTCCAGCCTCCCTCCTCGGCCTTCAGACGGACCTCGGCGTCCGGGAGGAGCCTCACGATTTCGAACAGGCGCCGGGCGGACAGGGTGACCGAGCCGGTCCGGGTGATCTTCGCCTCGCAACTGGTCCGAAGCCCCACCTCCAGGTCGGTCGCCAGCAGGTCGAGCCGCTCCTTGCCGGCATCGATGACGATGTTCGAGAGGATCGGGATCGTGCTCTTCTTCTCGACGATCCCCTGCATGACCTCCAGCTCTTTGAGGAGGGTGTCCCGCGTGGTCACGAAATCCATAAGTCCTCCAACGACAGTGATCGGCTCTTGCTCTTTAGATCTGGAAAGATTGTAGCACTAGCAGGGGGTGTGTACGGCGCGGAAATCCTCGCTCCCGGGCCCGCGGCGCGGGCTGCGAGGGTGCGGATGCGGTGCGCCGGACTGTGGACGGATGCGCGCCGGACTGTGGATCGTCCCGCGGCTGCGGACCGTCCACAGGATCGTACGTGGCGATCCACATCTTCCTGTGGACGGATCACTCGAACGATTCCAGGAAGCCGTTCAGGATCCGGGCGAACTCCTTGTCGCGTTCACGCATCCCCTCGATCTTCCGGATGGCGTGCAGGACGGTGGTGTGGTGCTTGCCGCCGAACGCCGCACCGATGGCCGGCAGCGACTTGCTGGTCAGCCGCTTGCAGAGATACATCGCCACCTGGCGCGGGAACGAGATGTGCTTGGCGTTGTTGCGGGACTTCAGCTCGATCGGCTTGAGATGGAAGTAGTTGGCGACGAATTTCTGGATCGTCTCCACGGTGACGATGCGACTCCGATCGTCCATCAGATCCTTGAGGGTGTCCTCCGCCATCGCCAGATCGATCGGACGACCCGTCAGCGACGCGTAGGCGACGATCCGGATGAGCGAGCCCTCCAGTTCGCGGACGTTCGAGCGCGCGTGGTTGGCGATGAAATGCGCCACGTCCTCCGGGAGCTGGACGTTCTCCGCCTCCGCCTTCTTCGTCAGGATGGCGATCTTGGTCTCCAGGTCGGGTGGCTGGATGTCGGCGATCAGCCCCCATTCGAAACGCGATCGCAGCCGCTCCTCGAGCGTCGGGATGTCGCGTGGCGGACAGTCGCTGGTGATGACGATCTGCTTCTGCGATTCGTACAGGGCATTGAAGGTGTGGAAGAACTCCTCCTGGGTCCGCTCCTTGCCCGCCAGGAACTGGATGTCGTCGATGAGCAGCACATCGACGTTGCGGTAACGCTCCTTGAAGTCGATGGTCTTCTCGAAACGGATGGAATTGATGAGCTGGTTCATGAAGGCTTCCGTCGTGATGTACATGTGCTTCACGCCGTGCCGGCTGCGCAGGATGTGGTTGCCGATGGCGTGCATCAGGTGGGTCTTCCCGAGTCCAACCCCGCCGTAGACGTAGAGCGGGTTGTAGCTGCTGGACGGCTGCTCCGCGACCGCCACGGCGGCCGCGTGCGCGAACTGGTTGCAGGAGCTGACGACGAACGAGTCGAAGCTGTAGCGCGGGTTCAGTCCCGCCCCGATCGGAAAGATCGGCGGCGGCTCCTGGGCGGTCCCGGGGCGGGCCGGTCCGCGACCTACGGCGACGCCCGGCGGCGTGACCGAGAGCCGGGTCTCCACGGCCGTCTGGCCGGCGTCCGAAGGGCGTCCGACCGACGCGGGCAGCGGCTCGGAGATCGCCATGCCATGCGGCACCGCCGTCGGCTGCCGGCTCGTGAAGCGGAACTGGACGGGGCTGTCGTCGACCTCCCGGGCGCTCTCCTCGATCAGCGCCAGGTAGTGCCGGCTGATCCAGTCGGCGAACAACAGGCTCGGCACCTCGACGTTCAGCTTTCCGTCGGCGAACGACAACTGCCGCGTCGGCTTGAGCCACGTGTTGAAGCTTTGTCGATTAATCTTATGCTGCAGGCTGGAAAGAATTCGTTGCCACATGTTCACCATCCGCGTTCGGCCGACTGGACCGCCTTCGCACGATCCGCCCGTCCGAACAGCTTGCTGGAGGCCCATCACCCCGGTTAGGCGCTCACCTTTTCAACAACTTTTCCACAAGTGTGGAAAAGTTTCTGGACTGCAAGATGCTGAAAGGATGGTAGTTGTTCTCTCGCGGAGGCGCGCGTGCCGCGATCTTATGTCAACCCGACCTCCCGCCCACCAGATATGGGGCCGCGGGACGCGGCGTCAAGACACCTAGGGATCGGGTCTTTGCTTTTGCGGCGAAATCGCTCATCAGAGACACCGATCCGCACGCCAGGAACTCTCCCGGGAAAAAAATTAAATGCTTCGCTGTTGCGTTGGGTCCGCAGCGTCGCCCGAATTGTGCTTCGTGATCGACCGGCACTATAGCACCGCGTGACGCGAGCCTGTCAACACCATTCGTCCACATTTCCAAAAAAAAATTCTTTCACGCAGTCTCGTGCGACGGAAAAATCGCGACCGCGGCGATCCTTGACAGGCTCGTCGCGGCAGGTCCATAATCCCGCCTTCCTGCAACGGAGACACGATCATGAAGCGCACCTTTCAGCCGAACAACCGTCGCCGCAGGAAGACACACGGGTTCCGGTCCCGGATGCGCACCAAGAACGGTCGTCTCGTTCTCAAACGCAGGCGCGCCAAGGGTCGCAAGCGATTGACCGTGTGAAAGGCGACGCCCGCTATCGTCCCCAGGACCGTATCCGCAAGCGCAGCGAGTACAAGGTGGTCTACGACAGGGGGCAGAGGATTTCCTCCGGTTCCTTCGTCCTGTTCGTGCTGCGCAACGCCATGGGGCGGCCGCGACTCGGCATCACGGCGACCCGCCGGATCGGCGGCGCGGTTCAGCGCAACCGTGCCAAGCGGCTGGTGCGGGAAATCTTCCGTCGACACAAGGCGGATATCGACAGCGTGGACATCGTCGTGAACGCTCGAGCGGCGCTGCCCGGAGCGAACTACGCGCGGCTGGAAGCGGAGTTCCTGAGCCGGCTTCGTCCCTTCCGGAGAAAGTCCTCGTGATCCCGCGTCTGGCCGGAGCGGCCGCCGTCGCTCTCATCCGTCTCTACCGGCTGCTCGTCTCGCCGGTCCTGCCGCCGTCCTGCCGATTCCTGCCCAGTTGCTCGGAGTACGGCGCCGAGGTCATCGGGCGCCATGGTCTGCTGCGCGGCGGACTCCTGACCGCGCGCCGCTTGCTGCGCTGCCATCCGCTGTCGCGCGGCGGCTTCGATCCCGTGCGCTGATGGACAAACGAACCGTCCTGTTCGTCGTCCTGTCGGCGGGGTTCCTGATCATCTGGTGGATTCTGTTCCCGCCACAGGCGCCGAAGCCCCCGTCCACAAAACCGGTGGAGACCGGCGGTCAGGCCGCGACCACGCCGGCGCCCGCGACGGGCGTCGCCGCCACGCCGGGGCCGTCCGCCGCGGGAGCGACGACGTCCTCCAGCACGCCGAGCCTCGCCGGAATCGGCGGCACCGCGGGCGCGCAGGCCGAGCGGCCCGAGATTCCGCGCGGCGCGCGCATCGAGGCTGCGGCCGAGGAGGTGGTGGCGGTCGAGACACCGCTCGCCTCGATTCGACTCACCAACCGCGGCGGACGCGTCGTCTCCTGGAAGCTGAAGAACTATCTCGACGACGAGGGCCATCCGCTGGAGCTGGTGTCCCATGCCGGACGCTCCCTCGACTACCTGCCGCTGCAGCTCCTTCTCGAGGACCCGGAAGTCACCAGGCGCCTGAAGGAGGCGCTGTACCGCGCCGAGCGAAAGGACGGCAACGAGAAGGGTGTCGCGTTCACCGAGGTGACGTTCGTCTGGAGCGACGGGTCGGGTCTCGCGGCGACCAAGACGCTGCGCGTGCCGCACGATTCCTACCTGTCCGGGCTGCACGTCGCCGTCGAGGCCGGTGGCGTGCCGGTGAGCCCGACGCTCGTGTGGGGCGCGGGGTTCGGGGGACATAACGGGCTGGAAACCGGGCGCTACGCCGACACGAACTGGGCGGTCCTGAACGTCGGCGGTCGTCCGATCGAGAGGCGGCCGCAGACGGGTCTCAAGCCGGAGACGCCGTGGCTCGACGAGGGAGCGGTGAGCTGGGCGGGTGTCGAGGACAAGTACTTCGCCGCGCTGATCGTGACCGAGGCGCCCGTCCCGGGGCGCGTGCGCTTCGACCTCCTGCGACTGGTCGAGGAGGGTCGGGAGGAGCACCACCTGTCGATGGCGCTCGGTCTGCAGGGGGTGTCACGCGTCCGCCTGTTCGTGGGGCCGAAGGATTACGACATCCTCAAGGGTCTGGGAATCGGCCTGGAGAAGCTGCTCAACTTCGGCTTCTTCGGCTTCGTCGCGCTGCCCCTGTTCTACTCGATGAAGTTCCTGCAGCGGTACACCGGCAATTACGGCTGGGCGATCGTCATCCTGACGCTCGGGATCCGGGTCCTGTTCTTCCCGATCATGTACCGGGGACAGGTCCGGATGCGCGCCATGCAGGAGAAGATGAAGCGCGTCCAGCCGAAAGTGAAGGCCCTGCGCGAGCGCTACCGCAAGCTCGAGAAGAAGGAGGCCGACCGCGGCAACGTCGGGGCGCGCCAGAAGCTGCGCCGGGAGATGAACGAGGAGATGATGGCGCTCTACAAGGAGGAGGACATCAACCCGCTCGGCTCGATGAGCGGCTGTCTGCCTCTCCTCCTGCAGCTGCCGATCCTGTACGCCTTCTACACCATCCTGTCGATCTCCATCGAGCTGCGCCGGGCGCGGTTCCTGCTCTGGATCACGGATCTGTCGCAGAAGGACCCGTATTACGTCACCCCGATCATCATGGGCGGCACGCAGCTCGTGCAACAGGCGATGACCTCGTCGTCGATTCCGGACCCGGCGCAAAGGCGCATGATGTACCTGATGCCGATCATGTTCACCTACATCTTCCTCAGTTTCCCCTCGGGGCTGGTGCTATACTGGCTGGTCAACAATCTCCTCGGGATCGGGCAGCAGTACATGATCAACCGCCAGGCGGCGTCCGAGAAGAGCGCGTCGTGATCCTTGTCCGCGCGCTGTCCGGTGCCGCCCGGGCGGCGGCCCGGTGGGAAGCTCCCGGATGACCGACGAGCGGGCGGGCGGGTCCGGCACCGAGGCGGATGACGAGGCGCCCCCGGCCGCCTCGGCCGACGTGGAGCGGCTGGCGGAACGGATCCTCCGCGGTCTTGGTCTCGACATCCGCGCGAGCGCGCGCGATGACCGGGACGCGATCGAGCTCGACCTCTCCGGTGCGGACCGCGACTACCTTCTCAGCCGCAAGGGCGAGGGGCTCAGCGCCCTGCAGTACCTGCTCAACCGGATCATCTATCGCGGCCGCAAGGGCAAGAAGATCCAGGTCGACTGCGGGGGATTCCGGAAGCTGCGCGAGGGGGAGATCGTGGAGATCGCGCTGCGCACCGCCGAGAAGGTGAAGGCATGCGGCGAAGAGAGTCTTCTGAGTCCACTGAATCCGTACGAGAGACGCCTGGTGCACCTGGCCCTGGCCGAGATCGGCGGGGTCGAGACGCGCAGCGTCGGCGACGGTTTCCTGAAGCGGATCGCGATCGTCCCCGCGGTCAAATCGGCGCCGGATCAGGACGAGTCCTGAGCCCCGGAGACACCGCGTCCGTGCGGGTCCCTCCACTCGTGATCGATCGACACGCCACGTCGTCCCGTGACGGGAGCGGTGAGGCGGCCGCTCCGTCCCCGGACGTCGATGCCGAGACGATCGTCGCCATCTCGACCCCGCCCGGTCGCGGCGGCATCGGCGTCGTGCGTCTGTCGGGGCCCAGGGCGATCGACGTCGCCCGGAGAGTCTTCCGTCCGATGAGGGGCGAAGCCGAGCCGAAATCGCTTCCGCCGGGGCGCGTCATCTTCGGACGTTTCGCCGGGCCCGACGGCGGGACGATCGATCACGGATATCTCGTCACCTTCCGACCCCCGGCCAGCTTCACGGGGGAAGAGAGCGCGGAGCTCTGGACTCACGGCAGCCCGGCGGTCACCCGGCTCCTCGTCGAGGCGGCCGTGACCCTGGGGGCGCGCCCGGCGACTCCCGGTGAGTTCACGCTCCGCGCATTTCTCAACGGCCGGATCGACGCCACGCAGGCCGAGGCGATCCGCGATCTCATCGAAGCCCGCACCGCGTACCAGGTGAAGGTCGCCCACGACCAGGTTCAAGGCCGGATCTCGTCCTCGGTCGAGCGTCTGAAGGATCGACTGGTGGAGATCGTGGCGCGTCTCGAGGCGTCCGTCGAATTCTCCGAAGAGGACGAGGCGGGCCGGTTTCTGCCGGAAGGCGGAGTCGGGGCGGAGCTGGGCGGGCTGCGGCGCGACATCGAGACCCTGGCGGGAAGCTACGAGCGCGGACGGCGCGTGCGCGAGGGGGCGACGGTCGCGCTGGTCGGCGCGCCCAACGTCGGCAAGTCCAGCCTGTTCAACCGGCTCCTGGAGGAGGACCGGGCCATCGTCACGCCGATCGCCGGCACCACGCGCGACATCCTCGAGGAAACGCTCGACCTGTGCGGCATCCCGGTGACCCTCCTCGACACCGCCGGTCTGCACGGGTCGCCGGACGAGGCGGGGGCCGAGGCGGTTCGCCGTGCGCGCGTCGCGATGACGGCGGCGGATCGTCTCCTGCTGGTCTTCGATTGGTCGCGGCCGCTCGCCGATGACGACCGGGCCCTGCTCCGGGATCGGGATACCGGCCGCACGATCGTGGTCCTGAACAAGATCGATCGACCCTGCGGCATCGCCCCGGGCGACCTGCTGCGCCTGAGGGAGAGGCCCGGCGCGCTCCAGGTCTCGGCGAAGACCGGCGCCGGAATCGAAGCGCTGCGCCGGAGACTGGAGGAGGTATTGACGGTCGGAGCGGCGCTCGAGCGCGAGGACACGTTCATCACCAATGTCCGCCACCGCGACCTGCTCGCCAGGGCGGCCGCGGCGCTGGCGTACGCCGAGCACGGGGCGCGGGACGGCGTGAGCGTGGAGTACCTGCTCCTCGACTATCGCGAAGCGCTCGACCGCCTCGGGGAGATCACCGGTGAGGTCGGCGCGGACGACATCTACGAACGGATCTTCAAGAACTTCTGCATCGGGAAGTGAGGACGGACAGATGAACCCCGCCACAAAGAGCTACGACGTCGTCGTGATCGGGGCCGGGCACGCCGGGTGCGAGGCGGCGCTGGCCGCCGCGCGTCTCGGCTGTGCGACCGCCCTGCTGACGCTCGACGCGGGGGCGGTGGCTCGTATGTCGTGTAACCCGGCGATCGGCGGCCTGGCCAAGGGCCACCTGGTGCGTGAGATCGACGCCCTCGGCGGCGAGATGGGGCGGGCGATCGACGCGACCGGTATCCAGTTCCGGCTGCTCAACCGGAGCCGGGGACCGGCGGTCCAGGCGCCCCGGGCGCAGGCGGACAAGGAGGCGTATTCCTCGAGAATGCGCCGCGTGGTCGAGGGCACGCCCGGTCTGACCCTGGTCGAGGGGGAGTGCGTCGACCTCCTCGTGGACGGCGGTTCCCTGGGCGGTGTCGTTCTGGCGGACGGACGTGTCCTCGCCACCCGCTGCGCGGTGGTGACCACCGGCACGTTCCTGCGGGGCCTGCTGCACGTCGGGCTGGAGAACCGCCCCGGCGGCCGGTTCGACGAGAAGACATCCGTCGGGCTGTCCCGGGCGCTGGCCGAACTGGGGCTGCCGATGGGGCGACTGAAGACCGGGACTCCGCCACGCGTTCTGAAGACCTCGGTCGATTTCGAGGCGATGGACGTCCAGCCAGGCGATCGCGAGCCGGTGCCGTTCTCGTTCGACACGAAGACGATCACCACGTCGCAGGTCGCCTGCCACATCACGTTCACGAACCCGGGGACGCACGCCATCATCCGCGCCCACCTCGACCGGTCGCCGCTCTACACGGGGCGCATCACCTCGACCGGTCCGCGGTACTGTCCGTCGATCGAGGACAAGATCGTGCGCTTCGCCGACCGCGACCGCCACCAGATCTTCGTCGAGCCGGAGGGCCGCGACCATCCGTGGATCTACTTGAACGGTGTCTCCACCAGCCTGCCGGCCGACGCGCAGGTCGAGATGGTCCGCTCGATCCGCGGCCTGGAGCGGGCCGAGGTGGCGCGCGCCGGTTACGCGGTGGAGTACGACTTCGTGCAGCCGACCGCCTGCCGGCACACTCTGGAGACCCGGACCGTGCGCGGTCTGTTCCTGGCGGGTCAGATCAACGGCACCACCGGGTACGAGGAGGCGGCCGCCCTCGGTCTGGTCGCGGGGATCAACTCCGCCCTGGCGGTGCAGGGCCGGGAGCCACTGGTCCTGTCGCGCGGCGAATCGTACATCGGCGTTCTGGTGGACGATCTCGTCCTCAAGGGGACCACGGAGCCGTACCGGATGTTCACCTCGCGCGCCGAGCACCGGCTTCTCCTCGATATCGACAGCGCCGATCTGCGGCTCACGGAGCACGGTCGCTCGGTCGGTCTCATCGGCGACGAGCGTTACGGGCGTTTTCTCGCGCGCCGGGACGGGATCCGCGCCTTCACGCGGGTCCTCGAGACGGTGACGCTGCGGCGATCGGACGAGACGGAGCGGGCACTCGGAGTGCGTATCGAGGAGCCGACCACCCCGGCGCTCCTGCTGCGGCGGAACGACGTCAGCCTCGATGCGCTCCTGGAGGTGGTCGGAGACGACGCGGCGCGCGGTCTCGACAGCCGCGACCGTCGCTATGTCGCCAGTCGTCTGCGCTACGGCGGCTACATCGAGCGCCAGGAGAGGGACCTGGAGCGCCTGCGTCGTGAGGACGAGCGTCGCATCCCCCCGGAGTTCGACTACGCCGGACTGCCCGGTCTGTCGAAGGAGATCGTCGAGAAGCTGGGCCGGGTGCGCCCGGCCACCCTGGCGCAGGCGGCGCGCATCTCGGGTGTCACGCCGGCCGCGCTCACTCTGATCAATATTTACCTGGAGAAGGCGCGGCGCGAGCGGACTGGCCCGGCGTCTACTGCACGTGGAACAGCTCCCGAACGTCGACCCCGAAGAATTGATACCCGCTGTAACGCAGGACGGTCTGGCTCTCCCACTCCTCGTCACCCTGAAGGTCGAGCGTAAAGCTGCGGTACTCCAGGTAATCGGGCAGCGATATCTCGTGTAACTCATTGAGAAAAGTGATGTTATAGCGATACCCGTGCGGTCGTTTCCCCATCGGGTAGATCAGGAAGCGAGGGGACCGACGGTACTGGTCGAGCTGATCCTTGATCCGCTCGGATTGGTTCCCGGGCTCGGCCTCGACCTTGAGGATGTTGTAGTTCTCCGAATCGACCCAGACCTTGCCGCTCCATTCGTAAATCGTCTTCCCGGAAGTGAATGGCAATGGCGCGCTGAACTCGATGATGTGCGCCTGACGCAGGGAGAACCATTCCTGCCCCGCGTAGCGGAAATGGAACATGCTCTGTCGTCCGGGCACGAACATCAGAGTCCACGAATAGGCGTCGGGAAAGTCGAAATCGACGGCCGACTCCGCGACCGTCTTTCCGAGACGACCCGTGTGCGCCTGACGGTACGGTCTGTAGCGCTGCTGCTCCTCCTGGACGTACATGTAGTCGTAATGTCGCTCCTTGCGAGGCTCGTCGCTCGTTCTCACCGACTCGATGCACACGAAACGCAGGGCGATGACTTCGTAGTTGTGCGCCCGCTCACCCAGATGCTTGAGGAGGTCCTCGAGGTCGGTCGCGCCGGCGGCCGTTGTCTGCGGTTCGGGTGTCTGCGTCGGAGCCGGCGCAGGTGTGCGGGATGGAGCAGGCGCGGGTGTGCGGGAAGGTGTCGCGCCCGGACGAATCGTCCCGGGTGTCGGGACCGGCGCCTGTCCGGCTCCGGTAGCGAGCAGGGCGGCGGTCATGACCGGTCCCAGGAAGTTCCGGCGAATCGAGCGCACGATGCCCCCCTTCTGCTCCGACCGGACGCATGCCCATGCTAACGTACAAGGGATATGGTATCGCCATTCCGCTCACACCTTTTAGCAGAGGCGGGTGCTCTCGGCCAGAATCTCTCGGGAAAAGAGATCGACGCCTTCGAGAGCCACTTCCAGTTGCTGAGGGAATGGGGCCGCAAGATGAACCTGACCGGGCTCAAGGACGACGTCGCCATCGTTCGGCGTCATTTTCTCGAGCCGCTGGCGGTGGCGGACCTGCTTGAGAACGAAGGCAGGCTCGTCGATCTGGGGTCGGGGAACGGTTTTCCGGCCATCCCGTTGAAAATCCTCCGCCCCGGGCTCGACCTCGTCCTGGTCGAATCGTCCGAGAAGAAATCGGCGTTCCTGTGGGCCGTGTTGCGCCGGATCGCCGCGCGCAACGCCAGGGTCGAGACTCGGCGCATCAGGCACGTGGCCGATCTTCGCGATCTGCTCCCGTGTCGCTACCTCACCCTGCGCGCCGTGCGCGCCCGCGAGCTGCTCAAAGGGGGCACCGCCCCGATCCTGGCGGACGGAGGCAAGGCGCTCTTCTTCGTGGCGCCGGACGAGGCGGCGACGCTCGCCAGCCGACCGATCCCGGGACTGCGACTCCTGGAGACCAGGCCGCTTCCCTCGGGTCCGCGCTCGATGCTGGCGATCCTCGGCGCTTCCGGCGATTCGTGAACCTGCCTGACCGCGGGCGGTGATGTTCCACGTGGAACATTCGGGACTGATCGACCGGAGCGCACGGGCGCCCGGTATGCTAATCTGCGCCGCACATGGGACGTGTCATCGCCATCGCGAACCAAAAAGGAGGCGTGGGCAAGACAACCACGGCGGTCAGTCTGGCCGCGGCGCTCGCCATCGCCGAGAGGTCGACCCTCCTGATCGACATGGATCCACAGGCCTCATCGACGAAGGGGCTGGGTCTCAAGCCGAACCCGGGGGGCGAGATGTATGGGGTGATGGCGGGGGAGATCCGGCTCGATCAGATCCTGGTGCCGACCGAGCTGGAGTTCCTGACCGTCGCCCCGGCTAGCCGCGACCTCGTGGGGACCGAAGTAGAGCTGATCGGGACGCAAGGCAGGGAGTTCAGGCTGAAAGAGTCGATCGAAAAGGTGCGCGACCGCTTTCAGTACATCCTCGTCGATTGTCCGCCCTCGCTCGGTCTTCTGACGGTCAACGCATTGGCGGCGGCGGACGGCATCCTGATCCCGGTTCAATGCGAGTACCTGGCCCTGGAGGGAGTCTCGGAGCTGGTCGAGACGCTCTACAGAATCAGGGCCTCCGTCAACCCGGCCCTCGAGCTCGATGGAGTTCTCCTGACCATGTTCGACGAGCGGACGAATCTTTCCCGCCAGGTGGTCGCCGATATCAAGTCGTTCTTCAAGGACAGGGTGTACCGGACGATCGTGCCACGCAACGTGCGGCTCGGTGAAGCGCCGAGCTTCGGAAAGCCGATCATGCTGTACGACATCCGCTCCAAGGGCTCGGAGTCGTACCTGAATCTGGCCCGTGAGGTGATCAGGAGAAATGAAAAGACAGGCGCTCGGCAAAGGGCTCAGCAGCCTCATCCCTGAGCCGGCACCGACGATGCCGGACACAGGACTCTTGATGCTGGACGTCAAGCGGATCCAGCCGAGTCGATACCAGCCTCGCTCCGATTTCAGCGGTCTGGAAGGAATGGTCGAGTCGATCCGCGAGAACGGCATCGTACAGCCGGTCATCGTCCGACAGGAGCCGGGCGGCTTCCGACTGATCGCCGGCGAACGACGCTGGCGCGCGGCCCAGATCGCCGGCATCGACCGGATCCCCGCCGTCGTCCGCAAGGTCGCCGACGATCGGGTTCTCGAGCTCGCCCTGATCGAGAACATCCAGAGGAAGGAGCTGAATCCGATCGAGGAGGCGAAGGCCTACGAGGTCCTCCTCAACGAGATGAAGCTCTCCCACGCCGAGGTCGCGAAGCGTGTCGGCATGGATCGATCTTCAATATCTAACTCATTGAGATTATTGAGGTTGCCTGTTTCAATTCAGGATCTCGTCCGGGAAGGCGGCATTTCCGTGGGACACGCGAAGGCGATCATGGCAATTCCCGACGCCGAGACACAAATTAGGCTTGCCGGCGAGGTGGCGCGCGGTCTCCTATCGGTCCGGGAGACGGAGCAACGCGTCGCCGCCCTTCTCGGCGCCGACTCTAGGGAGGGCGCCAGACGGTCCTCCGGCACGAACCGGGCGGCGGCGGAGATCGATCCCAATGTCGCCGCGGCGGCCGAGAGGTTGACGCGGGCCCTGGCGACGAAGGTGCGGATCGACAAGAAGGGGGATCGCGGCCGGATCCTGATCGAGTTCTACTCGGACGAAGAGCTGCAGCGCTTATTCGAGTTCCTGATGACCGCGGAGAAGGGTCACTGAGCCCGCTCCGCAGGAAGGCGGGAGAGGGATGAAGGGGGGATTCGTCATGCCGTTCAGCAAGGACGCTTTACTGAGGGATCATGTCGCCCAGGACGACATCAGCGGATTCCTGGCCGAGGGGACGGAGATTCACGGAGAGGTCAGGTTCCGCGACGTCCTCCGCGTGGACGGCAAGATCACCGGCAAGGTGATCTCCGAGAAGGAGCTGGTGGTCGGCGAGTCGGGCGACGTGGAGGCGGACGTCGACGTGGGCGTCCTTTCCGTCAGCGGCAAGGTGACCGGGACGATTCACGTCAAGGAAAAACTGGAGATCCATCCGACCGGCCGGATCGTCGGCGACCTCACCCTGGAGAAGCCGAACCTGGTGATCCACGAGGGCGGTGTCTTCGAGGGCAACATCGACATGAACGCCGCCAAGAAGAAGGAAACGCGCGAGACCGCCCACAAGGAGGCGGAGATCGAGCAGATCCGCCGGCACAGCACGACGAATTGAGCCGGGACCCCGGCAGGGCTCGTCCCGGACACCTCGACGACTGTCCCCGAGGCCCTCAGTCGCCCGGCTTCTCCGGTGGCGGCTGGGGAGCGCGGTACGATCGAGGATCGACTCCCTCCCCTTCATTGAGCTCGTAGTGAACGCGGTAAGCCCGTCCCCGCTTCACCTCGAACTTCACGCGCAGCGTCTGGTAGCCCTTGTAGGAGAGCTCCAGCTGGTGCGTTCCCGCCGCCAGCCACATCGGATACGCCTCTGAGCTGAAGTCGCGGGCCTGTCCCACGTCCGAGCCGTCCACGATCACCGTCGCCTTGCGGGGCTTGACGTGCAGCTCCACGGGGGCGGCGTTGCGTGGCGGGATCGTGGCGTAGCCGTAGTAGGGAGCCGGTCCGTTCGAGGCGTACACCCCCCAGCCGTAGCGGGGATACCAGAAGGGATCCCAGAAGAACGGGTCGTAGAAGACGGGGCGAACGACGACACCCCCGCCGACGACCACGGAGCCCCGGACGCCGACCCTGCCACCGGCGGTCGCCAGCGTCGCCCCCGTGAAACAGATCACGGCGAGCGCCACGGCCGACCGTTTCACTTTGATGGCGCATCGCATCGATCTCATCTCCTTTCTCTCAACCACTCGATTGAGCTCTACAGCAACGATCATGCCACACATCAAGTCCCCCTCGGGTTACTCAGGCGCTCCGATCGACGGGGACACGCGTCCGCGTGTCCTCGGGAGCGTACGGTTCGACCACTCGACGGCGCCGGAATGACGCGGTCGGAACCGCCGTCGTTGACACTTCATCGAGGCCTGTGCTAATTTCCGGCGTTCCGGACAGGTTTCCCTGCGGCGCCACGGGCAGCGGCGACGCCAGGGTTTGTGGATCCCTCCCGGCGTCCTTCAAGCCCCGGCCGCCGGTCCTTCCCAGTCGGGAGCGCAACGAGTGCAGCCGATCGCCGTCGCGAAGAGGTACGCGCGGGCCCTCGCGGACTCCGCGGCAGGCAAGGATCCGAAGCGTCTCGAGGCGGTCGCGGCCGAGCTGTCCCTGGCGGCGAGGGTCCTCGGGGCCGACCCGAAATTCGCCCACGTCTTCGCCGACCCGTCGATCTCGCAGGAGGACAAACGGTCGGCGATCGACGCCCTGGCGCGGCGGGCGAAGCTGAGCGAGGTGGTGCGCGGCTTTCTCCTCGTCCTGGTCGCCAACCGCCGCCTGGGGGCGATCGGCGCCATCCGCGATGCCTTCGAGGAGATCGCGGACGAGCGGCTGGGAATCGTGAAGGCCGAGACGACGACGGCGGTGCCGCTGTCGGCGGCCGAATCGAAGCGGCTGCGCGAATCGCTCGAGCGCCTGACGGGACGGACGGTGAAGATCACGCAGCGCGTCGACCCCGCCGTCCTGGGCGGGGCGCGCACGCGGATCGGCTCGAGGGTCTACGACGGGACGCTGAAACACCAGCTCGCGGCGCTGCGCGAGCGGCTGGTCGGAACGCGGTGACGAGGAGGCGCGCGCCCGGCGGCGCGGCGCCCGTGGGGGACACGGCATGGCCGAGATCAAAGCGGACGAGATTACCAGCGTCCTGAGACAGCAGATCGAAGGGTTCAAGGGCGGGGTGGACGTCTCCGAGGAGGGGACGATCATCTCGGCCGGCGACGGCATCGCACGCGTCTACGGCCTGGAGAACTGCATGTCCGGCGAGCTGTTGCAGCTGCCCCACAACGTCTACGGGATGGCCCTCAACCTCGAGGAAGAGTCGGTCGGGGTGGTGCTGTTCGGCGAATTCTTCAAGATCAAGGAAGGGGACACGGTCAAGCGGACCGGTCGGATCATCGAGGTCCCGATCGGCGAGCAGCTGATCGGCCGGGTGGTCAACCCGCTGGGCCAGCCGCTGGACGGCAAGGGACCGATCGCAACCACCCGGATGGGACCTCTCGAGCGCATCGCCCCCGGGGTCGTCGACCGGCAGCCGGTCAAGGAGCCGCTGCAGACCGGGATCAAGGCGATCGACGCGATGATCCCGATCGGCCGCGGCCAGCGCGAGCTCATCATCGGGGATCGCCAGACCGGCAAGACCGCCATCGCCATCGACACCATCCTCAACCAGAAGGACAGCGGCGTCATCTGCATCTACGTCGCCATCGGACAGAAGCGCTCGACCGTGGCCCAGGTGGTGAAGACCCTGTCGGACGCCGGCGCGATGTCGTATTCCGTCGTCGTCACCGCCTCGGCCTCCGAGCCGGCCACGCTTCAGTACATCGCGCCCTACGCGGGATGCGCCATGGGCGAGTTCTTCCGTGACGGCAAGAAGCACGCGCTCCTGATCTACGACGATCTGAGCAAGCACGCCGCGGCCTATCGGGAGATCTCCCTCTTGCTGCGTCGTCCCCCCGGACGCGAGGCCTACCCGGGCGACGTCTTCTACCTGCACTCGCGCCTCCTGGAACGGGCCGCCAAGATGAGCGACGAGCTCGGCGGCGGCTCCCTCACCGCGCTGCCGGTCATCGAGACCCAGGCCGGGGACGTCTCGGCGTACATCCCGACGAACGTCATCTCGATCACCGACGGGCAGATCTACCTGGAAGCCGATCTGTTCTTCTCGGGCATCCGTCCGGCGGTGAACGTCGGGCTGTCGGTGAGCCGCGTCGGCGGCAACGCGCAGATCAAGGCGATGAAGCAGGTGGCCGGCACACTGCGGCTCGATCTGGCGCAATACCGCGAGCTGGCCGCCTTCGCCCAGTTCGGCTCCGATCTGGACAAGGCGACGCAGGCGCAGCTGGCGCGCGGCCAGCGCCTGACCGAGCTCCTGAAGCAGCTGCAATACCGGCCGCTGCCGGTCGAGAAGCAGGTCATCGCCCTCTTCGCGGGCGTCAACGGGTACCTGGACGATTTGAGCGTGCCGCAGATCCGGGCGTTCGAGGAGGCGCTCTACAAGCATCTCGACGGACCGGGACGCGCCGTGGCGCGCCAGCTGGTCGAGAAGAAGACGATCGACGACGCCATGAAGACGGAGCTGAAGAAGCTGCTCGACGCCGTGAAGAGCGACCACTCGGCGAAGGGGGCCGCCGCCTAGCGGAATCCGGATGGCCAACGTCCGCGACTACCGAACCCGCATCCGCAGCGTCAAGAGCACGCAGCAGATCACCCGCGCCATGAAGATGGTGTCGGCGGCCAAGCTGCGCCGCGCCCAGGACCGCATCCTGGCCGCCCGGCCGTACGCCCGGAAGATGCTCGAGGTCCTGTCGTCCCTGGCGGCGCGCGTCCATCCGGAGCGGCACGCTCTCCTGAGCCGGCGTCCCGAGGAGAAGGTGCTGGTCATCGTGATCACCGCCGACAAGGGGCTGTGCGGGTCGTTCAACACCAACATCCTGAACCGGGCGCGCGTTGTCCTGGACGGGCTGATGGGACGGAGCCGGGAGGGCGGCCGCGCCGCCGCCGCGCCGGCGCCCGCGAAGACGGTGCAGGTGGACGTGATCGGGCGCAAGGCGCGGGACTGGTTCCGGCGGCGTTCGTATCCGGTGCGCAACGTCCAGGTCGACGTCTTCAAAGAGGTGACGCTGGGCCACGCGCGCGACCTCGCCGACGATTTGATCGACGTGTTCTCGCGCGGCGAGTTCGATGCCGTCTATCTGGTGTACAACGAGTTCAAGTCGGTGATCCAGCAAAGGGTCGTGGTCGAGCCGCTTCTCCCGATCCCGCAGGCGTCGTTCGAGCCCGCGGCGGGCGAGCCGGGGCCGGCCGCCACGGAGCGGCCCGAGGAGTATCTGTACGAGCCGGACCGCGAGACGCTGTTCGCGGCGCTCCTGCCGAAGCACGTGATGATCCAGACGCACCGGGTCCTGCTGGAGTCCGCGGCGGCGGAGCACGGCGCACGGATGACGGCGATGGACAACGCCACCCGGAACGCCGGCGAGATGATCGACACCCTGACCCTCCAGATGAACAAGATCCGCCAGGCGTCGATCACCAAGGAGATCCTCGAGGTCGTGAGCGGCGCCGAGGCGCTGCGCTAGGAGGTCATGCGCACGCGGCTGAGGCCGGACGAGGAGCTGCTTGCGGTGGTGCGGCGTCATTGGATCGTGATGGGCGGGCCGCTGGCGGGGATCCTGTTCCTGCTGGGATGCCTGGTCGGTGCTCTGTACCTCGGGCGCCCGTGGGTCGCGCCGGCGGCCGGGGTCGCCCTCGCCCTCGGTGTGGCGTGGGCGGCGTGGCGCTGGCTGGACTGGCGCTGCGATCTCTGGGCGGTCACGTCGCAGCGGGTGATCGACGAGTCGGGCGTGCTGTCGGTGCGCATGATCGACAGTCCGCTGGACCGGATCGAGACGGTCACCTGCCTGCAGTCGCTGTGGGGGCGGATCCTGGGGTATGGGACGCTCAACGTGCAGACCGCCGCGGAAATCGGCTCGGCGACCATCGAGGGCGTGACGCGACCGATGGAGCTGAAGGAATTAATCCTGGGGCAGCAGCAGAGCCGCCGCGGGGTGACACGCGGGGCCGCCGCACCGGGCGTCCCGGCCGCCGGCGCGCAGGTCGACACGAGGGAGTGTCCGTATTGCGCGGAGATCATCAAGGTCCGGGCCAGGGTGTGCCGCTTCTGCGGACGGAACGTCTAGGAACGTCGGGGGGAGAGCGTCGATGAACGTCGGAAAGGTCGTGCAGATCATCGGGCCGGTGGTGGACGTGCAGTTCGCGGAAGAGAACCTGCCCGCCATCTACAACGCGGTGCGCATCACCAGCGAGGGGTTCGACGTCCCGATGCCGATCGACGTCACCGCCGAGGTCGAGCAGCACCTCGGCGAGGGCCGGGTCCGGTGCGTGGCGATGGAGCCGACCGACGGGATGGTGCGCGGCATGAAGGCCCATGACACCGACGCGCCGATCCAGGTCCCGGTCGGCAAGGAGGTACTGGGGCGGGTGATCAGCGTCCTCGGCAAGCCGGTGGACAAGCTGGGCCCGGTCAACGCCAAGAAGCTCCTGCCGATCCATCGCGAGGCGCCGTCGTTCGAGGAGCAGAGCACCGAGCTGCAGATGTTCGAGACCGGCATCAAGGTCATCGACCTGCTCGAGCCCTACCTGAAAGGCGGCAAGACGGGACTGTTCGGCGGCGCCGGCGTCGGCAAGACGGTGCTCATCCAGGAGCTGATCCACAACGTCGCCCTGAAGCACGGCGGCGTGTCGGTGTTCGCGGGCGTCGGCGAGCGGACGCGCGAGGGGAACGACCTCTGGCTCGAGATGAAGGAGTCGGGCGTCATCGGCAAGACGGCCCTGGTGTATGGCCAGATGACCGAGCCGCCGGGCGCGCGTCTGCGCGTCGGCCTGACGGGTCTGACCGTGGCCGAGTACTTCCGCGACTTCGAGGGGCAGGACGTGCTCCTGTTCATCGACAATATCTTCCGGTTCACGCAGGCGGGGTCGGAGGTTTCGGCGCTCCTCGGCCGGATGCCCTCGGCGGTCGGCTACCAGCCGACGCTGGCGACCGAGCTGGGCGAGCTGCAGGAGCGCATCACGTCGACGTTGAAGGGCTCGATCACCTCGGTGCAGGCGATCTACGTCCCGGCCGACGATTACACCGACCCGGCGCCGGCGACCACCTTCGCGCACCTGGACGCGTCCACCAACCTGTCGCGCAAGATCTCCGAGCTGGGGATCTATCCGGCGGTCGACCCGCTCGCCTCGACGTCGCGCATCCTCGACCCGAGGGTCGTCGGCCAGGAGCACTATGACGTGGCGCGCGGGGTGCAGGGGATCCTGCAGCGCTACAAGGACCTGCAGGACATCATCGCCATCCTGGGGATCGACGAGCTGCCGGAGGAGGACAAGATCATCGTGGCGCGGGCGCGCAAGATCCAGCGGTTCCTGTCCCAGCCGTTCTTCGTGGCGGAGCAGTTCACCGGGCTGAAGGGCAAATACGTGCCGATCGCCGAGAGCGTCCGTTCCTTCAAGGAGGTCATCGAAGGCAAGCACGACGATCTGCCGGAGCAGGCGTTCTATATGGTCGGCGCCATCGACGAAGCGGTCGAGAAGGCCGACCGGATGAAGACCGCCGCATGAGCCCGCTCCCCTCCTCGCTCCACCTCGAGATCGTGACGCCGGAGCAGCGTCTGGTGAGCGAGATCGTCGACGAGGCGGTCCTCCCCGGGAGCCAGGGGTCGCTGGGCGTCCTGCCGGGTCACACCCCGCTCCTGACCAACCTGGGGATCGGCTGGCTGATGTACCGCCGGGGGGACCTGCGGCGCTACCTGGCGATCGCCTGGGGGTTCGTCGAAATTCTGCCCGATCGGATCAGCGTTCTCGCGGAGATCGCCGAGCGCGCCGAGACGATCGATCGCGAGCGCGCCAGAAGGGCCCGCGAACGCGCCCTGGAGCGCCTGCGGAGCCGCGACCCCGGCACCGACTTCGCGCGCGCGCAGATCGCCCTGCAGAAGGCGGTCATCCGCGTGCAGGTGGCCGAGGGGGTCGGCCCGCGCGAGCCCGCCTGAACGCGTACGGGGCGGCGAGGATCCCATGCAGGCGCGGCCCCGGCTGTCGGTCGTCATTCCCGCCTACAATGAAGAGGCCCGCATCCGCGCGAGCCTCGAGTCCGTCCTGCAGTACCTGGGGCGCCAGAACATGCAGGCCGAGGTCGTGGTGGTCGACGACGGCAGCGCCGACCGGACCGCCGCGATTCTCGAGCAGGCCGCGGCCGACGCCAAGGGCGGTGCCGCGATCGACATCCGGCTTCTGCGCAACGGGCGGAACCGCGGCAAGGGGTACAGCATCAAGCACGGTGTCCTGATGTCCCGGGGCGAGCTGGTGCTGATCTCGGACGCCGACTTCTCGACGCCGATCGACGATCTGCCGCTCCTGATGCGGGCCGTCGAGGAGGAGAAGAACGGCATCGCCATCGGGTCGCGCGGTCTAAGCGCCTCGCGCGTGGAAAAGCGCCAGGCGGCCTGGCGCGAGATGATGGGGCGCATCTTCAACGCCCTGGTGCGCGCCCTGACCGGCCTGCCGTTCCGCGACACGCAGTGCGGCTTCAAGCTGATGCGCCGGGACGAGACCCTGCCGCTGTTCCGGGCGGCGCGCGTCGAACGGTTCGCGTACGACGTGGAGATCCTGTACCTGGCGCGCAAGGCGGGGATCCGGGTGGCCGAGGTCCCGGTGCGCTGGCGTAATGCAGCGGGCTCGAAGGTGAACGCGCTTCTCGATCCATTCGACATGCTCAAGGACATCGTGCGGGTGCGGCTGCGCGACCGTCTCGGCCGGTACGGGGCGATCGGACGTCCGCCGGCCGGCGCGGACGTCACGTGACCCGCGTGGCCTCGCGGGCGGCGGCGAAGATCCTGCCGCCGCGGCGGGCGGCGGCGCGCGTGCGGGGTCTGCAGCGGCGCGGTCTCAAGGTGGTGTTCACCAACGGCTGCTTCGACCTCCTGCACGCGGGACACGCGGCGCTCCTCGAACAGGCCCGCCGGCTCGGCGACTTCCTCGTCGTCGGGGTGAATTCCGATCGTTCCGTGCGCCGGCTCAAGGGCCGCGGCCGGCCGATCGTGCCGCTGCGTGAGCGGCAGGAGATCCTGGCCGCGCTCCGCATGGTCGACTGCGTGGTGGCGTTCGGCGAGCCGACGCCCGCCCGGCTGATCGCCCTCCTGCGGCCCGACATGCTGGTGAAGGGGGGCGACTACCGCCGCTCGGAGATCGTTGGCCGCGACACCGTCGAAGCCCGGGGAGGGCGGGTCGTCACGGTGCCGCTCCGCCGCGGCCGCTCGACGTCGGACCTGATCCGGCGGGTCCTGCGGGTGGCCGGTTGATGTCCCTGCTCCGCTCCGTCCTGGACGTCGCGTCGCGTGATCGGGAGCTGCTGGCGGGTCTCGAGAAGGGGTCGGGGGACGAGCGGCGCCGGGTCACCGTCGCGGGCCTGAGCCCGGCGGCCGCGGCTCTTCTGATCGCCTCGAGCGAAGGGCCCCTGCCGGGACGCAAGATCCTCCTCCTCGTCCCCGGCGAGAAGGAGGCCGAGCAGTTCCGCTCCGATCTCTCGTTCGCCGCCGCCGTGCGCGGGCCCGGGTCCAGCGTCCACCTGTTCCCCTCGCTCGAAGCCGACCCGTACCAGGAGCTGTCGCCGCATCTGCGCGTCGCCTGCGAGCGCGTGCAGGCGCTGCGCGCCCTGCGTGAACCGGGCGGGACGATCGTGGTCGCGCCCACGCGGGCGCTGATCTACCCCCTCGCCCCTCCCGACGTCTTCGACGTCTACCGCTTCGACCTGCGCGAGGGCGCGCCCCTGAAGCCGGACGATCTCTCGGGGTTCCTCCTGGGGGCGGGATACGTGCGGGTCGACCTGGTCTCGTCGATGGGCGAGTTCTCCCGGCGCGGGGGCATCGTCGATTACTTTCCTCCGGAGGGGTCCTATCCGATCCGGATCGAGTTCTGGGGGGAGGAGGTCGAGTCCCTGCGGGAGTTCGATCCGGCCACGCAACGCTCGACGGGCCGGGTCTCCGCCGCCACCGTCCCGCCGGTTCGCGAGTACCCCTGGTCGTCGGAAGCGCTGGACCGCCTGCGTGCGGCCCTCGAGGCGCGCCGTCCGGGACGAACGCCCTCGGCCCGCGCCCTGGCGCGGGGGAGCGACGATCTGAAGACCCGCCTCGAGGCGCTGGCCGCGGGAGCGACGTTCCGTGGCTTCGAGGCGTGCGTCCGCCTGATCGAGGACCGCCCCGCCTCGCTGTTCGACTACGCTCCCGGCGCGATCCGGGTGGCATGGGAACCGGCCCAGATCCTGTCCGACCTCGAGTCGGTCTACGTCGAGATGCACGCCTCCTTCGATCTGTCGGAGGACTTCGGGATGCCGCCGCCCGAGGAGCTCCTGCTCCCCCGCGAGGAGCTGCAGCCGCAGGCGAAGCAGGCGGTGCTCAGGCTGTCGGAGCTGGCGCTCGAGGAGGGCCGCTCCGCCGTCCTGCACGTGCCGTGCGCCCCGGCCCGCGCCTACAAGGGCCGCATCCAGGATCTCGCGGCGGATCTGAAACAGGCGCCACCGCGGACGACCACGCTCTTCCTGATGGAGAGCGCCGGACGCAGCGAGAGGCTCCGGGAGGTCCTCCGCGAGTACGACCTGCCGGCGGCGCTCGTGGCGGGCGACGCCGCGCCGGGCGCGGAGGTGGAGACCGGCGAGGACGCGGCGCCCGCCTCGAGGCTTTTGATCGCCCCCGGACGGCTGTCACAGGGATTCGCCCTGCCGCGCATCGGTCTTCACGTCGTGACCGAGCGAGAGGTGTTCGGCGAGGCGGTCCTGGAGCGGGAGCCACGCCGCCGGAAAGTCGCGGCGTTCAGCCCCGGGTTCCGCGACCTGAAGACGGGTGACCTGGTGGTGCACGTCGAGCATGGCATCGGCCGCTACGCCGGGATCGCGCGGGTCGGCGAGGACGGTCCTTCGCGGGACTTCATGCTGCTGACCTACGAGGGCGGCGATCGGCTGTACGTGCCGATCGATCGCCTCGACCTGGTGCAGCGCTACTCCGGGGTGGCCGGACAGAAGCCGCGGCTCGATCGGCTGGGCGGTCCGGGGTGGGAGCGCACCCAGAAGAAGGTCAAGAAGGCGATGCGGGAGATGGGGCACGAGCTCCTGCAGCTGTACGCCGAGCGCGCCGCGGCGCGCGGCTTGGCCTTCTCGGCGGACACGGCGTGGCAGAAGGAGTTCGAGGACGCCTTCCCCTACGAGGAGACTTCCGACCAGGAGAAATCGATACGCGAGGTGAAGGCGGACATGGAGAAGGAGGTGCCGATGGACCGCCTGATCTGCGGCGACGTCGGTTTCGGGAAGACCGAGGTCGCCATGCGCGCCGCCTTCAAGGCGGTGGCGGACAGCAAGCAGGTGGCGGTGCTCTGCCCGACGACGGTCCTCGCCTTCCAGCACCTCAGCACCTTCCGCGACCGCTTCTCGTCGTGGCCGGTGACCATCGAGATGCTCTCGCGCTTCCGCTCGCCGCGCGAGCAGACCGCGATTCTCAAGGCGGTCGCCGCGGGGACCATCGACATCCTGATCGGGACGCACCGCCTGCTGTCGAAGGACGTCCGCTTCAGCGACCTCGGCCTCCTGGTGGTCGACGAGGAGCAGCGCTTCGGTGTGGCCCACAAAGAGGCGATCAAGGCGCTCAAGAAGGACGTGGACGTCCTGACGCTGACCGCCACGCCGATCCCGCGGACGCTGCAGATGTCGCTCGCCGGCATCCGCGACATGTCGGTGATCGAGACGCCACCGGAGAACCGCCTGGCGATCCAGACCTCGATCGCGCCGTTCCGCGACGGCGTGATCGCCACGGCGATCCGCAACGAGCTGAAGCGCGGCGGGCAGGTCTACTTCGTGCACAACCGCGTCGAGTCGATCGCCTCGATGGCCAACTTCCTCCGCCGGCTGGTCCCCGAGGTCCGCCTGGGGGTGGCGCACGGCCGGATGAGCGAGGCGATGCTCGAACGCACCATGATCGGCTTCCTGAACGGCGAATTCGACGTGCTCCTGGCCACCACGATCATCGAGAACGGGCTCGACATCCCTCGCGTCAACACCATCATCGTCAACCGCGCCGACCGTTTCGGTCTGGCGCAGCTCTACCAGCTCCGTGGCCGCGTCGGTCGCTCCGACCGGCGGGCGTACGCCTACCTGCTGGTGCCGGAGCGCAAGGCGCTCACCCCGATCGCGCGGCGGCGTCTGAAGGCGCTGCAGGAGTTCTCCGAGCTCGGTTCGGGCTTCCGCATCGCGGCGATGGATCTCGAGATCCGCGGCGCGGGAAACCTTCTCGGGTCGGAGCAGAGCGGTCACATCGCCGCGGTCGGCTTCGAGATGTACTGCCGTCTCCTCGAGCAGACCGTCCACGAGCTGAAGGGCGAGACGCCGCGCGCCGAGGTGAAGGCGCAGATCAACCTGGGTGTCGACATCAAGATCCCGGAGGAGTTCATCCCGGAATTCAACGAGCGGCTGGTGCTCTACAAGAGGATCTCCACCGCCACGGAAAGCGAGGAGCTGGGTCGCATCCGCGACGAGATCCGCGACCTGTACGGCGAGATCCCCCACCAGGCCGAGAACCTCCTGGCGCTGGCGGGGGTGCGGATGCTGGCCGATCGTCTCGGTGTGCGCGCCATCGATTTCGGCGCGGGACGCGTGCAGGTCCGGTTCGCGGGGGATGCCCCGGTCGACCCCCAGGTCCTGGTGCGTCTCGCTTCGGAGCGTCCGGGAACCAGCCTGACGCCGGGGGCCGTCCTGCGGCTCGAGATGGAGGGCACAGGCGGCGCGGCGCGCCCGGTCGTCGAACGACGTCGCATCGAGACGGTCCTCGACCTCTTGAAGTCGATCCGGCCGGGTGGTAGCATGCGCGCTGCTTCCCAGCCCACCACGGTCGGGCCACCCGACGGGGACCGGTGAGAATCCAGGCGCATCGACGGCAGGTGAGAGGGCGGGTCTGGATCATCCCGGGGATCGCCCTGGCGCTGGCCGTCCTCGCGGTCCTGTCGTGCTCCTCGAAGAAGGAAGGATCGGGCTCCGACGCGGGCGCCTCCGCGCCGGGGCAGACGCGCGCGCAGGCGATGCTCGACGCCCAGGTGGTCGCCACCGTCGGAGGAGACCCGATCCCGATGAAGGCGTTCGAACGGTACCTCACGGACAACTCCGGCGATGCCGAGGACGAGGACGCGGAGCAGGCGAACGCGATCAAGAGCCGTCTGCTCGACCAGATGATCGAGGAGCAGCTCCTGCTGCGGCAGACGAAGGGGTTGTCGGTGACCGTCTCGGAATCGGAGATCGACGACTACCTGAATCAGATCGGAGTGACCGAGGGGGAGGCCGAGGTCGCGGGTGGCGAAGGCAAGGAGGCCTTCCGGGAGAAGGTGCGTCAGAGCGTCATGCTCCAGAAGGTGAAGGACAAGGCGGTCCTCAGCAAGGTGGAAGTCACGCCGGGCGAGGTCGATGACTACCTGAAAAAGCAGCCGGAGGCGACCCGCGTGCCGCGCTCGGTTGTCCTGCGCCAGATCCTGATCGATGATAAGAGCCTGGCCGACAGGCTGTCGGCCCAGCTCGCCAGGGATCCCTCGCGGTTCGAGGCGCTCGCCAGGGACAACTCCGTGGCCCCGGACAAGGGCCAGGCCCGGACCTACACGGAAGAGGAGCTGCCGGTCGAGCTGCGGGAGGCGCTGTTCAAGCTCGAGCCGGGCAAGGTCAGCCCGGTCCTGGAGAACGCCGGGACCTTCTTGATTTTCCAGCTGGTGCGCAAGATGGAAGCGAAGGACGCGGATCTCGACGATGTGAGACACCGGGTCCAGCTGGAGCTTTTCCGCAAGAAAGGGGAGCAGGCGCTCGAGCGCTACGTCGCCGACCTCAAGAAAGACACGGAGATCCATGTCAACCGCGCCGTCCTCCCCTTCGCCTATGCCGGTGAGTACCGCAACTGAGCCCCCCGCCCCGGTTCACCGCCCTGGTCACGACGCCTCCCGCCGACCGGTGACGCCGGCTCCGCTCGCGCGCCGCGCCCTCGTCGGGGTGCTGCTCGCCGTGGTCGCCGCCGCGGCGGCCCCGGCCCGCGCCGCGATCGTGGAAGAGATCGTGGCCAAGGTGAACAACCGGATCATCAGCAAGAGCGAGTTCGAGGAGCGCAGCACCTACATCCTGAGGCAGCTGTACCAGAAATACTCGGGTGACGAGCTGGACCGCCAGCTCCGCGACTCGCAGGAGAGCATGCTGTCCAACATGATCACCGAGCTCCTGCTGCTCGACCGCGCGGAGAGCCTGCTCGACCTCTCCAAGGTCCGCAAGAACCTGATCGACGACTTCCGCAAGCAGCAGAACATCGCCAGCGACGACGACCTGGAGAAGCTCCTGAAGGAGCAGGGCATGACACGCAAGGACCTCGAGGAGCAGCTCATCCGCCTGGCGGTTCCCCAGGAGATCATCAACTACGAGGTGCGCCGGAAGATCAGCGTGAGCGAGGTCGAGGTCAAGGAGTACTACGACACGCACAAGAAGGACTGGGAGACGGCGGCCACCGTCTCGTTCAACGAGATCGCCCTGCTCTACGAGGACGCCAACCGGCCCGAGGTGCTGTCGCGCGCCCAGGGGATCGTGCGCGAGGCCCGTGGCGGCGGGACCGACTTCGGCGAACTGGTGCAGAAGTACTCCGAGGTGCCGAGCAAGGAATCGGGAGGGTTTCTCGGCCCGCTCGCGGCGAGCGACCTGCACCCCGGCATCGCGGAGGCGGCCTTCAAGCTCCAGACCGGTGACGTGAGCGACCCGATCGACACGGGCCGCTCGTACCACATCATCCGCCTGGTGGCGAAGACCGACCGGATCGTCAAGAGCCAGGACGAGATGCGCGACACGATCGTGAAGGCGGTGCGCGACACGAAATTCCGTCCCCGCTACGACCATTACATCAAGAAGCTGTGGAAGGAGAACCAGATCGATGTGCTCCCGAAGTACGAGCACTATCTGATCCGGACGCCGCTCAAGCCGGGCGCGGGCGGTGAGACACCGGCGCCGATCGTCCCCGCCGAGGACGACAGGACTCCGCCCGACAAGCCGGGCCCGACGGACTGAGACCAGGGGGCTGAAAAATTGAGCTGGCGACCACCCGGGACCTGTGCTAGCATCTTTTCAGGCTTACGTCCCCAGATCTTTACCAGCCGGAACGCGACTTCGTTTCTGGTGCGTGGTCTTCATCGGGAGCTCGGGGCCTCGGTGATAGTCCCCGGTCGGAAGCCAGACGGACCCAGCCCGGAGCGTGGCGCGGGCGTGACCGCGCAGAACGTGAGGGATCCACGAGCATGCGCCGATACGACTTTGGAAACCAGGACCAGACACCGGATGAGCCCAGAAGGTCGGAGGACCAGGTGAACCGCAAGCTGATCCGACCCAACCTCTCGGAACTGAAGGAGAGGCTCGGCCCGAAACCGCCGCGCCGCAAACAGGTTCCGCCGGACCAGACGAACGCCGAGGCGTTCTATTACCTCAAGCAGATGAACTCCCGGACCGCGATGGTCGTGGTCCTCAAGGATGGCGAGGAGCTGCGCGGCGTCATCGAGTGGTACGACCGGAACTGCATCAAGGTCAACCGCGCGGGCGCCCCGAACCTGATGGTGATGAAGGACTGCATCAAGTACATGTACAAGGCCGAGGAACAGGACGAGAACCGATCGTCACGGCCCGACGGGATCTGAGCGGGTCCGACCGGGCCCCGAGCGCGGGGCGGCGTTCGTCACCATCCACGGTCCCTTCTCCCATGAAGCCTGTCATCGCCGTCACCACGGGCGACCCCTTCGGTGTGGGACCCGAGGTCTGTCTGAAAGCGGCGTCCACAGCGGCCGTCCTCGAGGTCTGCCGTCCCCTCCTGATCGGCGACCGCGCGCATCTCCTGAGCGTGGCGAAGGGTCTGCCCGGCGGTCCAATCGCCGACCCGGGGGTCTGGCCGGAGGTGTCGAAGACCGCCCTGGAGTGGGGCTCGAAGCAGGGGAGCGACGCGGCCGTCCGGTCCTGGCCCGACGGGCCCGCCATCCACGACATGGGCGACCGTCCGGAGCCACCCCCGGCGCCCGGGCCGTCGGTTTCGGGCGGCCGGTCCTCCGCCATGTACGTGAAGCAGGCGGTCGCCCTCGCCCGCACCGGCACGGCGGCCGCGGTGGTGACGGCGCCGATCAGCAAGGAGGCGCTGCGGCTGGCGAACATCCGCTACCCGGGACACACGGAGCTGCTCGCCGATCTCTGCGGGCTGGCTCCTGACGAGGTCGCGATGATGTTCGTCACGCGCGACCTCAAGGTGGCCCTTCTGAGCGTGCACCTGCCGCTGCGGGAGGCGATCGACGCCCTGTCGCAGGAGGCGGTCCTGACGAGGCTCCGGCTCCTCCGCACGGAGCACCGGCGCTGGTTCGGAAACGAACCGCGGGTCGCCGTGTGCGCCCTGAACCCCCACGCCGGCGAGGGCGGACTGTTCGGCACGGAGGAGCGCGACATCCTGGCGCCCGCGATCGCGGCGGCCCGGCGGGACGGAATCGACGCGTCCGGCCCCTTCCCGTCCGACACCCTGACCTGGCGCGCCGTCCGGGGCGAGTTCGACGTCGTCCTGGCGCTCTATCACGACCAGGCCACGATCGCGGTGAAGGCCCGATCGTTCGGCAGCGCCGCGAACATGACGCTGGGGCTGCCGTTCCTCCGCACGTCCGTCGACCACGGAACCGCCTACGACATCGCCGGCCGCGGCGCGGCCGACCACGGCAGCCTGGTCGAGGCCCTCCTTCTGGCGGCCCGCCTGGCGATGCGCGGATGAAGTGCCGGGCCGCCGGCCCGGCGGCCGTTCAGACCCGGCCCGGCGGCTCGCGCACGATCCGCACCATGGCCGGGTGGACGTTCGCGTTGGCCGCCACGATGTCACCGCTCGTCAGGTAGTCGTCGCGTCCCTGGAAGTCGGTCACGACGCCACCCGCCTCGCGGACGATCAGACCACCGGCCGCGACGTCCCAGGCCGACAGCGACATCTCCCAGAAGCCGTCGTAACGGCCGCAGGCGACGTAGGCGAGGTCGAGCGCCGCCGAGCCGTCCCGCCGGATCCCCGAGGATCCCAGGATGAACGAGCGGAAGGAAGCGAGGTAAGGGTCCAGGCGATCCAGCGATCGGAACGGAAAGCCGGTGACCAGGAGCGCCTCGGACAGTTTTTCCACTGGAGAGACGCGGATCGGCTCGCCGTTCAGGAAAGCGCCGCCACCGCGCGTGGCGGTGAACATCTCGTTGCGCAGCGGGTCGAAGACGGCTCCCGCACGCATCCCCTGGGGATCGGCCAGGCCGACCGAGACGCAGAACAGCGGGTACCCGTGGATGTAGTTGGTCGTCCCGTCCAGCGGGTCGATGTACCAGCGGTAGCCGCTGCTGCCTCCCGAGGGTGGCGATTCCTCGGCGATGACCGCATGGTCCGGGAAGCGCCCGCGGATCAGCCGGACGATCGCCTCCTCGGCCCGCCGGTCGACGTTCGTGACGAAATCGTTGCGACCCTTCTCCTGAATCGCGTAGGTGCTCCGCCTGCCCCAGTGCTCCATGAGGACCCGACCGCCCACCCGGGCGCAGGCGACGCAGGCGCTGAGGTGGAAATCGAGCGTTGCCGGGATGGACGTCTCGACGGCGCGTGGCTCGCGGCCACGCTCCGCGGCGCGCCGGCGCGCCGCCGTGAGACGCACCACGCGAGCCCCGTGCTGCCGGTTCGGCTTGTCACGGGCGCCCCGCGCCGCGGGCCAGCCCTCCGGACGAGGGTTGCGCCGCGTCCGCGGCCGCCGGCGGGCGGCGCTCGCGCGGCTACGAGCCCGGCGCGCCATCGTTCGATCTCCGCCTGCCGCGTTCGGGGGGGTCGGCCGGGGAGGCGCCCGAGCGCGGGTGCGCTCGGTTGTACACCTCCAGGAGGCGGCGGGTCGACACCGCCGTGTATCTCTGCGTAGTGGACAGGGAGGCGTGGCCCAGGAGCTCCTGGATCGATCGCAGGTCGGCGCCCGCGTTCAGCATGTGCGTCGCGAACGAGTGCCGCAGCGTGTGCGGCGACACCCTCTGCATCATGGCCGCCGACAGCAGCCGTCCGTTCAGTATGCGCCGCACGCTGCGATCGGTGAGCCGGCCCCCGCGCGCGTTCAGAAACAGGGCGTCCCGGGCGGCGCCGGCGGCCCGCCCAGGCCGGGTGGGCTGGAGCGCGTGCCGGCACCTGAGATACCCCTTGAGGGCGGCCACCGCCTTCGACCCGATCGGCACCAGCCGCTCCTTCCTGCCCTTGCCGATCACCCTCAGCATCCCGTCCTCCGTTGCGCGGGAGATCTCGAGATCGCCCAGATCGGCTCCGACCAGCTCCGCCACACGGATTCCGCTGGCGTACAGAAGCTCGAGCATGGCCCGGTCCCGCAGATCACGCGCGCCCGTTCCGAAAGCGTTGTCCAGCAGGGATTCTACTTCATGCTCGCTCAGGGCATGCGGCAGCCGGCGGTCGAGCTTCGGCGTGGCCACCATCGCGGCGGGATTGGTGGCGGTCAGGCCCTCACGCACCAGATGCTTGAAGAACGAGCGCAGGGACGCCAGCTTGCGCGCCACCGTGGCGCGGCTGACCCCCCGCTCGTAAAGAAACGAAAGATATCCGCGGATCGCGTGATGATCGAGGGTGGTGAACGCCGGCTCCCGCCCACGGAGCGGCCGGCGACGAAGGAACTCCTCGAACTCCAGGAGATCGGTGCGATAGCAGCGCACCGTCTGCGAGGAGGCGTTCATGTTGTGCTGTAGATGCCGCAGGAAGTCGCCGACCAGGTCCATTCGGCCCCGATTCTACTCTCCCCCCGCTCCGACCCCGAATCTCCGTGATCCTACACGGCGCTGGTGCAGAACTTGCACTTCTTCGCGGCCGCAAGAATCGGCTCGCCGCACATCGGACAGGTCTTCATCGCCGGGCCGGCCGGCGCCGGCGACGGCTTCATGGCGACCTTCGTGATCAGGTAGATGCAGAACGAGACGATCATGAAGTCGATGACGGTGTTGACGAACAGACCGTAATTGAGCGTCGGCGCGCCCGCTTTCTTGGCCTCCGCCAGCGAGGTGTAGCTGGTCGAGCCGAGATTCAGGAACAGGCCGCCAAAATCGACATTGCCGAGCAGGAGCCCGATCGGCGGCATCAGGATGTCGTTCACCAGCGAGGTGACGACCTTCCCGATGGCGCCGCCGATGACCACTCCGATCGCCAGGGCGAGGGCGTTGGTCTGCAAAAGGAACTGCTTGAACCCCTTCATTGTGCTGGTCCTCCTTTCTTTTGGAGCGCCTAGTAGGTCAGAGACGGAATGGAAGGTCAAGTGCGGGTGTCGCCGGACGTCAGTTGACAGACGGCCCGAATCGGGCGTAAATAGTGGATACCACGCACAAGCGGGGCCGGCCGGGCCCTGGGCCGGTGGGGGCCTGGATATTTCTGGACGTATCGGATAAAGGGACGGTCTTATCTCAACCGTAATCGAACTTCCGGTCCGACCGCGCTCGGTCATCGGCCGCCCGAAGTCCGACGAGCTCCGTTCCCTGACGGAGCGCATGCCCTCGTGCCTCAAGACGAAATACGGCAACGTGAATGTCCAGACCCGCGTCGTGGCGCGCAGCAAGGCCTCCACGTACATCGCCACCGACGACCCCGCCCACCACAAGGGTCATCAGACGATCACCCGCGAGGAGGCCGGCCGGATGGCGCGGCTCCAGGATGACTACATCCGGTCGCGCGACATGATCGTGGTGGACGGGTACATCGGAAACGATCCGATCCTGCGCACCCCCGCCCGGCTGATCATCGAGGCGTCCAACGCCAACATCGCCGCCATGCAGAAGATCCTCTACTACCCCCTCGAGCCCGCCGACGAGCCGGCCTTCGAGCCTCGCGTGACGGTGATCTACACGCCCCATCTCGCGGCGACCGGGTACCCGAGCGAGCGGCTCATCTCCGTCGACCTGGAGCGTGGCGTCACGCGGGTGTTCCACTCGGACTACTTCGGCGAATCGAAGAAGGGCGGCCTGCGGATGTGGAACAAGATCGTCTACGACCGCGGCGGGCTGGCGATGCACGCCGGCTGCAAGATCATTCCGGTCGGCGGCCGCAACCGGGTCGCGCTGATCATCGGCCTGTCGGGCACAGGCAAGACGACCACCACCTTCGCGAAGCAGAACGACTCGCAGCCGGTGCAGGACGACTTCCTGGCGATCATGCCCGATGGCCGCATCCACGCGACGGAGAACGGCTGTTTCGCGAAGACGTTCGGACTGGCGGACGAGACCGAGCCGGCGATCCACCGGGCCGTGCTCAAGCCGACCTCGTATCTCGAGAACGTGTCGCAGAAGGACGGCGATCTCGACTTCTTCGACACCTCGTACACCCAGAACGGGCGGGCCGTGTTCAAGATGTCCGACATCGATGGGGCCGGGGACGCGCGCTCGATCAAGAAGGCCGACATCCTCCTGATCCTCAACCGCAACGAGAACGTCATCCCGGCCGTGGCGCGTCTTCAGGGACCCCAGGCGGCGGCCTACTTCATGCTCGGCGAGACGCGTGGGACCAGCGCCGGCGGCGCCGAGGAGGCCGGGCGGTTCCTGCGCATCCCGGGGACGAACCCGTTCTTCCCGCTCGACCACAGTCTGCAGGGGAATCGCATCCTGGACATCCTGCGCTCGAACCCGATGGAGGTCTATCTGATGAACACCGGGCGGGTCGGAGGAGGCGACGACGACCCGCGCGGGCTCAAGGTCAAGATCCGTCACAGCAGCGCCATCGTCAAGGCGATCGCCGAGGGGACGATCCGCTGGGACCGCGACGTCGATTTCGGATACGAGGTCGCCTCCCGGGTCCCCGGCATCGAGGGCGACGACGAGCGTCTGTTGCGGCCCCGCGAGCTGTACGCCCAGCAGGGCCGCCTCGACGAATACCGCGGCATCGTCGAGCGTCTGCGCGGCGAGCGTCGCGAGTACATGACCTCGTTCCCTCTCCTGCAACGAGACATCGTCGAATCGGTGTCCTGAGAGCCTTCCGGCCGATCGTCCGCCCGAGATTGTTTGACTCTGGTCCAGGGATCACATAGCATGTCGGGCGCTTTATTCAACCCGAAACCCCATGGGAGAGAGGTGAACCCGATCATGGCACACTCGTTCACGAAGCTCATGGCCGGCTGCGCGGTCGTCCTCCTGGTCTTGTCCGCGGTCGCGTGCGCGGAGCAGTCAACGACGCAGGATCAGCCCTCCGCGCCGGCGAGCACCACGTCGCAGGCCCCGGCGCAGGACCAGGCCGCACCGGCCCAGGATCAGGGCGCCGCTCCGGGCCAGCCGGCGCAGACTCCGGCCGGCCAGCCGCCGCAGAACTAGAACCATTCGAAGGGGGGACAAGGACAGCATCCTTGTCCCCCTTGTCGTCTCGGCGCGTCCGCCGCCAGGCGTCTGAGGTATCCTGAGCGACGCCATGCCGGTCACGGTGTATACGGTCGGGCACTCGAACCGGACCCTGGACGCCCTGCTCGGCATCCTCCGCTCGCACCGCATCGAACGCGTGGCGGACGTGCGCACCGTGCCACGCTCGCGTCACAACCCGCAATTCAACGCCGAGGCTCTCGAGATCTCTCTGCCGGCAGCCGGTCTCGCCTACGACCGCCTGCCCCGGCTGGGCGGTCTGCGCAGGCCGCGCAAGGACTCGCGCAATCTGGCGTGGCGCAACGAGAGCTTCCGGGGCTACGCCGACTACATGGAGACGCCCGAGTTCGAGAAGGGGATCGCCGAGCTGCTGGCGCTGGCGCGCGACCGCCGCACCGCCATCATGTGCGCCGAGACCGTCTACTTCCGCTGCCACCGCTCGCTGATCGCCGACGCCCTCCTCTGTCGGGGGGTGGCCGTGGTGCATCTGCTCGACGTCAAGAAGACCGTGGATCATCGCCTGACCTCGTTCGCGAAGATCGAGGACGGCCGTCCGGTCTACCCGGCGGAGCAGGCCCGGCTGCCGGGCACCGATCCCGGCGCGGCGGGTCCGTCACGATGAGCCCGACACCCGGCGTTCGCGGCGTCCTGTTCGACGTGGACGGCACGCTCCTCGACAGGGACAGGCCGATCGCCGGAGCGACGCAGGCGCTCGAGCGGCTGCGCGCCCGCGGCATTCCGTTCCGCATCGGGACGAACACCACGCGTCGTCCGAGATCGGCGGTCGCCGAGGTCCTCCGTCGCGGCGGCATCGAAGTCCGCGACGACGAGGTGCTCGCCCCCGCAGTCCTGGCGCGCCGGCGCATCCTCGACTCCGGCCGCAACCGCGCCGCCCTGCTCGTGCCGCCCCCCTGCCGCGAGGACTTCGCCGGCGTCCAGGAGGAAGACGACCATCCCGACTGGGTGGTCCTCGGCGACCTGGGACGCGAATTCACCTTCGCGCGCATGAACCAGGCGCTGCGCTGCCTCCGGAACGGCGCGCGCCTGATCGCCCTGCACAAGAACCGCGTCTGGGACAACGGCGTCGACGGCGTCGTGCTGGACGCCGGGCCGTTCGTCGCCGCTCTGGAGTTCGCCACCGGCCTCGACGCGGAGGTCGTCGGTAAGCCGGCGCGCGGGTTCTTCGAGCTCGCCCTGAAGGAGCTCGGGCGTCCGGCGGGCGAGACGATGGTCGTCGGCGACGATATCGACGCCGATGGCCGTGGCGGCGCCGCGGCCGGCTGCCGGACCGCGCTGGTGCTGACCGGGATCACGACGCGCGCCGACATCGAGCGATCGGGTTTTCGACCCGATCAGGTGTGCAATTCGGTCGCGGATCTGTCGCTGCCGGAATGAGGGGCGGGGCGCCCGAGGTGCGGCGCGGAGAGCGACCGGCCGATGAACTCCCCCAGATCATCGAGGGCGCGCCTCACGAGCTGGGCCTTCTTCTGCCTCTTGTCGCGGATCTCCCGGTCGAGCGGCGGCAGCAGCCCGAAGGCGATGTTGGTCGGCTGGTAGTTGGCCGGGTCGGCCGAAGAGATGTAGCGGGACAGGGCGCCGAGGGCGGTGGTCGCAGGGAAGATCAGCGGCGGCAGGCCCCCGGCCAGACGGGCCGCGTTGACGCCCGCGATCAGACCCGACGCGGCCGACTCGAGATACCCCTCGACGCCGGAGATCTGGCCGGCGAAGAACAGATCGCGCCGGCGGCGCGCCTGGAAGGTCGGCAGGAGGATCGCCGGGGCGTTGATGTACGAGTTGCGGTGCACCTGGCCGAGACGCGGGAACTCGGCGTTCTCGAGACCGGGAATGAGCCGGAACACGCGCGTCTGCTCGGCGAACTTGAGATGGTTCTGGAAGCCGACCATGGAGTAGAAATCGGCCGCCAGGTTGTCCTGGCGGAGCTGCACGACGCCGAACGGCTGGCGGCCCGTGCGCGGGTCGGTGAGACCGACCGGTTTCATCGGCCCGAACAGGAGCGTCTCGCGGCCCCGGCGGGCCATC
>Ga0070697_100000143_pt1 | contig 57751 bp, 56 predicted proteins | sample KBSK1501metaG_FD_65475 | JGI IMG/M metagenome (GOLD analysis project Ga0070697, IMG submission 65475) | Corn, switchgrass and miscanthus rhizosphere microbial communities from Kellogg Biological Station, Michigan, USA - KBS K1-50-1 metaG | ecosystem: Host-associated > Plants > Roots >... | reverse complement strand
ACGCACTTACGAGAGGCCCTCAAACTCAAGAGCAACGGCCCCAGCGCTCATTACTATCTTGGTATGGCGCTCCTCAGGACAAAGCGTTATGAAGAAGCTCAAAAAGAGCTTCAGCTCACAGTCAGTAATGGTGGCGAGAACATCGCGCTGGTTCATAAGTATTTGGGCGGTCTTTACATGGGCGCCCACCAGAACGCTGCAGCTGCGGACGAACTGGAAAAATACCTTAGTCTTGATCCGAAGGCTGCTGACGCTGAAAAGATTAAGGGCACAATCAAAGACCTTCGCGCCAAACAATAAAAGTCATATGATCTTTTTCAACAATTCCCGCGCACGCCAACTTTTGGTAGTTGTCACCGGCCTGTTGCTGTCTGTTACTTGTGCCCGGGGGCAAAGCCCCTCGAGCCAACCACAGCAACCTCAGAGTGACGACGTCATCCGCGTTAACACCGAACTAGTGCAAACGGATGCCATGGTCTTTGATAAGAAAGGCCACTTCGTGAGCGGTTTGAACGCCGACCAGTTTGTTCTAAAGGTTGACAACAAACCACGAAGCATTGCTTTCTTTGAGAGCGTTGCATCCGGGAAGTTGCGTGAAACAATGGCGCCCGAACCAGATCGCCCCGCCGCGACGACGAATCCCTCGTTACCCATGGCGCCGGGCCCGGCAGCAAATGGTCGCACTCTGATCTACTTTATTGATGATCTTCATTTGGCGCCGACCAGCCTCGTGAATACTCGGAAAGCGTTACTCGATTTCATCGATCACGGCATGACAGATCGCGATCAGGTGGCGATCACTTCAGCCAGCGGTCAAATAGGTTTCCTCCAGCAGTTTACGGATGACAAAGTCGCTCTGCGTTCTGCCGTTGAGCGCCTCAACTATCGCACAAACACCAAAATAGACACGGAGCTGCCGCCGATGTCTGAATATATCGCCCTCAAGATTCGTGAGGGCGACGAACAAACCATCATCTACTACACCGAGCAAATACTAATACAGAATTGCTCCCGAGCATTTGGCTGTACGGTCTCGCCGCAATCGGCCAAACAACTTGTGAAGGAACGCGCTCAACAGATCGTGACGATGGCCGCACCCGATACAGACGACACATTGCGCCTGCTGGAAGGACTAATGCGGAGTGCAGCCCAACTGCCCGGGCGCAAGCTCGTATTTTTCGTCTCTGACGGATTTTATTTGAACGACTTCAAAACAGGTTCGCGTGACAGAATCAAGCGTATTACTGATGCCGCCGGACGGGCCGGCGTCGTGATTTACACACTCGATGCTCGCGGCCTCATTAGCGAGTCTCTCGACGTGACCAATAACAGACCGATAGATTCAAAAGGCATGACCGCCACCGTAACCTCCGGTGAGATTTCTGCATCGCAGGACGGCCTTAACGCACTCGCTGCCGACACCGGCGGACGCGCCTTTCGCAACACCAACGCGCCAATGGCTAAGTGGATAAATCGGGTGCTTGATGAGACCGCTAACTATTACTTGCTCGCGTGGACTCCTGACAGCGAAGAGCAGAAGAGAGGGAAGTTCAAAAACATCTCAGTGAGCATAGTGGGCCGGCCGGATTTGACAGTCCGCCTTCGCCAAAGCTATTTCAAGACCGCTCCTTTACCACTTTTGACGCTCAAGAAGAAAGCTGAAAAAGATCCGACCAAGGCACGGGAAGATGATATGCGTCTGATTGTCGACGCTGCTGTTTCACAGCGCCAGATACCAACTGAATTGACGCTCAACCTGGCGCAAATGCCCGGCGTGGGAACGCGCCTTAACGCGTCGATACAGATAAGTCGAGAGTCTCTGACGTTTGATCTCAACGATGGTAAACAGAGCGCCGATCTAGATCTCGCTGGAATTTTTTATAACGATAAGGGGAAACCGATAAATAGTTTTGTGGCGCGCTTGAAGATTTTTCCGGTTCCTGAAGACGCGTCACCGAAAAATCGTCCGGTAGTCTATAGTTTTCACGAGTGGCTGCCAGCCGGCCTGTTCCAGGTCCGGGTAGGCGTGCGCGAACTCAAGAGCGGACGGATTGGCAGCGCTATGCAGTGGATTAAGATCCCAAATCTATCTGGACATTAGCGCGGTAGTAAGTAGCGGAACATTCCTGAAATCCGCAAATAAACGGATACAAACGAACTCCCGATCAAGTTCGGCTCATATTGAGGTCCAGTAAATGGCCGAGCTTCTCCTTCTTGGTCCGAAGATAACCAGCCGCTTTCTCGGTGGGCTCGACCTCTATAGATATTCGTTCGACGACTCTCAAGCCAGCTTCTTCCAGGGCGCGAAGTTTGAGCGGATTGTTTGAAACCACTCGAACCTTACAAAGTCCCAGATCGAACAGAATCTCGGCGCATTGCTTGTATTCGCGCAGGTCAACCGCCAGGCCGAGTTGTTCATTTGCCTCTACCGTATCCGCACCCTTGTCCTGCAGGGCATAAGCGCGAATCTTGTTTAATATGCCAATGCCGCGGCCTTCCTGCTGCTGATAGACAATGGCGCCACGCCCCTCACGCTCGATCATCGCCATCGTCTGGTGGAGCTGAGCCCCGCAATCACACTTGGTCGAACCAAACACGTCACCGGTCAAGCATTGCGAATGAATCCGCACCAGCGTGGGCGTGTCGCGACTCATCTCTCCTTTAAAGAGAGCAACAAATTCTTCATCACTAGTCAGGGAGCGATAGCCTGCAATCTGAAAATCACCCCATTCGGTAGGCAGGCTGGCAATTGCCACGCGCTCCACCGATAAACTGCCTTCGGATCCCGGACATTTTGCTATTGCTTGTTCTTTCAACCGAGTTTCCTTTCTACGGGCCCCAAAACCGGATTCCTTCCCCGGTCTCCGGTTGGGTGTTTGATTATGATTTTATAGGAGTAAAGCCATAAGCGCTACGAGAGGCGCTTCTCCCGGGAGTTACCTTGATCATCCCCAATACGTTGCGACGACAATGCCCGCGAGCTAAGATTGCCTGCAGCATCTGCTTTACTATCAGTTTTCGCGAGCGTTGAACTCAGTTGACCTCCTAAGCCCAGATTGATGCCCATTCAAGATATTAACGAAGACGAACCCCAGGCTACTCAGCTGCAACCAGCTAATAAGGCAGTTAAGTCTCCGCAAAAAGAGCGGCGGCCGGCGTTGGTTTCACTCCGCGGAGAACTAATGGCCGTACCAATCCCCCTTGAGCGAGACGAGGTGATAATTGGTCGGGCCATCGAAGCTGACGTTCGGTTAAACGATTCTCGTGCTTCACGCCTTCACGCTCGGATTTCGAGCGAACTGGATCCCGAGACTCGCCAAACCAACTGCCGCATTACAGATCTCGGATCTACGAATGGCACTCTGGTCAATGGCGAGCCAATCACCGAGGTCCCACTCAACGACGGTGACAAGATCGTCATCGGTGATCATCTTTTCCGCTTCGATTTGCTTGATGAGATAGATCGTGAATTTCAACAACAGATCCATCGACTGATTGCGCATGACGAACTTACCGGCCTGCTAACCAGTAAATCTTTCTTCTCCGAATTACGACGCGAAGCGGCACGCGCCGAGGCCGACTCTCGACCTTTCTGCGTTCTCATGATGGACCTGGATCACTTCAAGGAAGTCAACGACACCTATGGCCATCTCGTTGGCAGCAAGACGCTGGAAGAAACTGGCCGCATCATCAAAGAAGCCTTGCGAGCAGGAGATGTTGCTTCACGTTTTGGCGGTGAAGAGTTTGCGGCGTTTCTGTTGGACGCTAATTATGCTCAAGGCCTGGTTGCCGCAGAGCGCGTCCGCGCTGCCATGGCACAACACAAATTTCCGATTACTCGCCGGGATGTACCGGATGGCCAAACTACCCACCAGATTACTATTAGCATTGGTGTAGCAGCTTTCCCGGATGACGCCACAGACCCGATTCATTTAGTTGAATTGGCTGATTCGGCGCTTTACCGCGCCAAACGAAGTGGAAGAAATCGAATCTGCGCTTATCGGCCCTCCCTGGCCTTAACCGAGGTTCCCTTGCCTCCGAGGCGCAAGCCCTGAGCAACCACGTCTAACAGGCATTGCCTCCCAGGGAAGCTCATTTAATTGAAACGCTGAGCTCGAGGCGGCGTGTAACGTCCCGGGTCCCTTAGTCGCACGAGCTAAGCTCGGTTGCACCCTATTTATGGGGACGTGTATGCTTCTCATGTAACTTTTAGCCCGGAACCAATGCCTACAAAGCTTAATCTTGCGAGTAAACCCTTTAGCAACCGCTCACTTCCGTGGGTCGTCACAACTCTGGTTGTCTTTGTCTCCCTCGTTTGCCTCGTCTTCATTGTGCGAGCCACGGGCCGGGCAAACGCGCAGGCCGCAGCCGTCCAGAAGGACATCAACGACCTGAAGCAACAGGAGCTCAATCTGCGGAAACAAGCCGATGCCATCAAGAATTCCCTAACGGCTGAGCGACTACAAACCCTGGCAGCGGCGCACACCCTGGTCGACCGTAAGCATTTCTCATGGTCGCGGTTGTTTGCGGATCTGGAATCGGCGTTGCCGGGAGCCGTGCGGGTGAAAAGAATTGCAGTGCGCGGTGTGACAACGCGAGGTGATGGAACGCTGGCTGACCTGGAACTAACGGTCGTAGCAAAAAATCCAGCCACCGTAACTGAGATGATTGCAGAAATGGATCGTGGCGGCGTCTTCCATGCAGAATTACGCTCGACGACTTTGTCGCGCGGTCGAGGTGAAACCGGAGCAGAATATGAACTGGCCGTTATCTATAGGCCAAGGGCAGGATCCGCCACTGAAGCGGTGGCTTCAAGCTCGCCGACTGCGGATGACGTCGCCAGGGGAGGTGTCCGATGAGCGAACAAACGTCGGCTCCTCAAACCTCGAAACGCGATCGGATACGAGCCAGCTTTAATAATCTGAGCCCTCGCGAACAGCGGATCTTTGGGCCGGCCGAAATCATCGGGCTCGCCGGCAGTCTCCTAATCCTGCTGCTCGTGGTCGTCAGCTATGTTTATTTTCTGGTACCGGCAAATTCTCAATTGGTTGGACTGCAGGCGCAACGATCTCTCCTTCAAGCCGAGTTGAAAGACCTGCAAAGTGTGGTAAAGCGGGGCGAAAGCACCGAGGTTTCAGTTCAGAAAATTAACCAAAGCCTGGATGATTTTGAAAGCGAGCACTTACTGGGCCCTGATCGTGGTCGCATCGGTCTCTACGACAGCCTCAACGTTCTGATTCGCAAAAACGGCTTGCGTAACACCTCCGGTCCAACCTACACAACCCTTGAGTCTTCAACCTCGAAGGCCAGTTCGACGGGATCTAGATCAGCAAATACGAAGTGGCAGAGCGTTTATCCAGGTATCGCTATCAGCGTGACCGTTGAGGGCCAGTATCAGAACTTGCGACGTTTCATTCACGATTTGGAAATGAATACGCAGTTCATCATTATCAATAGTGTGGAATTAGAGCGGTCCACTGAAACAAATAATTTGCTGCCGGCTGAGGGTGAGCCAACCACAGGAGTCCGAGTGTCTCCAGTCAGCTTACGCCTGGAAATGACCACCTACTTCCAGCGAAGCGCGAGCGAGGACGGCTCAACTATTCCTACGGCTCATTAAGAATTGTTATGCAGGCAACGGATATTCGAAACCCCACTGAACGAAACAAACTGATCCTGGCGGGAGCGTTGGGGTTAGTTGCCCTTCTGTTTCTTTGGTGGACATTCTTCGGCTTCGGTAGCAGTTCCAACCCAGGTGTCCAACGTCCCGCGGGTCAGTCGCCGCCCTCCGCGGCGAATCGTGTCCCATCTAAGCTTCCGCAAACCTCGGTTATTGAAGGCAACGCGCCCAGCCAGGACGACCCCCCGGGGCCAGTTGTCTACCGTCAACCAGTGTCAGCCCCTGAAGCAGGACGCAACATCTTTGTCTATTACGAACCTCCGAAAGTGGAACCGAAGGCTCTGGTGACGCCGACGCCGACACCAACGCCCACGCCGCCAGTCTTGCTCGCTAACATTTCGCCGGCGAATGTCTTTGCAAGGACCGCTGACTTCACGCTGGAGATATCGGGCGACAAAATTACATCGCAGTTGCGCGTTGTAATCGACAACACCGAAGTACCCACTCGGTATATAGGCCCACAGCAACTTTCGGCTGCTGTTCCAGCAGCACTCATTGCGAATCCGGGCAGCCGACAAGTTATGCTGCGATCGGCCGACGGTAAGGTCTATTCAAATACGTTAACGCTGAGCGTGGCTGAGGCTCCGAAACCCAACTACACTTACATCGGAATAATTGGCACCAATCACCACATCGACACCGCAATTCTCCAGGACAAGGGCAACAAGGAGACGCTAAACGTACAGCGAGGCGATCTTCTCGGAGGCAGGTTCCGCGTCACCAGTATTTCAGACAAAGAAGTTGTCGTAGTTGATAGCAACTTGAAGATCAAACACAGTCTGGGCATGACCGCTCAGGGCGATAGGAGCAATCCGCTTCAGCGGCCGACCCCAAGAGTTGATAGCGAAGATGATGAACCTTAGAGTTAGACCACACCACAAGATGTGGACAAGGCCAGACGTGGCACTGAGACGGTTAATTACCGCTCGGAATTGCCTGGAGCGGCATTCCGAGGGGGGTTATACGCTGGTAGCCCTGCTTGCGCTGATGACCGTCATGGCTCTCTTTGCTCTCGCCGCTGCCCCCAACATCCGTCAGCAGGCACAGCGTGAACGTGAGATTGAAACAATCTTTCGCGGCGAAGAAGTAGCAGAAGCGATTCGTATTTACTACTCCTATCAAGTCACACAAAAAAACTTGCGAGCTGATCAGGCTCTGCCGACGTCTATCGATCAGCTTCTTGAAGGCGTTCCTTATGGTACTAAGAAAATTCAGATACTGCGTCCATCTGCAGCGCGTAATCCTCTTTCCGATTCCGGTGAGTGGAGCCTAGTTCGACCGCGTTCATCTCAATTAGCAGACTTTCAGCGTTCAGTGATGCTGTTCGCAGGAAATGTTCGACCGCCAACGAATGACACGCAACTCAAATCAGTAGAACAACTTATGGCGCCGCCGGTATTGCCAACTCTTGGTATCAGCTCAGAGGGGTTGTCATCGAGTAGTGATGAAAACTCAAGTGGACCTTTCATCGGAGTGTCCATCAGCAGCAAGAATAACTCGGTAATAAATTACTACGGTATTGATCGGCATGACGGCTGGATATTCACTCCGCTCTTTCGATAATTCGGTTCGCAAGCTGAATCTAGAATTTTAAGAACCTACGGCAGCGTTGTTTTAATCAGACGCGAAAAATAATTTTCAGCCACATCAATCCGACTCAGAGAGAAATCCTGGCGATGAAGTAACTCGCTTCGCGGTCCTCCCGGAAGACAAACATCACTCGATAGTCTCCTTTCTTGCGAAACCGGGGCAAAAATATTTTTCGCCCTAAGAGTAATAAGTTGTTGACATCGCGGGCGTTTGCGTTTATATAGCAAGATGTTGTGCGCCGTTTACACTAGCCCACAAGAACCAAGCTAGCGCAATATCTTGTGGTCATGACCTCGAAACCTTAAAACTTGAAAAGAAGGAGTAACTAAGAATGGCAACTAAAAAAGGTGGAAAGAAGAAGGCCGCGAAAAAGGCGGCTCCCAAGAAAGCAGCCAAGAAGAAAGCAGCCAAGAAGAGATAGTTCGGACCAGGCCGTTTCAACAGCAACCCTCAACTGGCGCACACAAATTTCTGAGGCCAGCATGGCCTTTCAAAAGGAACGACGAGTACTTCAAGCGAAACTCGTCGTTCCTTTTGTATTTGAGATCCTATCGAGTAAACAAACGGCACGAATTCGTTCTGACCAATGATTCGCGTTGCGCTCGTCGAACCTGAGATCCCGCCCAACACGGGCAATGTCGCACGCCTGTGTGCCGCCGCTGGGGTGCCTCTGCATATCGTTGGGGTCACTGGTTTTCGTCTGGACGATCGAGCGGTGCGCCGGGCCGGGTTGGATTATTGGCCGGAAGTGGTGCTGCAAAAACATCCCAACCTTGAGCATCTCTATGAATCACTAGCTGACGCTCGGTTCCTGTATCTGACTACCAAGGCAGACAAGAATTATGCCGAATGGGAGTTTGATCCCAATGACTGTCTGGTTTTCGGAAGAGAAACCCGTGGCTTACCAGACAGTGTTTTGCGCTCAAATTGGGAGAGATGCTTGACAATTCCAATAAAGAATCCACGCGTTCGCAGTCTCAATTTGGCTACGGCTGTGGGCATCGTGCTTTACGAAGCCCTCCAACAAACCGGAGCGTTTAGCCCCTAGACACTCTTCACTTCTTGTGTGCCAACCATTCCCCGTGCGGGCCGCTCGGATGTAGCCCTTGAAGCGCCGCGGGAGTTATTTAGTCCCAGATGATAGGATATGAGTTTCGCTGTTAGTAGCGATTTAAGACGTATCACATCTATGTAAGGGCAATAATGAGTCACGAAAGACAAGACATACGCAACATCGCAATCATAGCTCACGTCGATCACGGCAAGACAACACTCGTGGATGCCATGTTGCGACAGTCAGGAACCTTCCGCGATAACGAACAGGTTCGTGACCGAATAATGGACTCGATGGACCTCGAACGCGAGCGAGGCATTACCATCATGGCCAAGAACACTTCCGTTCACTATCGGGATGTAAAAATCAACATCGTAGACACGCCGGGCCATGCGGATTTCGGGGGCGAGGTTGAACGCGTATTGAAAATGGTCGATGGCGTGATGTTATTAGTTGACGCTGCCGAAGGATGTTTGCCGCAAACCCGGTTTGTATTACGAAAGGCTCTCGAAGCCCGACTGCCGGCCATAGCCGTTGTCAATAAAATCGATCGCCAGGACGCGCGCCCTGAAGAGGTAGTGAATGAGATATACGAATTGTTTCTCGACCTCGATGCTACAGATGAACAGATCGAGTTTCCCATTCTCTATTCTGTATCTCGAGAGGGAATGGCCAAACTGCTGCTGACGGATGAATCAACCAACCTCAAACCTTTGTTTGATCAGATCGTAAAGACGATTCCCGCGCCGAAACAGATAAGAGATGATTCTTTGCAATTGCTGGTGGCTAATCTCGACTACAGCGAATATGTAGGACGGTTAGCAATCGGACGAATCTATTCAGGTGAAATTGCGCTCGGTGATCAGGTGTCAGTAGCAAAGCCGGATGGTTCTTTTCAGAAGGTGCGAGTCTCCCAACTCTACGCATTCGAAGGTTTGAAGCGAGAGCCAGTTCAGCGCGCTGGATTCGGCGAGATAGTAGCCCTGGCCGGTGTTGATAACGTTGAGATCGGGGACACGATTACGTCTGTTGATAATCCTCAACCACTGGCGAGTATTGCCGTAGATGAACCTACTATTTCGATGATTTTCGGCGTGAACAATTCCCCGTTCGCAGGAAAGGACGGCAAGTATGTTACCTCGCGTCAGGTAAAAGAAAGATTAGACAAGGAAATTCTGGGCAATGTAGCGATACGCGTGGAGGAGACGGAGTCGCCAGAACTATTCAAAGTCTCCGGTCGCGGTGAGCTGCAGTTGTCCATACTCATCGAAATGATGCGTCGTGAAGGTTACGAGATGCAGGTGTCCAAACCGGAAGCGATCACGCGCGTGAGCGACGGACACATTCTCGAACCGATCGAGCAAGTTGTGATCGATTGTCCAGAAGAGTTTATCGGGGTCGTGACCGAGGCGGTGGGACGTCGCAAGGGCCAAATGACGAAGATGGTTAATCACGGTACCGGACGAGTTCGCCTGGAGTTTGAGACACCGTCTCGTGGGTTGATCGGATTTCGCAACGAATTCCTTACTGAGACCAAAGGAACCGGGTTACTCAATACGATGTTTCTTCGCTGGGGCGATTGGCAGGGGGCATTGCGCGGGCGCGCTACCGGATCTCTGGTGGCGGACCGAACCGGAGAAACCACAACTTATGCGCTCTTCAACCTTCAGGAAAGAGGGACTCTTTTCATTCGCCCGGGAATTAAGGTCTACGAAGGAATGATAATCGGCGAGAATGCGCGGGCTGTTGATCTGGATGTGAATGCCATCAAGGAAAAGAAACTAACAAACATGCGCGCCTCGTCAGCCGATGAAGCAATGCGCCTTGTCCCTCCTAAAGAGCTGTCGCTCGAGCAGGCGATTGAGTTTATCGGCGACGATGAGCTGGTCGAAGTTACTCCTCAAAATATTCGTCTACGCAAGCGAGTCCTTAAGTCCAACGAACGGCCCAAGAAAAAAGAGGGTTGAGACTCATAGTCATGAGCTCCAACTTTATACAGGCCTTGGGCGGTACTCATCTCTACCCGATCACCGACCGACATCTCTCTGGGCTCTCACATGCGGAACAAGTTGACCTCCTGATGGACAGTGGAGCGACACTGATTCAGTTGAGAGAAAAGGTTGATCCGCCATTGAGATTTTTCGAGCAGGCGGAATCGGCTGTGCGAGTCGCACGTGATCGCGGAGCAAAGATCATTATCAATGACCGCGTCGATATCGCTTTGGCACTAAAGGCCGATGGCGTTCATCTTGGCCAGGAAGATTTGGCACCGGACGCCGCACGGCGCATCCTCGGAAGTGGCGCAATCATTGGATTTTCGACGCACAGCCTCGAACAAGCGCGACGCGCTGCCCACATGCCGGTGGACTATGTTGCGATTGGACCCATCTTTTCCACAACTACAAAGGAATCCGCGAATCCTTCAGTCGGCCTCGACGGATTGGCGCGCGTCCGGGAAGCCCTGGGCACGCTGCCTTTAGTCGCTATTGGCGGCATTAACAGCGAAAACGTTGGTACTGTCATACAGGCTGGCGCGGATGTCGTTGCCGTAATTAGTGATATATGGGTGCCGGCTAAGGATTCTCCCGATAGGATAAAGCGCCTTCTTAATTACGCATGAGCTCGCCTCTTGAGCTATAACAACAAATTTTACTTGCGTTCAGCGTTGTTATACGCGAGAATCCTTGCGCCAAGGGTGAAATGCCATCTGGCAACCCGCCATTTCCCTTCGTTCACAAAAACTTCCCCCGGAGTCCCAAGGTAATGAGTTTCTTCGATCTGCCGCCTATCATCGAGCGAATGTTGCTCGTATCCGACAAGATCAGCGATCTTAACTTTTCAGTCGGCCAACTCCCCCAAGTTGAAATAAATGGGAAACTCACACCCGTGCAGCCCCTGGGCATGCAGAAACTCACGCCCTATCAAACTGAAATCATCGCGATGGCTCTAATGCACGGGAATCCCGATGCGGCCGAAAGGCTGGCCCACACCGGGACCTCGGATCTCAGTTACTCACTTCCTTCGCGAGCTCGCTTTCGCGTCAATATCTTTCAGCAGCGTGGCGTCTACTCGATCGTCATGCGCGTAATCCCTACTGATATTCCCACCTTGAAGTCCCTCAACCTTCCTAGCCAACTCGCAGACATCGCCGAGCTGAGGAATGGATTGGTATTGATGACCGGACCAACCGGCGCCGGCAAGAGCTCTACTCAAGCAGCGATCATCGACATCATCAACGAAAAAAAACACTATCACGTGGTAACCATCGAAGATCCGATTGAATACCTCCACACACATAAGAACTCGACTATCAATCAACGCGAAGTTGGACATGACATCAAGGATTTTCCTTCAGCATTGCGAGCAGCGTTGCGCCAGGCGCCAAAAGTGATCCTCATCGGTGAGATGCGAGATTTTGAAACAACCGAAATCGCGCTAGAGGCGGCGGAGACAGGTCACCTGGTTCTGTCAACATTGCACACGATAGACGCCTCCAAAACCGTCGATCGAATAATTGGCCTTTATCCGAAAAATGAGGAGCCCGTCATCCGAACTCGTCTGGCTCAAACATTCCGGTACATTGTTTCTCAACGGTTGATTCCGCGGGCGGACCAGCGCGGTCGCGTTGCCGCCATTGAAATATTGCGCTCCAGCCCGCGAACTCGCGAGTACATAGAAGCCGGCGAAGCTGACGGAAAGTCTTTACTTGACGCGATGAAGGACGGAAAACTGGACGGCATGCAGGATTTTGACAGCATCATCAGGGACTTCATCGAACGAGGCGTAGTCTCTTTGGAGGACGGGCTGGCCTTTGCCACCAATCAAAATAATTTGCTATTGGAGCTGAAGGGTGTAACGGGTGAAGACTATACGAACCGTCGTGAGGGCAATAGTGTCCCGCTGGCCGCAGTCTCAGCGCCGGGATCGATGCTGAGTATGATTGAGTAGTTAACTTCTGACTTTAGATCCTCGATAGTCCCTTTGAACTTGCCATGATTATTGTTTGCCAAAAATGCGATTCCCGGTTGCAGGTCGACGACGCGAGAATGCCTTCGCGGCCTTTCGTCATTCGCTGTCCTAAATGTCATAGCAGCGTAAATTCTGACTTAACCAGCCCGACCCTGGAACAAACTGCTGTTAGCGCATCGACTTCCAGCTACGACCCAAGTTTCGAACAGCCAAACCCCGCTCCTCTTTTTGAATTACAAGGGCAGGCTCCGGAGCCTCCTCCCGGAGTTTCCGCAGACAGATTGGCTGAGCTACTGTCAGGACTGATCAATCAAACTGCCGTGAGCGGCCGCAACCTACCCTACGCTCGTCCCGCATGGGATCCACGGAAAGCGCTGGTCTGCGTTCCTGAAGAGTATCGCGAAATGGTTGCGCGCGGCTTAGCGGCGAATGGGTATAAAGTTTTCGTAGCTGAAGACGCAAGGCAAGCTGTCGATCGCATGCGCGAAAATCTGCTGGACATAGTTTTGCTCGATCCAAGATTTGACCCGGTGGAACAGGGACCTGTCTTTGTAACCCGCGAGGTAAACATTTTGAGGCCCGCACAACGTCGCCGGCTATTCTTTGTATTGCTGTCGCCATCGTTGCGTACCATGGACGCTCACACAGCATTCCTCAATAACGTTAATGCCATAATTAATGTTAGTGAAATTGCAGAGCTTCCGTCTCTGATAGAACGCCAAGTCCGTGAATACAACGAACTCTACAGGGATTTCAACAATACTTTGGGTGTTCAGGCATTGTAGTTTGAGCATCCTATAGCGGCCACGCGCTAGCGGGCCGCGCTTCCAAGTTCAACGCTCTTGGGCCACGCAGGTGGCCTTTTTTTATGATTGGTTATTCGCAGCTTCACCACGTATTCACCAATAGACGGCGTTAGTCGCATGAATAAGTGTTCGCTTGTGGCTCAAGAACGACTGCAGGAGATTTTTCAATAGACCCGAGTGCTCACACGTCTGTCGCCCACGTCTCTAATTTGATAAGCTTGCCGGCCGTCCAACGTCTGGAGTTTAGAGTTCAATGAGTCCAACTAATTCAGCAACTGATCTCAAACTATCGCCAGGTACGATTGCGGTCCATGGCGGCGAGAGGACAGACGAACAGGAATTCGCTGATGTCACGCAATCGCTGAGTGTGCTCTAGCGGAAGTTGCAAAACGTCTCAGGTCAGTAGTTGCCCGCTTCCAACTGCCGACTGCTGCTTATTTCGACCACTAATGGAAATCAAACTTCTGCTTACGCTGGATCTCCGCGAACAGGCTGCCCTACAGGCGGCACTTGTAACCCATGGTGCTCCGGACGCGTTGGTTACACTCGCGCTGACTGGCGCCTGCCGCATTTCATCAATCGAGGAAGCGCTACAACTTCGCAAATGGCTCGCCGAAGCGCGTACTGCGGGTGACACTGATCTGGTTTCCCTGCATATCATCGAACGCGCACTAGTGGACTTTGGCGTGTAACCTCCTTTCAACAGTCCACGAGCAGGGGCGCGATGACCGAAATTCAATTAGGCTACGGCAAAAGCTCTCTCGGGTTCAGTTTCGACGACAACCGCTACGAAGTCCTGTCGGGAAACTTGAACGATAACCAGCCATTGTCCGACGTAGAAATTGGGGAGGCGCTGAGTGCGCCAATTCAATCACCTCCGCTTGAAGATCTTTTTTCCGCCGGCGATTCGGTTTTGATCGTTGTGTCCGATGCCACACGAGCGACTGCAAGTGCGCAAATTCTGAACTTGCTCGTGCGCCGCCTAATTCAGACCGGCGTGTCACCCGCTGATCTAACAATTATCTTTGCTACGGGAATACATCGCGCAGTTACGCCGGAGGAGAAGGTTGAACTCCTGACTCCCTTCATAGCGCAGCGCATCAAAACGATTGATCATTCCGCTTACGATGCTTCACAGATGATCTCGCTGGGAACGACCGAGCGCGACACACCGGTAGAGGTCAATCGTGCGCTCAAGGATTTTTCTCAGGTGATCATAACCGGTGCAATCGGGTTTCATTACTTCGCTGGTTTTACCGGTGGCCGCAAATCCATCTGTCCCGGACTCGCTTCTGCGCGCACGATCGAGGCGACGCACAGGCTAGCGCTTGACTTCGTAAATGGCGGACGCCGGGCCGGGGTGGGTACCGGGCTCCTTGACGGCAACGCCGTCCACCATGAATGCGAAAGAGTCGCGGCGTTGATCGAGCCGCGCTTCAGCATCAATAGTGTAGTTGATGATCGAGGGCGCGCGACCGGTATCTATGCGGGCGAGTGGCGAGCCGCGCATCAGGTTGGCTGTAGCGAGTACCTGACCGGTCATTCTGTAGGGATCGACAAGAAGCGCGAAGTTGTTATCGCCAGCTGTGGCGGTTCGCCTTACGACCTTAATCTCATTCAGGCACACAAAGCTCTCGACATGGCCGCGCACGCTTGTAGTGATGGCGGTACAATTGTCCTGCTGGCCGAGTGTCGCGATGGCTTCGGTCACCCGACTTTTCTGAAATGGTTTGAGGAGCGCGGCTCAGAGGCGCTCGAGCGCAGGTTGCGTGACGCGTACGAGGTTAACGGTCAGACGGCTTGGTCGTTGTTAACCAAATCCGAGCGTTACCGCGTTGTCCTTGTTTCAGATTTGCCGGACGACACGGTCCGTTACATGAAAATGATTCCGGCACACTCGTTGACTGAGGCACTTAATGAAATAGGCGGGGAGCAGCAAGGCTACATCATGCCGCACGGCGCTCGGTTCTTACCTCGCGCCGAGGGCTAACTTGCTAAATGTTGATAGACAGTCATATTTGGATTGATTGCCAGGCGTCGCGGCACTAGAATCAAAGCCTCCACGATTTCGCAGCCACAACTGAAGGAGACGAATAACTATGAGAGTGATTCTGATTGGCGCAGTGTTTTTGATGAGTTGCATTGGTATAGCGGCGCAAGAACCCAATGCGGGTTCGTCAGAAAAGCGCGTAGGACTTAGCGAAAAAACGGTAGCGTTGGACGCAAGTGGCGCCGCCGTACTGGAAGCAACCTTGAAGACCACCGCGCTCAACGGCTCTGAAGACTCACCGGTAACCAACATTAGTTTAGTGGTAAGAAACTCCAGCGGTGTTCCCTATGTATTCGTTTCCGGCCTTGTTACTTTTTACGACGGCTCAGGGGTACGCTGTGGAGAGGGTGTATTCAAGGCTGACGCGTTAAGTGTGGATGAAGCTTTTGAGACCGACACGCCGGGAATTCGTATCCGTTGTGCACCGTCAACGTGGCGCATAGTTGCAACTAATTTGATTCCCAGAGTTGCGGCCATAGCTCCAGGCTCACCCAGTGCAAGCATAAGTAGAACCGGTTTGAATTTGGTCATAAGTGTGGACGGAGAGGAACACCCAATTCAATTGCAGAAGCCTATGGTGGTGAAACTGGGAGACGCGCAGCGGACGATTCTATTGCGCGAGGCTCCCTAGATCACAGAAAGGGTTTCGTCCTTGACCACTCAAGTTCCGAGTTTTAGGATAAAGGTTCGAGGAACCAACCAGAAAGCAGGGAAGTTTTATGGCTGAGAACGCAGAAAACAAATGCGCGCATCCGGCGTGCGATTGTCCGCCCGAAAAGGATAGCAAGTATTGCGGCGAGTATTGTGAAGAGGCCGAAAAGTCGCACGTGATGGAAATAGGTTGCAACTGCCAGCACGCCGGCTGTTAGACCACTTAAACTCGCAGAACAGCTACCCCAACCTCGCTTTACCCCCGAGCGCCCCTCATACTGTAAGTTCCATTTGCAATGAATTTGCAAGGTAGCTATCGCTGCAATCACGGACAACGCCTCCTAGAATCTATTCATTCTAAGAACAACAGAATCTATTCGCCCTTCGACTGAAGGGCGCAAAAAAAACTATGAGGTGAAACGATGAAAAGAATTCTCCTAATCCTTGGCCTTTCCCTCGCTTGCTCCCTGGTCGCAAGTGCACAAGAGGCGCAGAGCAAAGCTTCCGGCGCGACAAACAATCAAGCGTCGGCCAGCGCGAGTCATTCCGGCATCAATCTGGCATCAGGAACTAGGCTGACCGGTCAACTTCAAAACACTATCGACGTGCGTCAGGCTAAGGTTGGCGATCAAGTTATGTTGAAAACGACGCAGTCCATTAAATCAGGTGGGCGCACCGTCGTGGGAAAGGGCTCGCGACTTGTGGGCCATGTAACGGAAGTGGTCCAAAGCAGCAAAGGCAATAGTGAATCACGCATCGGCATTCTATTTGATCGACTTGAGCAAGGGTCGTTGCAGACACCGATCGCTGCCACAATAACTTCGGTTACGAGTGGCAGAGCCAGCGTGAACGCCAGCAACGAGGATCCGTTTGGAAATGACACTATGGCCGGCGGGTCTCTGCGCTCAACCAGTTCGGCGCGTTCGTCATCAAGTAACAGCGGCGGCTTGCTTGGCGGTGTCGGTGGAACCGTCAATTCCGCGACTTCAACGGTTGGCAGCGTTGTTGGAGGCACGACATCAGCAGTGGGTTCTACCGTAGATTCAACCACGAGAGCGGTTGGCGGCACCGCAAATGGCGGCGGCACTTCGCTCGGCGGAATCCAGATTTCCCAGTCGAGCAGTACCTCAGTGGAAGGCAGTTCAGTGTTGTCACTTCAGGGCCGCAATCTGCGATTGGAGAAGGGTACGAATTTCAATCTGGTGCTTACGCAATCGGCTAATGCCGGTACTTCGAAAGATCAATAACGCAACCGGGAGGGTGCGATTAAAACGGCGGCGCGAGAAATCGTGTCGCCGTTTTCGTGTTGGCTGACGCTCTCTGATTTTGTTGGCACGACCCGGCGCGTTAAAGTAGTGGAATGCTTGCGACACTGATTGAGCTGCAACGATTGAAACGCCTGGAGCGAACTGGTTGGACGCTCCGAGGGCTGCCTAATGGCACGGAGTCGGTCGCGTCACACTCTTTCGGCGTTTGTGTGACCGCAATGATGCTGGCAGATGAAGTTAAAGCGCGGGGACTGGAAGTTAATTGCGAACGCGTGCTCCGAATGGCTTTGCTTCACGATTGGGCCGAGACCCGCGTCGGCGACATGCCGAAAACAGCCACAGGGTATTTTGCCGCGGACGCGAGAAAGAATGCGGAGACCTCGGCCTTTGCGGATATTGTTGATGGAGTCGGATCAGCAAAATCGGAATACAGGGAACTGTATAAGGACTATGAAGAACGTACCAGCCTTGAAGCGCGACTTGTTAAAGCCGCGGATGTTATCGATTTGTTAGTGCAGGCCTACGCTCTTGAACGGTCTGGCGCCAGGGGCCTTGATGAGTTTTGGCAAGTCGCGAATCAGCCGGATTTCAAACTTCCCCAGCTCGCGGATCAAGTTGTTAACGAAGTCTTGCAATCGTTACTACAGGCTCGCAGTGAGATCGAATAGAAGCAAACGAAGGTACAGATGCAAACAGATGTTTTCGGATTAATCACCTGGCAGAGCTTCCTGTTTGGTGTCCTGCTGTTCCTGGTGACCTTTGCGATAAGTCTGGCGATTGTGTCTTTCATCATGGTGAAGATTCCAGCTGACTATTTCCGGAAGGACACGCCGCGAGAGTTGTGGTCTGACAAGCCGCCGGTCGTACGGTTCCTTGGGGTCTTCGTTAAGAATCTTTTGGGGCTGTTACTTGTCGCGCTCGGCATTGTAATGTCGATTCCCGGTGTGCCGGGGCAGGGCATCCTGACTATACTGCTTGGAATAATGCTGCTTGATTTTCCGGGGAAGCGCGACCTTGAATACCGGTTGGTGAGCCGGCCACGAGTTCTCAACGCGATAAATAAACTTCGGCACAGATTTGGCAAGGACAGTCTGGTACTGGATTGACAGGCTGGCGGCGACGCAAATTGCGGCGGTCACTTACGGCCACCGACGGCTATCTTTCAACTGGTTTATTGTGAGTGTGTCGCCCGGTTCCTGCGTTTGATGAAGAAATGCTGCGCTTTAGTTACAAAAACCGGCGCGTTGACAAGGAAAAACGTCTTTGTTAGCTTGAGCCTCTAATTTTACGGGACTATTTGCGATTGTTTGGAGTTATTCCGAGACCCCTTTTCATGCCCAATCAAACTGCTGCTCAGCCCCGCTCGCTTGCACGGCTCACATTCCCTCTGATCTTGATCTTAGCCTCGATGCTCGCGAGCGGATGCACCACTCACAAAAAAGTCCAGGTGCCCCAACTGCTCACTCCTTTGGTGGAAGCTGATACTGCGCGACTGATTAGTGAAGTAAATCGGCTGGCAGCAGTCCGATCCATCCACGGAAAGGTCGACATAGTCTTTGAAGACACGTCGTTTGCAGAGGCCGGCATTGCGGAAAAATACAAACAGGCCGACGGACAGATTACCGTACAAAGGCCCGGCAATATTTACCTGATCATTCAAGTTCCGTTCATCGCAAAAGATATCGCGCAGATGACTTCAAATGGTGAATCGTTTCGGGTGGCAGTGTTGCAAGGTGAAGAGAAGTATCGTCGTTTTGTAAAAGGAACGAACAGCGCCACCTACGAAAAAATGGACCTAAATGGAACGACGACTACCGGATCTGAAAAGCCAAAGAAGGCGATGAATGCCAAAGAGGCAGTGAATGCCCTTTCAAATTTGCGCCCGCAACACCTCACCGAGGCGCTAATGTTGAGTGGGATCCAGGACCGCGCTCAAAGTGGGCTTACATATGTTCGGAGTGAATTTTATCAGGACGAACCAGACAACCGTCCACAAGCCAAATCGGGCACGCGAGTGGTAAGAGGCTATTACCTGCTGGAGGAGTTTTCGCAGCCAACCTCCGGCGAGGCTCGACTCTTACGCAGGTTTTGGTTTGACCGCGTAGCGGCTATTCGTTTGGCGCGACTTCAGTCCTTTGACAACCAGGGCCTGCTTATTACGGATGTTGCTTTCTGGGATGAAAAGCCATTTGGCCCGGCTGCCCAGTTTCATCTTCCTTCCCACATCGAGATCACACGTCCACATGATCACTACAAGCTGAGTATCGCTTACCAGTCTCCTGCCGAGGCTGACATCGATCGAGAGTTCCAGCCTGAAGCGTTTGTGCTGGAAAACAGATGGCAGTTGCCAGAGCTCGATCTCGACGCGCGGCAACGCAATAAGGCTCCTGGTACCCCCTGACAGATCCCACGCGGTAGCTATTAAACCTCTGACTGTATTAACATCAGGCGTTCAGTCTGGTTAACTAATCGGATATCTGACTGCTGATGAGAACTATTCTTAAGGCCGAGAACCTCGTAAAGACCTATCGCGTTGGCAAAGTTGATGTGCCGGCGTTGCGGGGAGTCTCGCTCGAGGTTCACGAGGGCGAATTCGTGGCCATCATGGGTCCGTCTGGCTGTGGCAAGTCGACCATGCTTCACTTGCTGGGCGGTCTATTAACTCCGACGACCGGCCGCATCATTGTGGATGACGAGGATCTGACTGCTGCCAGTGACGCCAAGCGAACCGACATTCGCCGTCGCAAGATTGGTTTCGTATTTCAACGCTTCAATCTCTTTCCCACGCTCACAGCCGAGGGAAATCTGCGGCTCGCTGAACGCATTCACGGCAACGGTGGCGAAGATCCGCAGCGACGCCGCGAAGTGTTGAAGCTTCTTGGACTGGAAGACAAACTGCACCACAAGCCGCTGGAGCTATCAGGCGGAGAGCAGCAACGAGTCGCCCTGGCGCGAGCGGTAGTAACTCGCCCCGCCATCGTGTTGGCCGATGAGCCAACCGGCAATCTGGACTCGGAGAATTCAGCTCTCGTGCTGAATATGTTTCAGGAGTTGAATTACCGGTTCAATCAAACCATCGTCATGATCACTCATAACCCGGAAGCCGCAGCAATGTGCCGACACATAGTACAAATGCGCGACGGCCATATCGTCGAACCTGCCACAAGTATTCAGTTGTAAGCCGCAAAGTAGTAGATTTACAGGGATTCTGGCAAAGGCTAGAATTCCCCGGTTCATCTTTTAATGGGGCGCAAGATTTGCTGGAATAGTGGGAAGTTTGAGAACTTGATGTGCTGAATGTGTTAAGAAAGTTGTTTTTTTGGAACTACGCCAGAAACACATGGCAATGGGACATTCTGTGCGTTGTTATATTAATTTTCATCTTTCTGACCCCTAAGAGTTGGTTTGAGAATAGCGAACGGCGAGGCTACGGAGCGCATCAAAATCCCATTGCGTCAACGGTACTCATAAGCCCCGAACTGATTGAAAACACGCAGGATAAGGGTAAGGTCGAACAGGTAGTGCGGACCTTCACGGGCCGCAATGACGTGCAGGTCGTTAACATAAGAAAAGTGGTCGACAAGGACGGCAACACGCTCGGTTACGAGGTTGACATACGTTAGTCATCCCTTATAATTACGGGGTTTTTTCGGACCCGGCCAATTGTTGGGGTTCCGGTTATAAATGAAAGAAGCTTTTTTACGTATTTGAGGAGTAATTATGAAGAGATTGGTTCCCCTGGGTCTTTTATTGGCAGTGGTGGCCGGCGTCTCGATCATCAGTTCACCAGCAGCGGCAAATGGCCAGAGTGCAGGGTTGGTGAGTTCGGTCTTAAACCGAATGGAGCGTAACCGGCAGTCGCTTAAGTCGCTAAAAGCGACTCTGAGCATGGAGAAGTACAACGCACAGCTTCGCGACAAAGATAACTACAGCGGCTGGGTGCTGTATTTGCCGTCGAGCGGTCGCGATGCGTCGGTGCGAATCGAATGGCAAAAACCGCGTCATGAAATTCTCACTGTTGCCAAGGGTAAGTACACCTTGTTTCGCCCAACACTGGGACAAGCTTTCGTTGGCAAATCTTCTGGATCCATAAAGGGAGGCCAGGCAGCCGGTGGCGTTCTCGAAATGATGTACATGACGAGACAGCAGCTCGAAGCGAAGTTTCAACCGGTTCAGGACGTCCGTGAGGAGACTCTTTGGGGTGGCATAAGCACAATCCACCTGACCCTCGTGCCGAAAGGGAATTCGAGCTATAAGTACGCCGAGATCTGGGTTGACTCCTCGGGAATGCCCGTGCAAACAAAGATCGTCGAGAAAAACGATGATGCCACCACGATGCGCTTGAGCGCCGCTGAACGGAACATCAAGATATCGCCAGAAGAGTTTGATCAAAAGCTTGCTCCCAACGTCAAGATCATTAAGGGCTAAGGCAAGCTAACAAACCAAAGGGCAGGGCTCTGAGACTACTAATCAGGGCCTTTTCCATTTGGCCCAATGCCCGGCCGCCGACGGGTTGCGTTTATAAGGCTCTGTCGCTATTCTTCGATTTCATTATTCGGTCGCTTCCAGGTGCCGGGCTCGGTTCCGGGATCTCAGTTTCGTAATGCGTAAAACCAAATTCATTCAGCAAAAAGTTCGACAGTTCAGCTTTATCGGCCGGGCGCTGGTCTCGTCCCGTCATCCGGTGCTCGCCCACCTGATTCCAATGCGTCGTTGTAATCTGGCCTGTGGCTACTGCAATGAGTATGACCACACCTCCGCGCCTGTGCCAGTTGAGTTAATCAAGAAGCGAATAGATAAGCTGGGGGCGCTCGGAACATCCATCGTTACAATTTCAGGCGGCGAGCCGATGATGCATCCGGAGCTTGACGACATCATCCATCAGATCAGAAGCCATAGAATGATTGCTGGGCTTATCTCAAATGGCTATTACTTCACGCCTGAAAGAATCAAACGACTGAACAAAGCCGGCCTGGATAACCTGCAAATCAGTATCGATAACGTCGAGCCGGATGAGGTCTCGCGCAAGAGCTTGCGCGTGCTTGATAAGAAGCTCCGCTATCTTTCCGAGTATGCCGACTTCCACGTAAACATCAATTCCGTGATCGGTGGGGGGATCAAGAATCCCGAAGATGCACTCACAGTAGCGCGGCGCGCGGTTGAGTTGGGTTTTTCGTCAACGGTCGGTGTTATTCACGATGGCGACGGCACGCTAAAGCCTCTTTCGGTGAAAGAAAAGGACATCTTCCAGCAGGTGAAGAAGCTTGGAAACAAAGATCACGCGCGACTGAACTGGTTCCAGGACAGCATCGCGGAAGGGAAACCGTATCAGTGGCGTTGTCGTGCGGGAGCGCGTTACCTCTACATTTGCGAAGAGGGATTAGTTCACTGGTGTTCTCAACAACGAGGCTATCCAGGCATCCCGCTTGAGGACTACACGATGGACGACTTCGATCGCGAGTACAACACCGAGAAATGGTGTGCGCCAACCTGCACGCTGCAATGCGTGCATCAGGTAGGCATCCTCGACAACTGGCGCGACCCTCAGCAAGCGCCCGGCGCAACCAAACCGGAGAGCGCCCTGAAAGACACGATCCACGAAGTGCTCCGCGCGGAGTAAGCTACTGCTAGTCCATCAGCACCCCAGAATCTGACGTGTGCAAACGGTGCGGGAGGTGATCGGCATGGACGTCAAGCAAAAAACGATTGTCTTCCTGATATTGCTCACCGCTAACATCCTGACGCCTACAGTTGCCGGACAAACTGCAGGGCAATCTCGGAACAAACTCCCGCCACAAACTGCTGAAGCGGTCGTCCTGGACGTCACGGTCACGGACCGGACCGGTGGCTCCCTTATGGGTCTCAAGTCAGCTGATTTCGAGGTTACGATCGATAAGAAACCCGCTCAGATCGTATCCTTGAACCAGGCGGATTCGCCTGTCAGCGTTGGAATCCTTTTGGATTCGTCCGGCTCGGCGAGCCAGCAATCAAGTGAACAAACAGCGAAGACGTTTTTGACGTTGCGAGACGCGATCCGGCATTTTATTGAGTCAAGCAATCCGGCCAATGACTACTTTCTCTTGGCCTTCAATACGAAACCTCAGCTCCTGGCGGATTGGACCTCAGATTCGGCAGCAATCGTCGACAAATTCTATGGATTTCGTGTATCCGGAAACACCGCGCTGTATGACGCTTGTTACGTGGGAGTCAACAAGCTCAACGGCGGACGTCACGAGAAGCACGCTCTCATTCTCGTCAGTGACGGTATGGACAATCTTTCACACTACACGTTTAAGGAACTGCGGGATTTGCTGAGAGAGACAAACGTTCTCCTCTACTCGATTAACTTCCAAAGCGTGCGCGGCCAGGGGATGCTTGGAGAGGAGGGCGCGAGTATTCTCGATCAACTCAGCTTCATCTCGGGCGGAAAGACTTTTTCGGATGTAGATGGGGCTCCGCTCATGCTGAAGCACGCAAACGCAGTATTCGAAATTATCGCAACTGAATTGCGTAATCAGTACACCTTGTCTATCGTCCCGAACGAGCCGCTGGCGCCTAAGAAGTGGCACAAGATAAAAGTGAAATTGAATCTGTCGCGCAGTGGGCAGTCTCGGGTGAAAGGATTATCCGTAAGAACTCGCGAGGGCTTCTATTCACGTTGACTTCAGTGAGTTTGTCCCAGCGTTCCGCCAACCGTAAAAAGCGTTACCGAGCTTGAGAGTCCAAGTCCGGAAAGCCTTCCCGCCATAACCACAATCATTTCGCCCTTCTCAACCGCACCGCTTTCCAGCAACGCTTTCTCTCCAACGTTGAGCATTTCTTCGGTCGTATCAGCGTGCGGAACAATCAGCGACTCAACTCCCCAAATCAGGGCCAGTTCGTTTTGCACTTCCGTTGAGTTTGTCAGCGCGATGATTTTCTGTTCGGGGCGTAAGGCGGAAAGCCGGCGGGCCATTAATCCTGATTCCGTCAACACAGCCGTCACCTTGATACCCATCTCTTCGGCAGCGAAGGCAGCAGCCTCGCACAGCGCTCGGCTCACCCGGCCCGATTGTTGACCCGCCCATTTTGTGATCTGATCCGCTTCGGGTTCTTTACCGGCTTCGGCCGATTCGATGATGCGGCACATTGTTTCTACCGCGGCAACTGGATAAAGGCCGCTGGCCGTTTCGTTCGAGAGCATCAGCGCGTCGGTTCCGTCCCAGACTGCGTTGGCCACATCCGAAGCTTCGGCGCGCGTGGGCCGCGGGTTCGTTACCATCGACTGCAGCATTTGCGTCGCGGTGATGACCATCTTCCCGGCTTGCAGTGCCTTTTGAATAATTCGCTTTTGATAGACTGGCACCAGCTCCACGCTCGTCTCCACTCCCAGGTCGCCGCGCGCAACCATCACGGCGTCCGCGACAGCAATGATTTCGTCAAGATGATCGATCGCTTCCGCCATCTCGATCTTGGCCACGAGCGGGGCGCGGCCCCCGGCCTCTCTAATAAGATCCTTAGCGCGCGCGCAGTCTTCGGCGCGGCGAACAAAAGACAGCGCGATGTAGTCTACCTTCTGTTCGACCGCCCATTTCAGGTCGGCAAGATCTTTCTCAGTCAATGAATCGATGGGCAGGGGAACTCCCGGAAGGTTTATGCCTTTGCGTTCACCGAGCACGCCGCCATTAATTACGCGGCAGATCACATCAGTTCTGGTTGTGCTCTCCACCACCAGTGCAATGGCCCCATCATCGAGCAAAAGTTTAGTGCCGGGCTCGACTACGTGCGCCAAATCAGGATAGTTAGTAGCAACTCTCTTCTCGTCCCCGACGATATCCTGAGTCGTCAGGACGAAAAGATCCCCAGCTTGCAAAGTCACTGGTTGTCCATCTTTGAGTTGGCGGGTGCGAATTTTTGGGCCTGAAAGGTCTACCAGTACCGCCAACGGCCGGTTCAGATTACTGGCGGCGGCCCTTGCTCGTCTGATGTCTTCCGTCTTTTCTTCCTGAGTTCCGTGAGACATGTTAATGCGCACGCCGTCGGCGCCGGCACGAATCAGGTTCTCAATAACTGCCTGATCGCGCGAGGCAGGGCCGAGGGTGGCAAGAATTTTCGCTTTGCTCATTTTAGTTTTAGTTGTAACGCAAGCTGTTAGTTTGCGTCGGCAGTTGTCACCAGGCCGTAAACTTCGTCACCGCGCAAACTAACAGTCTGCGTTACCTTTGCGCGACTATTCAGTACAAACCAGGAACGATAGCCCGCACGCGCCGGGCGTAGGTTTCAAACTGCTCACCGAAAGCCTCCCGCAACAGTTTCTCTTCGCTGCGTACACGGATTGTTGTACCAATGAAAAAAATGAGCAGCGCGACAAGCAGCGCTGCCCAGTGGCTGATAGCCAGTCCGGTGGCCAGCAGCATTCCGAGCATGCCCGAATAGATTGGATGGCGAACCAGGGCATACGGACCACTTGTCGCTAATTTGTGACCTTCAACCAGGCGCGCGGTTATGCTCCATTCCTTACCGAGGGTTCTTACCGCCATCGTTATTAACCAAACAGAGCTCACGGCAGCACAAATCGCCAGCAACCCAGTCACAATTGAGATAGCCCCATTACTGGACACGATAGGCGTGAATATCGGGCGTCGCACTCCCCAAACTAATCCATAAGACATTCCCTGCAATGCTACTCCGAAAAGTGAACCAGACTCGCGTTTTTGATCAGGTGGACTTGGTGGTTTCTTTCGCAGTAGAAAGACGCCGGCAAACACAAACCAACATATCATCACAACCACGAAAACCAGAATTGGCAGAAATGCAAAAGACATTCTACTTTTAGCCGGCTCAAGAACTTCAGAGTTCAAGCTTCAGCTTGTCCGTCCCGCAAAGACGCAACCTAAAGGTTGAACTCTGAACTTCTTGTTCGTATGCCCAGGGCAAATTGATGAAGCGGTGGCACGCCGCCTCGCCTTAAAGCCTTGCTTTCAGTTTTCTTCTGCGCGCGCCCATGATCTTTCCGTTTAGGGTCATCACTATTGGCGTCAGCATATAGGCCATTCCCGCCAGGCCCGCACGACCTACCCCACCAACAGCCAGGACGAGCAGCGAAACAATAGCGATGCCGCAATTGAGCGCGCTTTCCAGCATGGTTTCACGCGTATCAAATCGCTCGAGCTCATTCATTTCGAGTACTTCGCGCTTGCGGTAAGCATGCCAGAACAGCAGCACGAAAACTCCAAAAACTGCCAGGTAACCAAGATTGAATATTGTCATCAAACTCGCCATTTGTTCGTTGCTCTCAATCATGGGCACAACGTTTCCGTTTGGCAGCCGCACTTCTCCGTGGCCTCCCGTAAATCTATCAACCAGGAAGGTGAACAAGAACTTCAGCGGATAGACATAGAACAGTACTACGAACAACAGCGCGGCATTGAGCACGACGGTTATAGTGTCCCGCAAGCCATATCTGCGGAAAAACTTGTATTGACCGAACCAGACGAAAAAGAGCAGCGCGAAGCTGATAAGAAACGCGCCGAAGCCATGCATCGTTTCCGCCAGTTCATCAAACGTCTTCGGCACCTCGAGCGAAACGACGAGCAAAGTAATCGCAAACGCGAACACGGCATCGCTTAGTCCCTCAATCCGGGAAACCTCGTGCCCGCGCCAGCGAAAATCTCCGCTGCGTCCGAGGTCGCCCTCCATTAACTTTTCTCTAATCATTCAGCCCTCGTATTCTCATGAATATTTATCAGAGCTAACCAACGGTCCAATCCTCAAACCGCTTGCCCATCACGCTTTTGAATTCGGATTATTCTACACGCACCAGGGTCGCTCCCCCAGCTAATCTCTTTACGATTCAGGATTTACGAACTACGATTCACCCTTATGGAATTCCCGCAAACTGAGCGCACCACACTGAAACGTCTTCCCAAACGCGGCGTTTATGATCGCCACCTCGTGTACGGAATCCTGGATGAAGGCTTCATTTGTCACGTCGGATTCGCCGTCGAAGGACAGCCCTTTGTAATCCCGACCGGCTACGCACGCGTCGGCGAACAGCTGTTCATTCACGGCTCGCAGGTCAGTCGGATGCTGCGCACGCTGAGCAGCGGAATCGATGTTTGTGTTGCCGTAACCCTCGTGGATGGTCTGGTGCTGGCGCGTTCAGCCTTTCACCACTCGATTAACTATCGTTCCGTGGTGATGTTCGGCCACGCCACGATCGTTGATGATCGTGAGGCCAAGCTCGCGGCGCTGTTTGCGTTTTCTGAACAGGTGATTCCGGGCAGATGGAACGACGTGCGCGAGCCGACCGAACAGGAACTAAGGGCTACAACGGTCTTATCCCTGCCGCTGGTTGAGGTTTCGGCCAAGGTGCGCACAGGCCCACCAATCGACGACGACGAAGACTACGCTCTAAATGTTTGGGCGGGCGTCCTTCCTCTTAAGATCCAGGCCGGCGTGCCTATCAACGATCCGCGCCTTCCAGAAGCTATTGCGGCGCCTTCATACACGCTCAAATATTCACGAGAGAAGAATTGAACACTTCCGGTACCATAACGCGTTTCGGCGGACAAAAATATTGGCCGGTGCTAGCGATTGTCGCGTCGTTTGCGGCGACAGCACTCCTGCTTCGCCTTGAAGGACGCTTATGGCTTTGCGCCTGCGGAAGTATTCAACTCTGGTCAGGGCAGATTTGTAGCGCTAACAACTCTCAGCATTTCCTCGATCCTTACAGCTTCACGCACGTCCTTCACGGCTTTCTGTTTTTCTGGCTGATTGCCTGGCTATTGTCGCGCCTCAGCGCAAGCTGGCAACTGGCGCTGGCGCTTGCCGTCGAAGCTGCTTGGGAAGTCTTTGAAAACACAAACTTCATTATCGATCGGTATCGTTCAGAAACAGCCGCACTCGGCTATAACGGCGACACTGTGGTCAATTCTTTCGGCGATATTCTGTGTTGTCTGATCGGCTTTGTTGTCGCTCAACGCCTGGGACTGCGTCGCTCATTGGTTGTATTTGCCGTCCTCGAATTGGTTCTGATCGTTTGGATCAAAGACAGTCTGCTGCTGGAAATTCTAATGCTGGTCGTTCCCATCGACGCGGTTCGAGCGTGGCAAATGTGTAACTAGCAAACAGCAAACGGTAAACAGCAAACAGCAGGCAGCGATTAGCGAAGTCTTTCGATATATCCGGGCTCAAGGTAAGATCTGCTGACTTCTGTCGACTGTCTGCTGTTTGCCGTTTGCTGTTTGCTGTTTACTGTTTGCTGTCTACTGCTTTAGCATTAACCCGCATGCTCGAACCAGATCCTTACATTGGTCAGGTGCTCGACGAGAAATATCAGCTTGAGCGCCTGCTCGGCCGTGGCGGCATGGGGGCCGTTTATCTTGCCACTCACCTGGGCACGGAGCGCTACGTTGCGCTCAAATTAATCACGCCTCAGTTCATGCGAAACGAGGAATTTGTCGCGCGCTTCAAACGTGAGGCTCGCGCCGCCGGCCGTTTGCGCCATCCAAACGTAGTTGACGTTACGGACTTTGGTTTCGCGCATGCGGGCAAAGACGCCGTCGCGTATCTCGTGATGGAATATCTCGACGGTTGCACGCTCGCCGACGTCCTGGTGGAGGAGAAGCGACTGCCGCTGGAGTGGGTGGTAGATATCCTGGAGCAGGTTTGCTCAGCGGTGCATGAAGCCCACCTTCAGGGAGTTGTTCATCGCGATCTGAAACCCGAAAATATCTGGCTCGAACCTAACCGGCTCGGTGGCTATCGAGTCAAAGTTCTCGATTTCGGCATCGCCAAGCTCGCGGAGGTTGATGCCGAAATAACCGACGGCTTGGGAGAAACCAACACAGTATCTGCGCATCCCGCTACGCCGGCAGCGATAGTCGACGGAGTTGCCGCAACGTCTTTCAAGGCCGCTCAATTAACCACGCTAACGCCAGAACGCGAGCGTGTCGGCGACAGCCATGACCTGGAGATCGACACTCTCATTTATTCAGCCGACGTCCAGGAAAAAGTTCACACTGAACTCAACGCGGCCGGCGCCACTGCGGCGCAGATCGTCAAAGACGGAAAGACCCAACTTTTCAAAGAGTCAGTAGAAGACGCCGACGCTATGTCTACGGCCTTGCTTCAACGGTCAACTGAATCCCCGGAAGATGGCGACCGCACCCTCATGTTTGGCAAAGATACGCAACGGGCCATGGTGGATCAGCAAACGAGATTGAGAGCCAGCTCGGCAGAGGGCACGCGGCTAACACGCGTAGGCGCAATCATGGGGACTCCACTTTACATGTCGCCCGAGCAATGCGCCGGCCAACCATTAGACGCGCGTTCCGATATCTACAGCCTCGGCGTTATCGCTTATCAGATGCTTGCCGGCCAAACTCCTTTCGCTGGAGTTACCGGCAACGTGATGCAAGAACACATCACAACCGCGCCGCCCCCTTTGCGGGATAGAAACAAGAAAGTGCGAAGACGGGCAGCGAACATTGTAATGACCGCGCTTTCGAAGCAGCCGGAGGATCGGCCGCAAACGGCCGCGGCCTTTGCAAGTTCACTACGCGCGCAAGCCGAGGGAATAGATTCCCTTTATCGACGTGCTCTCTCACTTTACGTTCAGTACTTTCCCAAGTTCCTCAAGCTCTCATTGATTGCGCACATTCCAGTCTTCATCACCACTGTCCTCTTGATTATTTTCGAACTGGCGGAGAATGCTCAGCCTTCAGGTGTCAGTGTTGGAAAAGTTCTGGTCATCTGCGGGATGGTAATTGCCGGACTGCTGCACATAGCTGCCAACTTTCTAACGGCGACGACAATCTCAGGTATGACAGCTGTCATTGTCACGCAGTTGTCGCTCGCGCCGCTGCGACCAGTGGAACTGCGTCTCGCCCTGGCCGTGCTGAAGCGGCGTTGGCGTCCGTTCTTGAAGACATCCTTTTTTTTGACGCTGCGTATTATTATTGGCCTTATCCTATTTGTAATTCCCGGTATAGTGATCGCGATGCGTTATGCCCTCTACGCGCCGGTAGTGCTGCTGGAAGGTCTGGAGACCAAAGCGGCAAGGCAGCGGGCGCGGGCGCTGGCCTCGCGTTCGTGGCGCACCGTAATAATCGTCTCGGTGCTTCAGTTTTTGATCCCGGCCGTAATCAGCGCTCTCTTTGGCAGGCTTGCAGCATTTAAAACCACGGAGGGCGGTATACACGTTGCGCATCAATCCATGAGCAGCCAGATTTACCAACAACTTATCGGCCTTATTAACATCTTCGTCGTCCCACTGATGTCGATAGTCCCAGCGCTGCTCTATTTGAAAATGCGACAGTTGGGCGGCGAAAACCTGGGTGAAGTGCTCACGCAAATCGAAGCGGCAGACGAAAAGCGTAGCCAGTGGCAACAGCGCATGCGCACGCGCGTAAGCTTCCACGGTTCCCGCGGCAGCAACCCGCGAAGTGAGCCTCCAGATGAGGAGAAGCACTAAGGCCGGAAATAATTGCAGTGCGCGCTGATCGGTAGTAGCATCCGAGCATGAGACTGGGTGTGTTAGTTTTCGTGTTGGTCTCTATCGTCGCCTGCTATGGGTGCGGCCGTATGAATGCCGGGACCCGGATGACTTCAACCCCGGGTGCCTCGTCCTCGGAAAAGTCGGCGCCGGTTTCGACAACCACTACCGCAAGAGTTGACTTTCCAACTCAAATCAAACCAATGCTTGAAGCAAAGTGCCAGCCTTGTCACTTCAGTGGCGGTAAGGTTTACGCAAAGATGCCCTTCGACCGTCCCGAAACAATCAAGACGATGGGCACGAAACTATTTACCCGCATTAAAGACGAAAATGAACGGCAGTTGATCCGGGACTTCCTCGCTCAAAACTAGAAATCAGAGGTCAGAAGTCGGAGGTCAGAGATCGGTGATTCCGGTCGTGACCTCCGACCTCTGACCTCTGACCTCTGTTCCTTTACAGGTATCGCTCGCGCAGAACGCCGACATGGTGCGAGAGGTGTCCGGCAACTATGTAGGCAATGGCGCGGACCGAGACGGGACTGTCGCTGGCGATGCCGCTGCGCAACCAGGCATCGGCCGGAAGATTGCGGAAGAATGCGAGCGTGGATGAACGAATTGCCCGAAACTCGTCGATATGACTCGACCACGAAACGTTGTCAGAGTCGGCAGCCTTAAAGCCAATTTCCTGATCAAAGCTGGGCAGTGGATCCTGAAAGCCACGCGCAAACCACATCGCGCGATACATGAAAACGCGCTCGCCATCGTTTACGTGACCGAGCAGCTCCCGCATCGACCACTTGTCAGGTGCATAACGCTGGAGGGATTGCTCTTCTGAAATGGCAGACAGGAAAGCAACGGTTTCATCCAACTGCGTAGCGAGCACCGAGACAATGTCGTCGCTCGTCACGCGGTCGATATAGGTGGAATAGTAAGACGCGGCTTCGTTCAGTTGTGGACGTCCAATCATGAGGTGAATAGTAAATGGTCAGTGGTAAATAGAAAAGCGACGGGCTGAAGCTTAACTGCGAGCAACCCTCACCCGGTCGCTACCGCTCCCGGTTCTGACTTTGTGTTTACCTGCCGTCTGTTCCTGCCGCCTGCTCCTGGCGCCTGCCTCCTTCAACCGGAGAGTTTCCCAACACCGTCGTCAGCAGCGCGCGGATTTCATCGGCGCCGGCGGCGAGCGGGCTCGCGATTCTGCCGCTGGTATTAACAAGCACGGCCGTGGGCGTTAGGTTGGCGCCATATTTTTCAGCCACCTCACGTTTCCGCTGCAGCAGCACCTGGCCCAGGCGATTCCGCGCTACGTTTACAAAATTCTCTTTGATAGTGCCAAAGCTGATCAAAGCAATCGTCAGTTGCTGGCTGTGTGAGTGTTGCCAGTCCTTGACCTCCTCAAAAAGTACGACGCATGGTCCACAGGTGGGATTGGTGAAGATGAGCAGCAATGGTTTCCTGTAAGCGAGTAACTCGGTGAGCGAGGTTGTGCCACCCGTATATGCCGCCAGCTCAAATGGTGGCGCCTCTGCACCGAGCGGCAACCCAACGGGCGCGGCCGGACTTTCGCTTGCCAGGCGCTTTTGCCGCTGTTGCAAATAAATCAGAACCGCGATAACGACGGCGACAACGCCAAGCAACGCCAGCCATTGATAGCGGTTGAGCTGCGCAAGCGTACCAGGAATACTTGAACCCGTCTTGGCGTCTGGCCACTGCCACAACACAAAGACCGCGCCCAGCGCGAAAGTGATGTTGCGTGCGAGCGTGGGCCAACCAAGCGGGCGAGAATAGAGCTGACCGAAGCAGTGGCAATCGTGAGTGTTTCCGCGTGCCAGGCTTACGCTGATGGCAACGACGAACAGCATTAGCACCAGCAGCGCGGCTAGAGCGCTGACGCGGCTGGTGTAAGTGAATAGGAGCCCAGCGGCGATCGCGAGTTCTACGATCGGCAAAACCAGGGAGACTGCCGGGACAAGTGGATCCGGTACGCCGAAGTTTTTCACCGCGTCGCGAGTGCCACGAGGGTCAAGTAGTTTGGTAACACCGGCAACGCCGAAGACGCCGCTAAGCGCAATTCGCAAAAGGGCTGTTATCAGGTGCATTCAAGCAAGCGAGACCGCGGAAGTATCAAGAACCGACAATAAGTACTGTGTTGCCAGTTTAGCCCAAAATTGACGCTCTCAGTATTCCGCAGAGGGTTTCTAGTCTAGAATTGCGGAACTTGCATAACATTGCGACCGTTAGATCTCTAAAGACTATCCGGTCTTACGTCCAGTCTAAGCGAAAAGGGAAGGTAGCTTATGTATTGCGCAGCTTGTGGCACGCCGCTGGCGCCCGGTCTCAGTTACTGCAATCGCTGCGGCATGAGCCTAAAGGAGCGCAGCAGCGACACCAAGCCAGTGCCGGTCGGATCCTATCTAACTGCGATTACGATTATCGGGATAGTGGGTCTGTCGCTGATGCTCGGCGGGGCCATTGCATTAAAGATTGGTGGTGACTTTCACGAGGAGTTAGTTGGAATTTTCATGTTCATGACCTTCGCGATCGTAGGGGTTGTCGAGCTTTCTTTGTGCCGGCAGCTATCACGTCTTAACCGTGCTGCGGAGAAGAAGGAAGCAGCCTCGTCACTGCTGCAAGCTGGAATGCCAAATGAGATTCGCGGACAGCAACCGCGGGCCCTGGGGGAACCAGTTCCTAGCGTCACGGAGAACACGACTCGCACACTGCAATACTCGCGCGATGAACCCTTGAGGTAGCGAACTGGACAATTGAGTGCGCCGGATTCTGAAAGGAACTATCCGTGAAAAGACTTGCGTTGTTATTATTCGTAATCGCCCTGGGAACCGCTTGCCACGGAATTCACCGCGGGGTTTTGGGCTCAGGCAAACTACTCAAGGAGAACCGCAACGTCGGCTCCTTCAATTCCATTTCCACCGAGGGGGCGTTTGACATCGAAGTGGTATGTCAAAAACCGCAGGAAGTTGAAATCAGCGGCGACGATAACATTCTCCCGTTAGTTAGTACCGAAGTGTCCAACAACGTGCTACACGTAAGAAGCTTGCGCAACTATTCCTCTTCCGAGCCCCTCAAGCTAAGAATCTCCGTGCCGGATCTGGTGGAGATCCACTCATCGGGGGCCGGAACAATAGAAGTCTCCGGCGTGAAAAACGATCGGTTTGAGATCGACGTCAACGGCGCGCCGACAATAAAAGCGTCCGGCGAAACGAAAGCCCTAAAGATCGATGCGAATGGCGCTGGTAACATCGATACGCATAAACTGCGCGCGGCGCGCGTTGAAGTCGAATCAAAAGGAGTGTCAGGCGTTGAGGTCTACGCTGCTGAACAACTCGATGTGACTGTCTCCGGACCATCACACGTGATCTACCGGGGCAATCCTGTCGTCCACAAAACTGTGCATGGCCCTGGCAGTGTCGAGAAGAAGGAATCAGAAGGAGCTTAATCCAGGCCACACCGCAACTCTCATGGTGTTCCCACGAGTTGATATTTTTGTGTTGACATTCCACTCCTTACTGAATAACTATTTGCCATTCTCGAAAAGGAGCTTATTCCACCAATGACCTATGTAGTTGTTGAGTTATGTGTTGACTGCAAATATACCGACTGTGCGGCCGTCTGCCCGGTCGAAGCATTTCACGAGCTGCCTGACCGCCTCTACATTAACGCCGACACCTGTATCGATTGCGATGCCTGCGTACCGGAGTGTCCGGTGGAAGCTATCTTTGCCGATAACAACGTACCTGAAAACTACGCCCACTGGACCCAGATCAACATCGACGAAGCTCCTAACTATCCTGTGATTAGCGCGAAGATTCCCGCCCTGCACGGCCCAAGCTGTACGGGACCCGAAGAGTAGGCTGCATCTCTTACTGCAGTCCATCCTCAGGGAGAAACATTGTCAGCTCTAAAGTGCCCGCAGTGTGGTTTGGTTAATCTCGCCACCGCAACTCAATGCAAACGGTGCGGCACACTTTTCACACAGACCCTACCCTCAGCATCCGGTTCGAATCTACAGGGTTTCGTTTTGGAAGATGGCTACGTATTGCCTCCGCCGCCATCGGTTGGATTGCCTGCCTCAGGCGTCTGGCGCGAAGGTTCTACGTTAGTCATGAGTAAAGATGCTCAACTACCGGACCGTTGTGTTAAGTGTAATGCGTTCACCAATGGCCGGCTGAGACGCAAGCTCTCCTGGCATCATCCGGCGATTTACATTCTCATCGCAGTTGCTTTGCTCATTTACCTGATCGTTGCAATGGTTGTCCGCAAGAGCGCCACCGTCTATTTGGGCATTTGCGATGTACATCGCGCGAAGCGTCGAACCTACATTTGGATAACCTGGTTGCTGGCCCTGGGTGGCGTTGCCGGTTTCGTGCTTGCGATAGCCGCGAATGACGGAACACCGGCGCTCATTGGCCTCCTACTGTTGTTCACGGCAATCGTGTTTGGAGTAATAACGACCAGGGTGACTTATCCTTCCAGAATCGACGACCGGTTTGTTTGGCTGAAAGGTGTGAACGCCGAGTACCTCGATCAGTTTCCTCCGTGGCCGGGTTAGATCGGAATGAGGATTTCGAATTGCGGATCGCGGATTCACAATCCGTCGTCAACAACCTGACGCCTTGAGATCAACCTGCTGCGCAGCAAGACAAATCCGCAATCCGAATTCCGCAATCTGAAATCTGTCAGGACACTCCCTCACTACATTTCTATTCGACTCTCGCGTAGAATTTCTCCGAAATGAACTCGCGGAAACTGACCACTAGATTCGTGTTTCCACTGGTCGCGATTCTTGCTCTCAGTGCACTTACTCATGCGCAGTCCGGACGTCGAACGAGAGAAGTCAAACCTCCTGCGCTGGTGCCGGAAGTAAAAGAACCCACGCCGAAACCCGCGACGGCGGCTGAGCCGCCTCCGGTCACCGCGGAAAAGAATCAGGATTATCGCTGCACCGACGACGGTACCCTCGCGAGAATCATCGATGCAGACGACAAAGAGGAGATCGTCGTTTCTGCGAAAGAATCGGATGTGGGCGCTACAATATCTGCTAAGCCGAAGCCTTCGTACACCAGGGAAGCGCGCCGCAACGGTGTGCAGGGATTTGTTACCTTGAAAGTCTTGCTTTCGGCTCGCGGTAAAGTAGCGCGGGTTCGAGTCGTGAAAGGACTTCCAGCCGGACTCACGGAAAATGCGATACGGGCAGCTTGCAAGATAGAGTTCAAACCAGCAATGAAAAACCGGCAGGCGGTTTCGCAGTGGGTCACTGTCGAGTACGTCTTTCGCCTGGCTGACTCCTCAATCTTCACACCGTGAGTAGGACAGACATTCCTGTCTTACCAAGGCATTGACACCAACCAACCCGCTTTGTAGAGTTTGCAACCGAAGCGCGCCGTCTCCTCCGCCCGTGGTTAATGAAGCAGCTCGCTGCTAAGCCGGTTCACTCGCAGGTTTGTCAAAACGGAAAATCAAATGACAAAGCGCCTTGCTGTTGTCCTCGCGATTGCCTTTTGTTTTCTTGGGGTCGTTTGCTCCTCCGCCCCCGTGTCTGCAAAAGACAAGTGGACAAGCGTGCGTTCGAAGAACTTCCTGATGCTTGGCAATGCCAGCGAAAAGGAGATACGACAGGTAGGCGTTCGGCTCGAACAATTTCGCGAAGTCTTTTCGCGTTTGTTTACCAATTTCAAAATCGATTCACCCGTGCCGACCACCGTAATAGTTTTCAAAAACGATGAGTCATATCGGCCGTTCAAGCTCAACGCGAACACCTCGGGTTATTTCCAACCAGGTCCTGACGTGAATTACATCACTCTCGAACTCACCAGCGAGGTGAACAGCCAACAGGATCCGTTCGCCATCATTCTTCACGAGTACACACACCTGCTGGTAAGAAACACCAGCGGTAACGTGCCGACCTGGTTTAATGAAGGACTGGCCGAATACTACAGCAACTTCAGCATCACCAGCGATCAGAAGGTGGTAGTGGGGCGGCCCATTGCCAGTCACGTATATCTGCTGCGCGAAAAGAAAATGTTGCCGCTGCGGACCCTGTTTCAGGTAGATCAAAAATCTCCTTACTACAATGAAAGCGATAAGCAAAGCATTTTCTACGCTGAGTCGTGGGCGCTGATTCACTATCTCATTCTCGGTAACGGTGGCCAGCGGATGACTCAGTTGACCAGGTTTGTGGACCTGATCTCGGCCAGCACGCCGATGGAAAAAGCGTTTCAGGAAGCCTTTGCCATGACTTTCGAAAGCATGGAGAAGGAGTTGCGAGCTTATATCCAACGCGATCGCTACCCAATCCTTAGCGGGAGTTTCCAGAGCAAGGTTGGTTATGACAGCGCGATGCAAGCGGCGCCGATCACTGAGGCCGAAGCTCAGGCCTACCTCGGCGACCTGCTACTGAAAGGTAGTCGCGCTGATGCCGAAGTTTATCTCCAAAAAGCCCTGGCGCTCGATCCGGATTTACCATTGGCCAATGCCTCCCTGGGTCTGCTGCGTGTGCGCCAGGGCAAACACGACGAAGCCCGCAAACGACTGGAGCGCGCTGTGGCTGCCAGTTCTCAAAACTACCTCATTCACTACTACTACGCTTACGCTCTGAGCCAGGAGGGTAACGGTGACATGGAGACGGTGATGGGTATGGCTCCTGAGACTGCCGCAATTATGCGCCGCGAATTGAAGCGAGCGATCGAGCTCCGCCCTGATTTTCTCGCATCGTATAGCTTGTTGGCGTTTGTGAATCTGGTGACCGAAAACGAGCTTGAGGAAACTATCGAAATGCTCAAGCGGGTCCTGGCGGGTTCTCCTCACGGACATGATCTGATGTTCATGCTGGCGCAACTATACCTGCGCAAGCAGGACTTCAAGGCAGCGCGACAACTTATCGACAAGATCACCGAGAACGGCGATTCGTTCTTGCGCGAGCGAGCGCAAAGATTGTTGACGCAGCTTATTTCGGTGGAAGAGCACCTGGCTCGCATCGAGAAGCTGAAACAGGAAGAGGCATCATATTCGCGCGCCGGCACCACGCCGGGCGATTCCAGCGCGGCCTCACAGACGTCCATTGAACGCCCATTCGATCCGGCAGCGGCACTGCGAGAATCACTCAGAAAGCCGGTCACTGGTGAAACGCAGACACAAGGCACGCTCACCCGAATCGACTGCGATGCAAAGGGTATTACTTTTATCGTCAAAGTTGGCGACCGGATGCTCAAACTAAATACGGACACGTTCCTGCACGCAAACATCATGAGCTTCAGTGAAGATGCGGGCAACGAGATTACCTGTGGAATACGTAAGACTCAAAATAACGTCGTCGTAGCATATGTCCCTCTGACTGGCCCGCGCGCAAAAGTCGACGGCGCACTGAAGTCGGTTGAGTTCGTGCCGCCGGACTTCAAACTGAAACCGTAGAAATCAGTAGGCAGTAGGCACAAAGATGATCTGCATTCTGCTTTGTGCCTACTGCCTACTGTTTTCCTGCAATCCATTTAGCCACCCCTTCCGTATATTCTCCGAGTTCGCACAAATCAACTTCTAAGAAGGAAGGTAATAAAACAGTGAAGAGAGTAAGTCTCATGCTGCTGTTCGCAGCTGTCTCAATCGCAATAGCTAACGGAAGTGCTTCGGCGCAAATGCAAATGAACAAGATGGATTCGATGAATCCGATGGTCGGTGGCGCACCAATGCTTCGTTCGCGCGACATTGTTGACAATGCAGTCAATTCAGCTGACCACACGACGCTGGTGGCAGCGGTGAAGGCTGCTGGATTGGTGGAAACCCTGAAAGGTGCCGGTCCATTCACGGTGTTTGCGCCAACCAACGCGGCCTTTGACAAACTGCCAGCGGGCACTGTGGGCATGCTGGTCAAACCCGAGAACAAAGAGACGTTGACCAGGATCCTGACTTATCACGTATTGGCCGGAAAGTTTGACTCAAAGGCAATTGCCAGTCGGATTCGCAAAGGTCACGGCAGCGCGAAATTTAAGACAGTCAGCGGTGCCACGTTGACGGCGTCGATGAGCGGCAACGACCTGATTCTTCGCGACGAGAAGGGCGGCACTTCGCGAGTGACGATCGGAAACGTGTATCAATCAAACGGAGTGATTCACGTAGTTGACTCAGTGTTGCTGCCAAACTGAAAAGAAAGGGGAAAGGGGAAGGGGTAAAAGGGGAAGGGGCAAAGGGGTAAAAAGTAACTCCTTGCCTCATTCTCCTCTTACCCTCTTCCCCTTTTACCCTCTTCCCCTTTTCCCGTCTTCCCCTCTTCCCTTTTTCCCCCTTTCCCCGGTTGACCACATCGTTCCTTTCCGAGCATGATCGAATATCCGATCCTGTCGAAGGGAGAATCGCTTTGATTACCTGCCGCAAGATGACCGCCCCCGATGTTGCCGACGCCTTTCAGATGCTCAGGGTGTTTCTCAGTGAAGACGAGCACTACCTCGCTAGCAGCAAGGCATATGGCGACCGCGGGTTTCAGGGACTTAACGATGCGCTTGACCTGTTTCTCGAGCAACCTGAACTGGGTTTTGTGTGGCTGGCTTACGATGAACGCGGCGTGAGCGCGGTCTGCGTGGTTTGTTACGCAATCTCGACCTCGATGGGAGCGGTAGTGGCGAAGCTTGACGACGTTTCAGTGAAGGCGGACCGGCGGGGCGGCGGGATTGGAACTACCCTGTTGGAACAACTAAAAGAGCAGCTCAGAAAAGAGTCGATAACCCGAATTGATGTGGGCGTGCACCTCGAGAATCCGGAAGCGCGCAAGTTTTACGAACGACTCGGCTTTGTGGCGCTGAATGAAGAACGATTGGCGTGTGTGATTTAACAGTGGGGAAAAGGGGAAGGGGGAAAGGGTAATAAGTACTTACTCGTTACCCCTTCCCCTTTACCCTTTCCCCCTATGTTCTAGCGCAGGTTCGCAATCTCTTCAAAGTATTTCGCAAACGCTACCATTCCGCCAGATGCTTGCTGCCAATCAAAATTCTCGTTGGGCGCATGGTAGCCATGCTCAGGTAACGACAGCCCAAGAAACAGAACCGGACACTTTAGAACTTTCTCAATACTCGTCATCGCCCCAATTGTTCCGCCGTCGCGCACAAAAACCGCGTCGCGTTTGAAAGCAAACTTCACGGCGCGCTTTAAAGCCTCAGGCAGCGGGCCTTCAAGCACCGTTCGAAATGCCGGGGCGGCGGATTCGAATTGTATGCTCACGTCGGGATTAAGTTCTCTTACTGCTGCCTTAAGTTGTTTCTTGATCTTTTCCGGATCCTGACCGGGCACCAGGCGAAACGACGCTTTAACTTCGGCACGCGGCGGCACAATCGACTTCATGCCAGGTCCCTGATAGCCGCCGGTGACGCCGTGCACTTCGAAGGTGGGCATGCCCCAAATCCGTTTCATCACTTCGAGCGCATCCTCCGTGCGCATGAGTTTCAGATGATGCGCTTTTTTGAACGCGCGGGTGTTGAAACCGCAGTTGGCCCAATCGTTCAATTCCTGTTTTGAAGGCGGTATCATGTCATCATAGAAACCCTTGATCTTGATCTTTCCCGTCTTGGGGTCATAGAGATCACAAACCAGTCGCATCAATTCGGCGATTGGATTGCGAGAGGCGCCACCTGTTTCGCCCGAGTGGGTGTCAACCTCTCCGGTCTCCAGCTGCAACAGAAATCCAAGCAAGCCACGCAAACCGGCGGAACTGGCGGGGCGGTTACGCGAAACCCAAACCGTATCGGAAACAACGACTGAATCCGTGCGCAGGCTCGACTTCGCTCTGGTAATAATCTTTTCGAAGTTCGGCGAGCCAATTTCTTCTTCAAACTCCCACAGGAAACGAATATTGATCGGAATGCCCGCTTCCAAAGCGGCGCAAGCGCCGAAGAGCGCCGCGAGCGCGGGACCTTTGTCGTCGGTTGTGCCACGGCCGAGATAGGTGTCGCCCTTCTTCGTCATTACAAAAGGCTCGTTGTCCCAGGGCTCTGTCTCCATTGACGCGGGTTGAACGTCCATGTGGTTGTATACGGTGACTGTCGGAAGTTTTTTGTCTGTGCCAAAAACGCCATAGACCGTCGGATTTCCATTCTTGACTTCAAAAACGTCCACTTTGCCGCCGAACCGCTGCATTGTTTCAACCGTCAAATCAACTCCCTTGCGAATGTCTTCCGCATGCGACGGATCACAAGAGACTGTTGGCGTTTCAACGAATCGCTTTAGTAGCGATTCATACTCGTCGCGGTGATTTTTGGCAAAGGAGAAGAGTTGGTTTCGGTCAAACGGGTTCGCCATTCGGGAGATCCTCCGGTTCGAATTGTTTGAAAGCACTCCTGACGATCACGATTGCTTGTTCTTACGACTTGAATGCTGCCGAACGTCTACCAGGGTCTTGTCAGTGCCACCCTGCGTTGGCAGGTGGGTAACCCTAACCTTAAAACCCGGATAAAGAGTCGAAGGAAATCCGAAAACCGCGCAAGCATTAATCGTTTTCGCCCCTAGTGTAATCATGATGAGCCGGAAAAAGCCAAGAGGCCGATGAAATGTGCGACCGGACATGACTGGGAGGGCAACGTTTTTCCAGCTACGTCTCACTAACCCGAAGAACTGAGCGGTTGTTTTTCGACGAATACGGGCTGATTTCCCAATAAATTTAACGAGACCGGGTCGGGCGGCAGCCCCCGCCGCACCTTAGGATTCATGATTCGGAAACCAGCGCAGGAAACAACTACAGGCAGCTTGCCGTATTTACTTGCAGCAGATGTTCAGTTGATTCTCAGTGTTCGTGTTATTCTTACAGCCCCTTTTTCGCCGCTTGAAGGGGTGGCAAACATAGGATTTCGGGTCAGGAACCAGGACTTTAGGAGGCTTTTGTGAGAACCAGATTTTACGTGGCCGGACTCATCATTCTTCTTTTGGCAGTTTCCGTAAGCATTTATTCACAACAAACGGGCGCCGCACGCCGGTCGGCAACCAACACCGCCAATGCGCCCGCTCCAGCCGGGGCCAGGTCGAGCGCGAACTCACGTGTGAGCAGTGCCATCGTGAAGAGCGACGTCTCTGAAGCGCTGTCCGTAATCCAGGACAACTACATTGATGGCAAGAAGCTCGACTACAACACCATCTTCAAATCATCGATTAGCGGCATGTTGAACGTGCTCGATCCGCACTCAACCTATCTCGATGCGGCTGACTTTGCGGCCTTCAAGACGGAACAGCGTTCACAGTATTACGGAATCGGCGCAACCATTGGCGATCTTACCCAGGGCGATCAGGTCAACACTTACATTCGTGCCACTTTTGAGGAGGCGCCCGCGGCGCGCGCCGGCTTGCGGTTTGGCGACAAGATCGTGGCGGTTGATGACCAGTCAATGAAGGGCAAGACTTTTCCCGAAGTGCGGAAATTCCTGCTCGGCGCGCTGGGAACCGTGGTTAAAGTCACTGTCGAACATGCTGCGACCGGGCAGACTGAAACCGTCACTATCACTCGCGACGCTGTTTCACTGCCATCGATTCCGCAGGCCTACATGGTCAGGCCTGGCGTCGGTTATGTCGCTATGACGGGAGGCTTCAACACCACCACTGCCGACGAATTTGCGGACGCGCTCGAGAGTCTTCATTCAAAAGGCATGAACACCCTTGTCCTGGATCTTCGGGGTAATCGCGGTGGTCTTTTGATCCAGGCAGTACGCGTTGCCAACACGTTCCTCCAGCGCGGGCAGTTGATCGTCAAGCAACAGGGAAGAATGAAGGGCAGCGCGGAGTCGTTTGCCGCACTCAACGACAATCCTGACACGGTGCCTCTGGTCGTACTGGTGAACGGTGAAACTGCTTCGGCAGCCGAGATCGTTGCCGGCGCCTTACAGGATCACGATCGCGCATTCATTGTTGGCGAAAATAGTTTTGGTAAGGGACTCGTCCAACTTCCTTATCAGCTCGAATACGATTCCGCGTTGCTTTTGACCATCGCCAAGTACTACACGCCGTCAGGCCGCTTGATTCAGCGTGACTATTCGAACGGCGATAACTACGACTACTACACCCGAGGCGGCGTGTTGAACGACAAAAATACTTTGCCTGCTTTGCCGGCAGGGCCGGAGAGCCATACCGATACCGGCCGGGCCGTTTACGGTGGTGGCGGCATCTCGCCGGACGAGATCGCCAAGCCGGCCCGAATTACACCTGCCGAAGCGCGCCTCGCTAACTCGGTTTTCGCTTTTGCGTTGGAGCTGGCGATGGGACGTGTAGCGGGTTTTGAAAACTACAAGGTCCAACCCAAGATCGAGTTTAACCACGATCTGCAGTCAACAGATTTTCCTGTTACTGACGCCCTCTTTAAAGAATTCAAACGTTTCGCGGCCGCAAAACCGATGTACAAAGCGACACCGGAGCAGTTGGAGCGCGCCCGCCCGTTTGTCGAGCGACAGTTGCGCTTCGAGCTGGCAACAGCGGCTTATGGATCCCTGGCAGCGACGCAGGTTTTTAACGAAAGCGATCCGCAATTGGCCAAAGGTCTCGATGCCATGCCGCGGGCCCGCGAACTCGCTTTGGCAGCAAGACGTGCGCGAGCGCGTTCCTGAGCAAACGACTGCGGCTGGTCAAGAAGTTAAAAAGTAAGGGCTGCTCCCTATTATCGGGCGCGGCCCTTACTTTTTTCTTCTGCGGAAGCCATTGAAGTGTATAACTTGGAAGTGATCCCTTGCCGCGATGCGACACAATTCCTTAGTCTATAACCGAACGGTTACCCAAGTCGTTCCTCCGTCGGTAGTTTTAAGCAGCTTGCCTTGGCTAGTTGCCGCCCAACCATGTAAGGCGTCAATGAACTTTATCGCTCGCCAACTCTCCCGCCAGATTGTAGCCATAGGTCAACGTGTATGATCCCACGGCGTTGAAGTTGCGCGTTTCCGAAGTCAATTGCGCCAGGTTGTTGTAGTTGTAAGTGACCGAGCCCATCCCGTCTGACATTGAGGTGCGATGGCCGGCGGCGTCGTAGCCAAACGAAACATTAGCCGTAGTGGCCACACCCGCAGAGGCGCCATAGGTGAGCGATGTAACCAGACGCCTGGGATTATAGCCGAAGGTTGTCGTCGCTCCGCGCGCGTCGGTCAGCACATTGACCGTGTCATCCACGTTGTAGCTGACGGTGGTTGTGCCCTGCTCAGGGGTTAGCCGCGATTGCTGCCTTCCGTGTCCGTCATAACCGAAAGTGCGCAGCTGTCCCGCCTGATTAATCTGGGTTAACTGGTCGCGCACGTTATAGGCATAGCTGCTGGTCGCATAGTCAGTGAACTGGGATCAGGCTTGCGATTTTGCGATTCTCAATCATTCGCCGCTCTTTTTAGATACAAGAGTTTCTTTCTAACAAAACTCTTGAGGCCCGGATTTACTGTTGCTGATATCGTCCTTAGCAAGATCGAATCGGGAGAATTCCTGACAACAGAATCGCAAAATCGCAAGCCTGACCCCGCTTTGTTTCTTCTGGGCTCGTGAGCAGAGCACGCCATAAGTTTTCAAATCTGCCGCTTTATCTCCTCAATGTAGCCAAGCGCTTTCAGCCTGAGGGGTTCGTACTTGATCTTCGAGACCACTTGTTCGAGTTGAGCAACAACGTCTTGTCGGCCGCGTAATTGCCCTTTGATGGCGAGCACAGTGAAGATGTCAATGATTTGTACCTGGGCACTCTCTGATTCCTCGGTTTGCAGCCGCTGAAGAAGGTAGGGAATTTTCTCTTTGCCCCCCTCCGCAATGTATGCAGCATACGCTATCTCCGGCGGTTCCCGATTCATTCCACAGAGATATAAGTCTACTTGCTTCTCGACAGGGTACGCGCGAAACCTCACCTCTCTTTCTTTCGATGACAGAGCGAAGAAGTCACGGCACTCACCCCTCAGGATAGTCGGGGGACATCCGTAGCACCCGTTGAGTGTGAGCAGCAAAGATATCGTCAGAAATTTGTATTTCATAGCCTGGAACCACAATGCAATTCTTCCCCGTAGCCCAGCTCAACGAGGTAATCTCTCACCTGCCTCGCCTTGGCGTTGGCTGCCTGCTCGTAAACGTTCAGATCGTGCGGCAGGTTTTTACCTTGCGTGGCAGCAACCGCAGAGACAACCAGGCCCAACGGGGTGGCAAGAACCATCGCACTGCTCGCCGTATATGTCTGTAAGAAGACTGCGGAACCAACGGCCCTATATTGCTCGGAGTGCGTTATTTCATGTGCGAGCATGACGATCCCGGCAATGGTTCTTTCGTCATATTCACCTTTCTTGAAGTTGATCTTATCGCCGATTGTTATCCCTCCCATAGTTGGGGGCACAATCGATGAGTCCTGATCAATACGGATCGCCTCGAGCAGATCGCGGTCAAAGAATTTGGCGAGCAGGTCTATCACGCATAGGCTGAGTCTTCCTGGTTCGGCTGCTATCTGTTGATTACCTCCCCCAAGGCCACCACCTCCCTTGGGTTCGAACCCGCCCCACCTATCCCCACCAAAGCATTCTCCACCCACAAGCTCACCGTCGGAAGCGTAGAACTGGCATATGATTGCCATCAGGCCACTCGGATCGACGAAATTCACCGGATCGCCGTTCACATAGGCATAGCGATTGAAACTTTGCGGGTTGCTGAGATCGTAGCTGCCGTCGTAAGGGTCGGGCTGGTCGAAGCGTGAGTGCCAGCGATTGTAGCGCCGGAACATTGCTTCATCGCTGCCGTTAGCATCGCGCTCGTAACTGGTGAATTTCTTTGGTTGGAACGCTACGTTGGAGGAACGGTTGGTATCCGCACCCCAGGGATCCAGCTCAATCGTGCTAATGATCGCGCCGGAGCTGTTCGTCACCCGCTTCGACTTGGTCACCGGATCTTCATGCATCCAGTAAACGCCTGAATCCTGCACCGCCAATAGCTGCGAGCCCAGATACACATAGCCGCGATTCCACTGCCAACTGGCGCCGTTCGGGATGATCTCGGCAACTACCTGCCCACCCAACACACTCGAACGAAGATAATATGTCTGCGGCAGCCCGTCTTCGGTACGTTTCACCCGCAAGCCATCTCCGTCATAAGAGTTTTGCAGGTTGGTGTATGTGGACGCCGTCTGCTGCCCCGTTACATCGTAGGTAAAGTTCTGTCCGATGTCGCTGGTCAGGTTGCCGGCCGCATCGTAGCTGAAGCCGTTACGACGGTTCCCGGTGTAGGCATAGTTGATATCCGTAGAACTGGCAGGTGAGCCACCTTGCACTTCGCCGCCCCAGCCATACTTGTGCGTTACATTTCCCCAAACGTCATAGTCGTAGCCTTGCGAGTACGGGCCATCCTGGGTGCCCCACTGGCCCGAATAGGCGTGCGCGCGCGCCTCCGCCCCGCTATGCGAGATCGCCAGTCGCCCTGCCTGGTCATACTCGTAACTGCGGTCCAGGGTTACATCCTGAATGTTTTGCGCGTAGGTCACCCGCAACCGAAAGCGCGATAGGTAAGGGAGCTGGCGTAGTTCGAGACTCCCAGGTAGCCGGAGCCATTGACCGCGGTGGCTCGTCCGGCTTTGTCGTAGACATAACTCACTTGCGCACTCCACGGATTCGTAATGCTCGCCAACTCTCCCGCCAGATTGTAGCCATAGGTCAACGCGTATGACCCCACGCCAGTGAAATTGCGCGTTTCCGAGGTCAACTGGGCAAGGTTGTTGTAGTTGTAAGTGACCGACCCCAGCCCATCCGACATCGAAGTGCGATGGCCGGCGGCGTCGTAACCAAACGAAACATTAGCCGTGGCGGCCACACCCGCAGTGGCGCCATAGGTGAGCGATGTAACCGGACGCCTTGGATTATAACCAAAGGTTGTGGTCGCTCCGCGCGCGTCGGTCATCACATTGGTCGTGTCATCCACATTGTAACTGAAGGTGGTCGTGCCCTGCTCGGGCGTGGTTCGCGATTGCAGTCGTGCATGGCCGTCATACGCGAAAGTGCGCAGCTGTCCCGCCTGGTTAATCTGGGTTAACTGGTCGCGCACGTTATAGGCATAGCTGCTGGTCGCATACACACTGGCATTCCAATTCAGCTCTTCCACGGTTGCCAGCCGTCCAAAGCCATCCTTCGTGAAGCGGCGCTGCCGGCCATGTTCGTCCTGTGCGGTGGTTACTTCGCCGCCGGCGCAGCCACAGCCGCCGTAGGTCATGAGTTTCGTCGTGCCGTCTGTATTCGTGGTTTGCCTGGGTCGCCCTTTCCAGTCATAAGTCTGCAGCGTGACTCTCCATAACGAATCGTCGCCACTGGCTACCCAGGAGCCATTCATTTCCGTGGGATTCGACTGTTGCGATACGCGGCCCATGTTGTCAAAAACAATGTACTGGCCCGAGAAGCCGCCAGTGCTGCCTGGATGATCCGCCGCAGTGGCGCGCACGCGGCCGGCGCCGTCGAATACCTGCCAGGAGTGGAACTCGTTGGCCTGCGTCAGATCGATGATGCTTTGATAGCTATGAACGTAATTACTGTTCGACTCATAAACGTAGCGCACGTAGGCGTTGTTCGTCTGGTTGGTAGTCCGGTCGAGGCGTCCGTAGCTGTCGTAGAGCCGAACTACATCAAGGTAAGTGGTGCCGCCGCCGGTGCCGCTGGTGGGCGCATGCGTGCGCGTCACCGCGCCAAAGTCGTAGTTGTATTGCGTGGTCGCAGAGTTTCCCTCCTGGTCGGTAATCGTCGTCGGATAAGCAAAGGTATTGCGATTCACCGAGTCGGAGAAGGAATCTGCGTAATCGAAAAACACCTGATGCCAGAGGTGGTCGCGAACCAGCAGGACTGAGCCGGTGCTATTCATGCGCCACTTCGTTTCCACCGCCTTGCTCGCATTTTGGGGATCACTGACGTCCCAACGCGCCATCTGCGATCGGTTTCCGCGCCCATAGATCAAGCTTGGGCCATAGTTAGTGCGATCGTGTTGCACTGCCGGCGCAGGTGTATCCTGGAACATGTCCCCGGACCAATCCCAGTCGTAGCCATAAGTAGTCTTGGCAACCAATACACCAACTCCATCAGTCACCTGAACGTTGTCAACCAGGCCGATGATGCGGCGATTGAGATAGTCCCCATCAAATCTATAGCCAGTGGCTGTCATTCGGTAAAGCGTAGTTGCACCAACGCCGGTCCATTCCCGTACCGCGCTCGGCAGGCTATAGGAAGTGTAGTCGATCGTCGTGCGGCGGCGGTTCCCTGCCTCATAATAAATACTTACCTCCGCAACGCGCGGATTCTGCGGATAACTCAAGCCGGTGTTGTCCTGCGTCCAGGTCATGCTGGTCCATTTCTTTTTTACTCCTCCTGACCAGGACTCGCTCACCTGCGTCAGTCCGCTATCCCAGCCCGTGGCGTGTGAATATTGTTTATAGATCGTCCCATCAGGTGCAGTCACCTGCACCAGCGTGCCCGTCTGCTGCGCCCCGGTTTCCGGCTTGTTCCAGGTCGCATTGTTGGTTACCGAATAAGAAGTGATCGCTTCCTGGTTGTTGTTCCAGTCCTGAGCGTACTCGCGTCTATCGGTGAAACGCGGGCAATCGGTTTGCGACCCCGCCGTGTTGATAGTGTAAAGCGTGTGTTCGAGCTCGTGTCCGTCCGGCGCCTTGTGCCTGATTTGATAGACCTGACCGTAAGAGTTGTAGTCGAAGTTATACGACGTACTCTCCGGAAAGACGACATAAGAGAGCACGGTCTGATTGGCACCATTGGTAGCTCCGACAGTAGTCAAGGTGCCCTCCCCGGTTGCCAAAATTTCTGAAAGTTTCTTTTAGAACCGTAACCGCATGATCTTTCCGTTGTACGCTCATTGCGATCAGGTGCGGCGGGTTTGGCCGCAGGTGATCATGGAATTGGTCCAATACCAGCTCGGTGCACTGTGACAGGCTCAAGATATCGCCAGCGGTGAGCTCATACCGTGCTCACCCGCCAAGCTCCACTGGGTTGCGCCCTAGACTTCTACTTCATTCAATCAGCAAAACGATTTTCCCAAAGCTTTCGTTTGCTTCCATCCGCGCGTGGGCTTCGCGAATTTCTTCCAGTTTGTAAACTTTATCGACCACCGGTGTAATCCTGCCTTCGGCCAGCAGGGGCACGACCTGCTCGGCGAAAAGTTGCGTGGCCGTGGCTTTATCTTCGGCTGAGCGTGACCGTAATACCGTACCTACAATTGTTAAGCGCTTGCTCATCACTGTGGCGAGATTCAGCTTTGCCTCAGCGCCCGAGGCAGTGCTCACCAATACCAGCCTCCCTTTTCCAGCCAGGACCTTCAGATTCGCTTCCAGATACTTCGCGCCTACCAAATCGATTATTACGTTGATGCCGCTTCCGCCGGTCCAACCCGCAGCCGTCTCGACTAACACGCTCGGATCATCGTTAACGACTACCGAAGACTCCAACCCATAATGTTTCGCGCGCTCAAGTTTGTTGGCGGTGCGAGATGTGCCAAAGGCCCTGGCACCGGCAACGCGGGCGAGTTGAATTGCCGCTGTACCCACTCCCGAGCCAGCCGCATGCACCAGCATCGTTTCGCCCGGACGCAGGGCCGCGCGCGTAAAGAGCGCGTCGTGAGCGGTAATGAAAACTTCAGGCACGGCTGCCGCGCTGGCCCAATCAAGATTCGCAGGAATCTCGGCGAGATGATTCTCGGGTACGACAACGAATTCCGCCTGGGCACCGCCCCCAACGATGCCGAACACTCGCTGCCCCCGTTTCCACAGGCGAACCTCAGCGCCAACTTCTTCAACCTCCCCGGCGAATTCCAAACCGGGAATGTCCTGGCTGTAGCCGGGCGGCGCCGGATAGTACCCCTGCCGTTGCAGCACATCGGCGCGGTTGAGTCCTGCAGCACGTACTCGCACGCGTACGCGGTCAGCAGTCGGCAGTGGCGGATCATTAACTTCAAGGACGTCAAGCCCGTCAACGCCGCCGTGTTTTGTAATGGTTACCGCTTTCATGTCGTGAATGGTAAACGGTGAATGGTGAATGGCAAAACATCCGCCATCGGCCAATTGACCATTTGCGATTGACGGTTCACCATCGCCTCATGACTTCGGAAACCCGTCCGCTCATGATCATCAATAATGCCGCCGCCAAAGCTCGGCGTGCCTGGCCTATCGTTCGGCAACATCTCGATGCCGCGGGTTTGACATTTGATTTCTACGAAACCACTCGGCCCGGCGACGCGACAATTCGAACTCGCAAGGCGTTAAAAGACGGCGTAAAGACTGTCGCCGCCATCGGTGGGGATGGCACGCTGAGCGAAGCTGCCGAGGGCTTTTTTGAATTCAGTAAACGGTTGGAAGAAGTTCCCAGGCAAATCAACTCCGAGGCGCGGCTGGCAATTCTTCCAGCGGGCACTGGCGACGACTTCGCTCGCAGCCAGATGGGCCGGCGAGAGCCGCTGCAGAAGTGGATTGACATTCTTATCTCCCATTGTCAGACGCCTACTGAGGCGAAGCTGCGCCCGGTGGATGTTCTTTACGGGCTCTGCAACGAATATAAAACGCCGTTCATTTGTCTGAACGCTTCGACGATGGGCATTGGCGGCGAGACAGCGGGTCGCGTTGCGGCTCAGGGTAACTTTCTTCGCAGATTTTCTGGCGAGGCCAGGTTTGCGGTTGCAGCGCTCGCGGCCCTTGCCGGATGGCGCGAACGGCGAGTGCGAGTCTCGATCGACGATAGTGAAGTCATCGAAGGCAAAATGAATCTCGTAGGAGTTGCCAACGCTCTTTACGCCGGCGGAGGAATGATGCTTTCGCCACAAGCGCAAGTTGATGATGGGAAACTGGACGTCGTGACCGCGTCTGGTTTAAGCCGCGCGAACATCGTGCGCGAGCTCGCGCGTATACATAAAGGCGGACACGTGCGGAACCAGAAGGTGCGCATTGTGCAGGGCGAAGGAGTCAGTGTCGAAACCTTCGCTCAGGAAGATGCGATGTTGATTGAGGTGGATGGAAATGTGCGCGGAGTGACGCCCGTCGAGTTTCGTGTGATGCCACGAGCACTGCGGTTTGTAGTTGGGTAAAGAAAGAGCGGGGGTAAACCCGCCTTCCCGACCCTGAGCTGACATTGTTTAGGACCTATTTGACGCTTGTGAGGCTTTCAAGAATTATTGCAGCGACCACTGAGAACACCTCAGGGTAAGGAAGGCGGGTTTACCCCCGCTCTTTCCTTTCAATTTCAGCGACCTTTGCAAGTCTTCGGAGATGTCTCTCCTCGCCACTGAACCTCGCCGCCACAAACGCGCGCACAATGTCCAGCGCCAACTCTTCTCCAACCACACGAGCCCCGAGACACAACACATTGCAGTCGTCATGTTCACGTGATTGGTGTCCGGAGTAGGTGTCACCGCAGAGCGCGGCACGAATACCCTTGAGCTTATTTGCGGCAACTGCAGCCCCTACGCCGCTGCCGCAGATGAGGATTCCTATTTCTGCTTCGCCGTTTTGGACAGCCTCGCCGACCTTGATCGCATAGTCGGGATAATCATCAGGACGCGAACCGACGTGGGTGCCGAAATCGATAATCTCGTTTCCCGCCGCAGCGAGTTCCTTGATCACTCGCTCGTTGAGCGGATAACCACCGTGGTCAGCGCCGATTGCAATTCGCATGGTTCAGAGCAGCGCTCTTGCGTGATTCAAAACATTCTCGATATTGAAACCAAGCTCGCGCATCACCACATCACCCGGGGCCGAAGCGCCAAAACGATCGAGGCAAATCACGTCGCCCTGTGCGCCTACGTAACGGTCCCAACCCTGGCGAATTCCGGCTTCAATCCCAAGACGAGCTGTGACGCCGGGCGGAAGGACTTCATCGCGATAGTCCTCCGTTTGCTCTTCGAAAAGTTCCCAGCAAGGTAGCGAGACGACGCGCGTTGCGATGCCGTCGGCTTGTAGTTTCTCGCGAGCTTCGAGAGCGAGCGAAACTTCCGAGCCGGTGGCGATCAGAATAAGTTGTGGCGTAATCACCGAATCGTCGCTATTGTCGCCTTCAGATGAACTTTGGACTTTGGACTTTGGACTTTGGACTTCTGCCTCGGCGAGGATGTAGCCGCCGCGACGCAGACCATCTGCCTTGGCGAAACGCGATCGATCTATTACACCAACTTTCTGTCGCGTCAGCGCGAGTGCGGTGGGGGCGTGTCGGCGCAGGATCGCGATACGCCAGGCTTCGCTCACCTCAGCCGGGTCGGCCGGGCGAATGACAAATAGATGTGGAATCGCGCGCAACGCCGCCACGTGTTCGATCGGTTGATGAGTCGGTCCGTCTTCGCCGAGCCCGATCGAGTCATGCGTGAAAACATAGATCACCTGCACTTCCGAAAGTGCCGCCAAACGGATCGCCGGACGCATGTAATCCGAAAATGTCAGAAACGTGCCGCCATAGGGAATCAAGCCACCATTAAGGGATATCCCGGTTAACGTCGATCCCATCGCATGTTCGCGCACACCGAAGTGAATTATCCGGCCATCGTAGGAGCCCGCCTCAAAATCGCCGCCACCTTTGATGTCCGTATTGTTTGACACTCCAAGATCCGCCGAGCCGCCAATCAACATGGGCAGGTGTGGCGCCAGCGCGTTGATAACCTCGCCACTCGCAACGCGCGTCGCCACCGGCTTGGCATCTTTAAAGTCAGGCAGGTGCGTTTCCCAATCGACCGGTAGTTCGCCCTTCATCATCGAGCACCACTGCTGCCCCAGATCGGAATGCTGCTGCTGGTAGCTTTCATTCAGCGCATTCCATTCGGCTTCCTGTCGCGCGCCGCGATCTACGGCCGCTCGAAAGTGCTGCAAAGCTTCAGCGGGAATGTAGAACTGTTTGTCTTCCGGCCAGCCGAGTTGACGCTTCGTTTCGCGCACTGCCTCTTCACCGGGCGCGTCACTGTGCGCCTTGCGCGTGCCGGCGGTCGGCATGCCGTATCCGATTACTGTTTTCACCGAAATCAAGGAAGGCTTATCGCCTACTGACTGCGCTTCGCGAATCGCAGCCTCAATCGCGTCGAGATCGTTGCCATCTGCCACAGTTAGCGTGTGCCAACCATAAGCCTCGAAACGCTTCGGCACATCTTCGCTGAAGGCGAGTTTGGTAAACCCCTCTATGGTCACATGGTTGTCGTCGTAGAGATAGATCAGTTTACCGAGTTGCAGATGACCCGCCAACGACGCCGCTTCAGACGCCACGCCTTCCATTAAGTCGCCGTCGGAGACAATGGCGTAGACGTAATGATCGATTAGCGCAAATCCTTCTTTATTGAATTTCGCTCCGAGATGCGCGGCGCCCATCGCCATGCCGACGCCATTGGCGAAACCCTGGCCGAGCGGACCGGTAGTGATCTCAACTCCGGGCGTCAATCCGTATTCAGGATGACCTGGAGTTTTCGATCCAAACTGGCGAAAGTTTTTGAGCTCGTCAAGCGGGAGATCGTAGCCGGTTAGGTGCAGCAAAGAGTAAAGCAGCATCGAACCGTGGCCGGCGGACAATAGAAAACGATCGCGATTCTCCCACTTCGGATTCTGCGGATTGTGTCGCAGGAAGCGGGTCCAAAGCACGTACGCCATTGGCGCTGCGCCCAGCGGTAAACCGGGATGGCCCGATTCAGCCTTCTGCACGGCGTCAAGCGAAAGCGTCCGGACTGTGTTTATGCAAAGCTGATCGAGCTCGGGAGTGGGTGTGATGTTTTCCTGCTGCACTGGTGTGCTCATTTCACCATCCTGATTCTGCGGTTACGGTTTTAAGTGAATAACCTTTGATAAATTCGCTGCTGGCGATCGAGCCCTTTCTGATAAAGCGCATGATGCTGCATGTTTGGCTCGCACACCGTTTCCATTGGCATTGCGACTGACGCTGAAACCTCTTCGATGCTCTGTATTTTGCCCGTCGCTTCCAGAGCAAGCAAGGCCGCACCACGTATCGATGCTTCTGACCGTTCTGGCACCAGCACGCGCCGCCCGAGAACATCAGCGAGAATCTGAACCCAGGTCGCTGACGAGCGAAGCGCATTACCCGAGGCGACCAGAGTCGCACCGGGCGCAAAAGGTTCGAGGGCAGCGGCAATCAGTGCGAAGCGATAAGCGATTGCTTCCATTGCCGCGCGCAGGATTTCGTTTGGAAGTGTTTGCAAACTGAGTCCGAGAATAGCGCCATAGGCAGACGGGTTCCAGCCTGTGCTTCGCTCGCCTGCCCAGAAGGGCAGGACAGTAAGGCCATGAGCGTCGGGACTAAGCAACTCCAGCTCGCTCTCTACCGTGGCGAAACTTTCGGCCGGCAACAGCGAATCTTTTAACCAGTCGAAGACCCCGCCACCATCCGACAAAGCCCCGCCGACGAGTATTCGATCTCTGCTGGCGCGATAACACCACAACTCAGGCGGAAGGCTTTCGGGTGGAGCGCCGACAAAGCACACGCGCATTGCGCCGCTAGTGCCAATCATTAGTGCCAGTCTCTCAGTTGAGTGACAGCCGGAGCCGATGCTATTGGCAGCGCCATCGCCCACTGCGGGAAACAGGCGCGCTTCGCTCAGTTGCGGCCAACGGGAAACGTAAGCATTACCGAGTCGGTTGAATGTTTGCTGGGATGACGCGATTTCAGGAAGACTGTCGAGGCTGAGACCGAGCGCTGCGATCAACTCTTCGTCCCATTCGCAGGTATGCTGGTTGAATAGGCCCGTGCCGGAAGCCATAGAAACGCCGATAGCAGTTTCGCCAAAAAACTGAAGCGCCAGGTAATCGGCAAACGACAGCCATTGACTGGTAGCCCGGAACCGTTCCGGCTCCTCTGTTTGCAGTCGCCGCAGTTTTGCCGGCCAGTAACTCGAATGAAAGCGGCAACCGGTACGCGCCTGGATTTTTTTCTCGTCAAATTCCGAACGCAGTTGATAAACGGCCTCCACGGCTCGCGAGTCCGCCCAACCAAGCACTGGCGTAGTCGCGTTTCCAGCCGTATCCACACCCAGCAGGCTGTGCCAGAAACAAGAAATCGAGATCAACTCAATGCGAATTGTCGAGTCGGGGAACCTCGCAAATAACGAGTCAATCGTTCTCGCAACCTGCTCAAGCAGCGTCTCGGCGTCAAACGTCGCGAAAGCGGTAGTGGTATGTCTATAGTTCGTTCTGACACTCGCTCCTTCTATCTCTCGACCATGATGATCAAAGAGCGCAGCGCGGGCGCCGGAGGATCCGATATCCAGTGCCAGCACCACCGGCCTCCTCGATCCGGCCAGAACCGGGAGCATTCCAGACCACGGCTCGAGCCCGTCAACGATTTCATCCAGGACATTACTCATTCTGCGCCAAGAATCGCACACGCGAATGTTGTAGTCCACATTTTGACTGAGCTGTTAAAATGCCGGGCGATGCAAGCTGAAACTCTCAACTGCCCCAATTGTGGCGCCGCGAGTTCAACCGACGCGCCGGCATGCCAGTTTTGCGGTTCGCGCCTCGCGACTGTTGCCTGTCCGTCGTGTTTCGCGATGATGTTCATTGGCAGCAAGCATTGTCAGCGCTGTGGAGCGGCGGCAGCAGTACCTGAAGTTAGGGATGCCAAAGATCGTAAGTGTCCACGCTGCAAGCGTGAGATGGTGTTGGTGACACTCGGACTAACCACCGTGCTCGAGTGTGAACAATGCCTTGGGCTTTGGCTCGACGTGCCTTCGTTTGAAAAGATCTGCGCCGATCGCGAGCAGCAGTCGGCAGTGCTCGGCGCCGCTTCGCACACACCCGCAGGTGCTGTGGGTCAAACCAGCAAGGTTAATTATGTACCGTGTCCGGAGTGTGCGGTGTTAATGAATCGAGTCAACTTCGCGCGCTGCTCGGGCGTGATTGTAGATATTTGCAAACAACACGGGACCTGGTTTGATCGCGACGAGTTAAGCCGCATAGTGGAGTTCATACACGATGGTGGTCTCAACACATCCAGGGCGAAAGAAAAAATCGAGATCGCTGAACAGCGAGAACGGCTGCGCCAGGAACAACTGACCGCGAGCCTGCGCGGCTCGGCGGGACTTGGAATCACGGACGACGACGATCAGCGACTGACCGGAATTGCATCTGCGCGTGGGCTCCTGAAGTTTTTACTGGATAACTAATCCCGGGATTACACAGATGGGATGACTACTTCACGATCTTCTTTACTAAGCCGACAAAGTCTGCGATGTCTGCTTCAGTAGTATCAAACGAGGTCATGAACCTGACCTCGGAAATCTCCTCATTCCAAACGTAGAAGAAGTAACGCTTCTGAAGCAGCGGCACATATTTCTTCGGCACAACGGCGAAGACACCGTTTGATTCCACTTTCTGCGTGAGCTTTATCTGCGATATCTTTCCGAGCTCGGCAGCCAGACGTTGTGCCATTCGGTTCGCGTGTTGCGCATTTTGCCGCCAGAGGTCGTTTGACAGCAGCGCCTCAAATTGCGCCGAGATGAAGCGCATCTTTGAGGGAAGGTGAGTGCCCTGCTTTCGGGTGTATTTGAAATCCCTTGCCAGACTCTTGTCGAAGAAGACGACAGCTTCACCGTACATCATGCCGTTTTTGGCGCCGCCGAATGAGAGTATGTCGACGCCCGCATCTCTGGTTATCTCCTTCAGTTTGACGTTAAGTCCGGCCGCGGCATTTGCGATACGCGCGCCGTCGACATGCAGCAACATGTCATGTTCATGCGCAAACTTTGCCAGAGTTTGTAATTCCCGCGGTGTGTAGACCGTGCCCATTTCCGTAGCCTGTGACACTGAAATCACTCGCGGCTGCACGTGGTGTTCAAAGCCGACTTCATGAAGCAGCGGTTTGATTTGTTCGGCCTTGATCTTTCCATCGGCAGTGGTAATGGGAAGTAGTTTGCAGCCCGTAAATTTCTCCGGCGCGCCGCATTCGTCGACGTTGATGTGCGCCGTCTGCGCGCAAATGATCGCATTGTGCGACTGGGTACCGGCCTTTAATCCCAACACGTTTGCACCGGTACCGCCAAAAACGAAAAAGACTTCCACATCTTTGCCAAGGTGGTCGCGAAAGAGCTTGACCGCGCGCGAGGTGTAGGGATCGTCGCCGTAGGCAATAACATGACCGTCGTTGGCGGCGGCGATCGCCTCCATGATCTGAGGATGGACGCCGGCGTTGTTGTCGCTGGCGAAACTGCGGGATGGCTTTGTGTTCCTGGTCATATCTTGCGCCCTCGGAAGTCTTTAATTATTTCTCGCGCGGCATTCGCTCCCGGCCCACCCGTGATGCCACCACCCGGATGCGTGCCGGCGCCACAAAGATAAAGCCCCTTGATTGGAGTTCGATATTGCGCCCAACCGATCAGAGGGCGAAAAGTAAAAAACTGATCGAGCGACTGTTCGCCGTGATGAATATGGCCGCCATTCATTCCGTAAGTCTCTTCCAGATCGAGCGGTGTAATCACTTGCCGGGCAATAATCAATTCCTTCAGATTAGGCGCATAACTGCTCAGAACATCAATTGCATCGTCGGCAAACTCTTCACGCCGGGAGTTCCAATCGCCCACTTTCAATTTGTAAGGCGCATACTGAATGTAAACCGACATCACTTGAGCGCCAGCTGGGGCAAGCGCGGGATCGAGCAATGAAGGAATGGTGATATCCATGTAGGGTAGCGGTGAGTAGTCGCCATACTTCGCCGCATCAAAGGCCCGTTCAAGGTAATCAATGTCAGGCCCGATGTGAATGCGTCCCGAAAGTTTAGTCCTGACCTCGTCGCCCTCGACTCCTGTGAATGACGGCAGGCCCGAAAGCGCGAGATTGATCTTCGCAGAAACTCCGGTCGCCCGGTAGTTGCGAATTTTCAACAGGAAACTCGGATCGAGACAAACAGGATCGACTAACTTCAGAAACGTCGTGCGCGGATCGGCGTTTGAAACAATCGCGCGGGCACGAATCTCCTCGCCGCTTCTTAGTAAGACTTTCTCAGCTCGATCCTCGCTTACTGCGATTTGGTCAATCCCCGTGCCAATCCTGATTTCAACTCCTGCGTCTCGCGTGGCGACGGCGAGCGCTTCAGAGAGTGCGCCCATGCCACCCTTTACAAACGCAGCGGGTCCAATCGCATGACCATCCATCGCTGCTTGCCACAACAGGCCGGTACTCGTGCCTGCTGACCACGGTCCGGCAAACGCGCCGAAGATTCCACGCGCCGCAACCAATGCGCGCATCGTTTCGGTTTCAAACCATTCCGCCACCAAATCAGCTAC
>Ga0070697_100000141_pt1 | contig 58102 bp, 44 predicted proteins | sample KBSK1501metaG_FD_65475 | JGI IMG/M metagenome (GOLD analysis project Ga0070697, IMG submission 65475) | Corn, switchgrass and miscanthus rhizosphere microbial communities from Kellogg Biological Station, Michigan, USA - KBS K1-50-1 metaG | ecosystem: Host-associated > Plants > Roots >... | reverse complement strand
TTTTCTGTGAACGAGGCCGACCCTTCTCGCTCCGGCGGAGAAGCAGTCTTAGCCAAGCTGTCGGAGGTTTTGTTTATTGAAACACTGCGGGCCTACATTGCGCACCTTCCAGCCGGGCAAACCGGTTGGTTGGCCGGCGCCCGCGATTCGGACGTCGGAAAGACGCTGGCGCTAATGCACCGGAATCCTGCGCAGGCGTGGACCATTGCTTCCTTGGCGAAAGAAGCGGGGCTGTCACGCTCGGTACTGGCTGAGCGATTCCGCTATTACCTGAACGAGCCTCCAATGGCCTACCTCACGCGCTGGCGGCTTCAGTTGGCAGCGCAGATGCTAGCTTCGACCAGTTACTCGGTGGCACAGATCGCATCCGAAATCGGCTATGAGTCCGAACCCGCTTTTAATCGGGCGTTCAAGCGCGAGTTCACTGTTCCTCCCGCGCGTTTTCGCAGCCAATCAAGGTCGGCTCACGCGACTAGTCCGGCTAGGAAATCCGGGCCGAGTGACTAATGGCCAGGGAAAAAATAACGGGTGGGCGGAGAATTTTCGGCCTCCAGCGGCATAAGCTTCAAACAAGCCAGCAACCACGTCGTAGTTCTACGTGGTTGACGAGCAATCCGTAGAGTGGCTGAGGTAGGCAGACCATCGTAGCGCGGTTAAGGAGGACCGCGAACGATGTCTCGGAAGCCTGCCTCGAAACGAACTCGCCTTAAGCCCAAAGCAGTTCTTCGACTACCCGATTTGGATCAGGCAAAATCCGCCGTTCTGAACAGCCTGACCTCTGCAGACGCGCAGCGCGGTTACCGGCACGCCATTGAAGAATTCGTGGAGTGGTACTGCTCGGAGCCGAGGCTCTCGTTCAGCAGGACTGTTGTGCTCCGGTATCGAATACATCTCGAATCGCGAAATCTCGCTCCGGGTACAATCAATCTTCGCTTAGGAGCCGTCCGCCGCTTGGCCTATGAGGCCGCTGATTGTGGCCTCCTAAGCCCTGACCTGGCTGCCGGCATCAGACGAGTGAAGGGTGTTAAGAAAATTGGCGTGAGGCTAGGAAATTGGCTCACCGCTGAACAGTCGCAGAGACTGTGGCAGGTTGCCGACGGCGAGCGGTTGATGGAAAAACGTGATCGAGCACTTCTGGCCGTCTTACTTGCGTGTGGCCTACGGCGACACGAGGCAGTTGAGCTAAATCTGGGCCACATTCAGCGGCGGGAAGAACACTGGGCCATTGTCGACATGAAGGGAAAGGCAGGCCACACCCGCACGATCCCGATGCCGGGATGGGTGAAGGATGTCGTCGACCAGTGGATCCAGGCAGCGAACATTACATCGGGCAAGTTGTTTCGTCGGGTGCACAAGATGGGGAAACCCTGGGGAGAGAGGCTAACAGAAAAGGCGGTCTGGCACGTGGTTCGGGAGTACGCCACGAAGGCTGGAATCGACAAGTTATCGCCGCACGATCTCCGCAGAACCTGTGCGCGGCTTTGCTACGCCGCCGGAGGCGAACTGGAGCAAATCCAATTTCTGCTCGGTCATGTTTCGATTCAGACAACGGAACGATATCTCGGTTGTAAACAGCGGATTCAAGATGCCGTGAACGACAAAATCGGAATTGGGCCACCAGACTGAACGAGCCTTCAGTGTCCGCCTTGCCGACGATCCGCCCCCGAAATTTGCCTTTATAATTCCAGCTGCTCGCATGCTGAGCATTCCCACGTCAATCCCGTCGCGGACATTGAAATGAAGATCCTGCGATTGCTGCTCGCCATTGTCGCGATCGTCTCATTCACACCAGTAGTTCAGGGAGAAGAAGGCGTATCCGAGCGAGCGCGCATAGAGTTGGCTTTGAGAGACTACGCGAAGCTGCTGTGCTCCGCGGTTTTCATCTCTGCCCGCGACTTGGCAGAGGCGGAGCGCGACAGTGGTCCGCTCGTCACAGAAAACATCGGGAGCTCATATTCGGTTTTCACCGAAGCCGATCGCGCTGCGGCGCATGTGCATATCGATCGCAAGCGTAAGGTTGTAACCACAAGTTTTCGAGACTTCGCACCTGGCGTGGCGCGATTCCATGGCGATCAAGGTTGCGTAATTCTCCCTCCCGGCGTGGAGAAAGCGTTTTTCACTCCAAAAAAAGTCAGCACACGGTTACCGCCTGCAAATGTCGAATCCTGGCCAATGGGCGACGTCACTCCAAAGCAGCCACTGCCCGACGGCATAGATCCGGTGAAGCTCCACTCGGTGGTAGATCAGGTCTTTTCAGATCCGGCAGGCCAGACAGTTGCGTTTGTAGTGGTATACAAGGGGCAAATTGTCGCCGAACGATATCGACACGGTGCCAATAGGGACACGCTCATCGAAGGTTGGTCGATGGGGAAGAGTTTGCTCGCAGCCCTCATCGGAATGTTAATCAAAGATGGCGAGTTCGGCCTCTATGACCCAGCACCCGTGCCGGAGTGGCAACGACCTAGTGACCCGAGGTCGAAGATCCGTATTGCTGATCTGTTGCGAATGAGCGGAGGTTTGCACTTCACCGCGCCACGCGATCCCGATTTCTCGCCGGATGTTTTTCCAGATCACCTTTACGTCTATAACGGTGCGGTCAATGTCTTCGAGTTTGCCTACGCCCGGCCATTGCAGTTTCCCCCGAATACGGAGGGACGATACCGCAATTGTGACCCGCTGACGTTGGGGTTCATCCTCCAGCAGACCGTTAAGAAACGTGGGGAGGATTACTTCTCCTTTCCGCAAAGGGCACTGCTCGATCGAATTGGAATCCGAAGGATGGTCTTGGAAACGGACCCTTACGGAAACATGTTCTTCACTGGCAACAACTACACAACGGCTCGCAATTGGGCAAGGCTCGGGCTCCTCTATCTACAGGACGGGGTTTGGTCGGGCGAAAGGATTCTCCCGAAGGGCTTCGTGGATTTTGTTAGAACCCCCGCACCTGCATGGAAGCAGCCAATCTATGGTGGACTGTTTTGGCTCAATGCCACTGGGCAATGGAATCTGCCGACGGACGCTTATTACATGTCCGGTGAGGGCGGAAAGGTTTTCATCGTTCCCTCACTCGATCTAGTTGTCGTGAGGATGGGTCACGAAGGCGGACAGGAAATAGGTCTCAAGCAGCTCAACGTCGCTTTGGGAGAGCTCGCTGCGATATTAAAGCCGTCTGATTCACGTTCGGAGCCCCCGAAATAATGGTCGCCCACGGTCAGGTCTTTGACAGAAAACCGGGTTACGCCCATTGTGAGGACCCCAAACCCCTACCTTGGACCTATGACGGGCAAGCAGGAAGTAATCCCAAGGTAAGAGTTGCCGACCACCCGTCCAGAATCGTCGATCCGCGAGCCGATGAACGGCGAAATCCGGGTTGCCGCAAGTACGAGCGCTCTCCCAACGAAGTAGCACGTTACGCCGGAAGCGGGAGTTGCCTGCTCACACGGCTCGCGCTTGGGGGTGGCCATCGGGCCCGCCTAGACCGTCGTGTTGACCTCCATCCCCGCCCGGCCTAACATTCCGGCGATGTCTCTCCCGTCCCCCAGTATTGGGCAAACCCTCGGGCACTACCGCATCGTTGAGCAGATCGGCGCTGGAGGAATGGGTGTGGTCTATCGCGCTCGCGATGAGCAACTGGAGCGAGACGTCGCAATCAAGGTCCTCCCCGTCGGCACACTGGCAGATGAGGCTTCACGAAAGCGGTTCCGCAAGGAAGCCCTGGCACTGGCCCGGCTGAACCATCCCAACATTGCCACGATCTTCGAATTCAGCACCCAGAACCGCACAGACTATCTGGTTGTTGAGTACATTTCCGGCCTAACCTTAGATCACAAGTTGGCCACCGGGGCGCTTTCTGAGAAGGACGTTGTCAGCTTGGGGACACAGCTGGCGCACGGACTAAGCGCTGCCCACGAGCACGGCATTGTGCATCGCGACCTCAAGCCCGCCAACTTGCGGCTTACTTCCGATGGTCGGTTGAAAATCCTCGACTTCGGATTAGCCCAACTGATGCCTCACGCCAGCGAAGTCGGTATGACCGGGACGTTAACCCAGTCTCAGGAAATCTCGGGCACTCTCCCCTACATGGCACCCGAACAGTTGCGTGGCGAGCCCGCTGATGCGCGCACTGACATTTGGGCGGTGGGAGCGGTGCTGTATGAGATGGCCACTGCTCATCGACCGTTTGAAGGAAAAGTGCCGACCGCCCTGGCAGGCGACATCATTCACACTGCTCCGCGCCCGCCACGCGGCGTCAGACCGGAGCTATCCGCGAAGCTGGAAGCGGTGATTCTGAAGTGCCTAGAGAAAGAAACCGCACAGCGTTACCAATCCGCGCACGAACTGCAAACAGACCTGGAGCGACTGAGCACAGGCCTTACCCCAGTTGCAGTGCAACGGCCGTGGCAGTGGCCAGTAGTTGCCGCCATGGCGATCGCGATAGTGCTCGCGGTGGCGGGCTCCTGGTACGGGTTGAAAGGACGTCGCACCGGATCAGCCAGCGCGCCCCTTCATGCGCGTCCCTCGATAGCGGTGCTCGGATTCAAGAATCTATCCGGAAGGCCGGAGGCCGAGTGGCTTTCAACCGCGCTGTCCGAGATGCTGACCACAGAACTGGGAGCAGGAGAAAGACTGCGCACGGTTTCCGGAGAAGATGTCGCGCGCGCCAAGATTGATCTCTCTCTGCCTGATACCGACAGCTTAGCCAAGGACAGCCTGGCCCGCGTGCACAAGAACCTGGGCAGCGACTTCGTGGTGCTGGGATCGTACCTGGACATGGGCAAGGATTCTGGAGGTCAAGTCCGGCTCGACCTGCGCCTGCAAGATGCCGCCGCCGGAGAAACCATAGCATCCGTCTCCGAGACTGCGACCGAAGCACAGTTGCTGGATCTGGTTTCACGCACCGGCTCAGAACTGCGCGAGAAGCTGGGTGTGGGTCGAGTCACCACTGCCGATGCCGGCGCGGTCCGCGCGTCAATCCCCGCTGATCCTGAAGCCGCCCGGCTCTACGCCGAAGGGATCAAGGAGCTCCGGGCGTTCGATGCGATTAACGCGCGTGACCTGCTTGAGAAGGCGGTACGCGCCGAGCCCAAATTCCCCTTGTCCCATGCCGCCCTGGCGGAAGTCTGGACCAGACTGGGCTATGACCGAAAAGCGAAAGACGAAGCCCAGAAGGCGTTTGATCTTTCAGAGAATCTCGCGCGCGAAGATCGCCTTTCGGTGGAAGCGCGCTACCGGGAAACCAACCACGAGTGGGCCAAAGCAGCCGACCTCTACCGGACCCTGTTCAGCTCGTTCCCTGACAATCTCGACTACGGGTTGCGGCTGGCGGCCGCGCAGCGCAGGGCAGGCAAGGTGCCGGACGCCATGCTTACCGTCGAAGCCCTGCATCAGCTTCCGGCCCCGGCCAATGACGATCCGCGGATTGATTTGGCTGAGGCCAAGAACGCTGAATCCCTGGGAGATTTAAAGCGCGCGGAAACTGCCACCGCCCGCGCTCTGGAATCAGCCAGCGCCCTCAGAGCGCCGCTCCTGGTTGCGGCAGCGCAACTCGAGCAATGTCAGATCTTTCGCAACCGTGGCCGCTACCAGGAGGCCCAGGCCGCCTGCGGAAATGCCCAGAAAATCTCCGCCAGTACCGGTTACCACGAACAGGAAGCCCGGGCTTTGCTCGACATGGGGTCTGCCTTGTTTGAGCAGGGGGATCTGGCGGGAGCGCAGAACGCCGACGAGCAGGCGCTCGCAGTCTTTACCCAGGTCGGCCATGAGTCAGAAATAGCTTCGACACTCAGCGAACTTGGCAATGTGCTGGCGGCGCGAGGGGACCATCTGGAAGCCAGGAAGCGGTATGAGCAAGCCCTCGCTACGTATCGGGAGCTTGATGACCAGCAGAACATTGGGGTGGAGCTTCACAACATCGCAGGCGAACTCGGTGATGTGGGAAATCTGGAAGAGGCCAGTGCAAAGTTTCGCCAGTCTCTCGCCTTGAATCGCCAACTTGGCCAGGAGGATGTGGAGGCCATGGATCTGGCCAATCTGGGTGCGACACTCTCCTTGCGCGGAGACTTGGACGAGTCCGCACAAACGCTTGAGCACGCGCTCGAAATTTGCCGCCGGATTGATTTCAAGCAGGCTTGCGCCGTGGCGCTCTCTGCCCAGGGGGATTTGCTCAGTTGGCAAGGAAAGCTGGACCCAGCGAAAGACAAATATCAGGAAGCTCTCTCCATTCAGAACGAGATGGGCGCACAACTTGATGCGGCGCAGACTCGAGTGTCGATGGCCCAGCAGTTAATCGAGTCAGGGCTTCCGGGAGACGCCGAGGCCGTTGTAAAGGAGGCCCGGGAAGTGATCCGAAAGGAAAAGCTGGTAGGAGGCGAGACCGTGGCGGACGCTGTGCTGGTACAGGCCCTGGTCGCACAAGGAAAGATTGCGGACGCAGCCCATGAACTCGATGCCGCCACGTCTCTTGCAGCAAAAGTTCAGACCGAAGGAGCACGTCTGCAGTTGGCTATCGTTTCAGCATCGGTTCGTGCACTATCAGGCGAGTCCGCCGACCGCGCGGCCGCAGGCCGGAGTCTTGAAGCCTCCGTGGCGGAAGCCACCAAGCTGGGCTTTGTCCCTTATCAGTACGAAGCTCGTCTCGCGCTCGGTGAAATGGAAATGAAGGCCACGCAGATCAATGTTGGCCGCGCTCACCTCGCAGCATTGGAGAGAGACTCCCGCGCCAAGGGCTTCTTCCTCATCGCCCGCAAGGCCGCCGCAGCAAGATCCGCTGGGCGTGAGCTTCGCCCTAGGTGACAACCGGCGACAAGGCCACGGCCCATCAGCGCTATCAACAATTCCTGACACTCTGAAAGAACGATGACCCTGGTCGCCCTGAAGTCACTAACGCAAAAGAGTTTCTAGCGAAAGCGCCAGCGGCAGCGGAGTGAAATTCCTGTTCACGAGCCTGAAAACCAGACTTGCCGCCATTGTTGACAGATCACGGGCTATTCGGAAGTTACATAAGAGAGGTTTTGATGACTACCTGCCTTTCTTACCTGTAATGCTTACCTGCATCACAGGTACAAAACCTCGAACAAAGTTGTCTGCCATTTGTGTAAACTCAAACGTGCGATTTCTTTCCAAAGTTCAATCGTTTTAATACAGGCGATAAGATCATGATTATCGGTTCTGACCCACGGGTCTCGTCTGGCATTTGGCGGTGTGTCGCGGTTGCGGCGCTTGGGCTAATCGGCTTGCCCAGTCACTTTGCTTTGCATGTTCATGCACAAACGGCTCAACCACAAACCGCACAACCACAAGCGGCTCACCCACGACATGCCCGACAAGAACTCCCGGCGGATTCGGTTGCCCCGATTGGCACGCTCGATCCAGTCGCCACGGTCCACGTCGATGTGACGCCGTCGCATGTACTGAATACGATCTATCCCGACACCGCGACGGGAGCGTGGATGGATGATCTCAGCAAGGCGCAGATCGATAACCTGAGCAAGCCCGAGGTGATTCAGGGCGTTAAGAACCTGGGTTGGGGTTCCATCACCATGCGCAACAATAGCGAGTTGCGGCTTTCGGCATGGCACTGGAATGAAAACGGCACCTGGAGCGATCCCGCGACAAAGAGCGGCTATTACGTAGGGAGCGCCGATTTGGGCGAGCCGATCCACTACGGCTACTCGTATTCGTTGCCACATCGTGACTTTATGACCAGTGGCGATTCGCCGCTGGTGGCTGGGTTTCAGAGTTATTGGAAAAGTAATCCGTACCTGACAAGCCACTTCACGGGCGAGAACGACACGCTGCACCCACAATGGGTGGTGATCGATATGGGCACGCCGCGGGCCGTGAATGCAATACATATCCAGTGGGTAAACCCGTATGCCGTGGTTTATGTCGTGCAGTACTGGGTCGGCGACAACAACGCGATGGACTGGGACATGGGCCCGAACGGCATGTGGAAGGCTTTCACGTCGGGCGCGGTGCTGAATGGCAGCGGCGGCGATGTCCATCTGACGCTTTCGAACGAGCCGGTCACCACGCGATTCGTCCGCGTCTTAATGTCGAAATCCTCCGAAACTTGCGACACTCACGGGTCGCAGGATATTCGAGACTGCGTCGGCTACGCCCTTCAGACGCTGTCCGCCGGTACGCTCGATCCCGAGGGCAAATACACAATCGTTTATCCGACAAACGGTGTAGAGCCCGGACCTGGTCCGCCGCCAGTTCTCGCGGGCGCTGGAGAGCAAGAAGTGATCGCCGGTTCGGAAGCAGATTTGGCCGGATCGTTTTTCGCTTCTTCCGTTGATCCCTGGCACCAGGCCGACAATCTGATCACCGGCGGCCACGATCAATACAACGGCATGGACAATTTCTTCACGAGCGGATTGACCATGGGCCATCCGGCGCTGGTTGCCTGTGCGGCGATTTATGACACTCCGGAAGATTGCGCCAACGAGGTTTCCTACATTCACAAGCGCGGTTATCCAGTCGTGGGAATTGAAGTCGGGGAAGAGTGCGACGGCAAGCACATGACGCCGGAAGATTATGGCGCCATCTACATTCAAGTGGCGGATGCGGTCCACAAGCTGACGCCCAGCGCGAAGTTGGGCGGCCCAATTTTCGAAGGGGTCGATAAAGACATCACCCTCTGGGCCGACGATCAGGGACGCACTTCCTGGTTGGAGCGATTCGTCGATTACCTGAAGGCGCACGGACATCTCAAAGATCTTTCATTCATGTCGTTCGAACACTACCCGTTCATGATCAATGGATTCACTCCACCGAACGATTGGGCGACCCTTTACATGGAACCCGGAATCATGAAGCACGTCCTGCACATGTGGCATCAGGACGGCGTACCCTCGGACGTGCCGCTGATTATTTCCGAGAGTGGAATCGTAGCTGGACCAAGCGGACCCGGCTACCTGGGCGTCACTGGCCGCTCGATCTGGGAGTGCGATGCATTTGGCACATTCTTTGAGCAAGGCGGCACAGCGTTCTATCGTCCCGCGATCAATAATGGCGCTGCTGGTCATGGAAGCCTCAGTCCCGAGGGTGGCGCTGATGGCGGGGGGGCATATGGCACGCCGGCATATACTCCTTATTCTTCCGCACACCTGATCAATTTCGAATGGTTGCAACACGAGGCGGGAGCGAACAAGATTTTTCCCGCATCGGCCGATCTTAAGGACGCTGCAGGCCGAACCGTTGTTACCTCTTATGCCGTCAAACGTCCCGACGGGAACTGGTCGCTAATGCTGATTAACCGCGACTTGAGCGCCGCCCATCCGGTGCATCTCGTCATCCATGACGCTAAGCACATCAGCCATCCTTTCGTCGGGTCTGTAGCTCTCGTGCAGTATGCCAACAATGCTGCTGAGAATAAGAGCACCACGATCGCTGCCACCCCCGACGGCATGTACACACTACCAGCCGGTTCCATCACAGTGCTTCGCGGGAAGCTGCGGTAGTTCAGCCGATCGAGGCTAAACGTATTAGAACGAATACGGCGGAACACACCAGTGCACGTTTAACGGGCAATTCGGAAGCAATCGGTCGTTTCCGGATTGCCGGCTATGCGGACAATTTGTTTTGTCTTACCATGGCGCGACGGTAGAAAGCGCATGTTCATCGGACACTTTGCCATCGGTTTCGGAGCTAAACGCTGGGCGCCAAAAACTTCCGTCGGCACCCTTATGTTCGCTGCGCTGCTGGCCGATCTGTTGGGCTTCGTCTTCGTCGCCGTCGGCATTGAGCACATCAGCATTCGACCCGGCATCACCCGCGTCAACGCGCTGAACCTCTATGACTTTGCCTGGAGCCACAGCCTGGTGATGGACGTTGTTTGGGGGGCGCTCCTCGCCGCTGCTTATTTCCTAACTCGCCGCCACGGGCGCGGCGCCTGGGTCCTGTTCGCCGCTGTACTGAGCCATTGGGTCCTCGATTGGGCCAGCCACAGGCCGGACATGGCTCTGGCTCCCGGCTTTCATCGGTACTACGGTCTCGGTCTTTACAACTCACCACGCGGATTACTGATCGTCGAAGGCGGCCTTTGGGTGATCGGGATCATTCTGTATGTGCACGCGACGCAAACGCGCCGCTTCGCTGGTCATCTCGTACTCTGGACATTCATTGCGGTGTTCACTGCGCTTTGGTTACTCAGCTTCAACGGGGCGCCACCACCAAGTGTCCATGTTCTCGTGACGGTCGATCTCATCCTCTTCCCGATCGTGCTCGGCTGGGCATATTGGATCGATCGTTTGCGACAGCCGAACGAGACCTCCGCGCACGTATGACGAGCAATCCGGAAGTTGAACCAAGAACAGCTAAGTAAGCGGCCTGGGAAAAAGTTCCGTTTAGCAGCGAGAGCATGTAACAAAGCTACCGACACCTTCGTCTTTCTAACCGACCCGCCGGCCCGAAGAGTTCTCGCGCAAAGCATGGACAAGTTTTGTAAAAGGCCTCGGAATATCCATCCCTCGTCTGAGTAGATTCTGCGGAGATTTTTGCGTTTTTGGACTGCCCGCTAGGTACGCAGTCACATGCGAACCCATCGGCAGTCCTGGGGAACCCGGCAAGTAGCGAATTTCTGCACGGAATCGCCAGTCGTTCGCCTTTCCATACGATCGAAAAGCGAATGGAAACCGGACTGATCGCGAGACTCGAAGACGCATTTCGGTTCAGATTTCTCTGCTGTAGCTTTGCTATCTGCAACTTACGGACACACCGGAGTTTAGACGAACAAAACTGTACCGAGGGTTCGAATCCCTCCCTCTCCGCCAGCCAGTCCTAGCTGCAGAGAAACTCCGCCCCAAAGTCCGCAAACTCCTGCAAAATTGCGGCAATTTCGAGGGTTTTTCACTCTAAAGGGGACCGGAGAATTGGGGCCAAGTCGCCCATTATTAGGTTCTGACCGCCTTTTCTCTGCAAGCGAGTTCGGCGGTCCGCTTTGGTCCCCTCCTTAGGCGAATAACCATCGATCAAAACTCGAAGCTCAGGCGAAGTCGGCTTGACTTCGTTATTGCTTTGCGGATCAAGAAGCGGCGCCTGGAAAGCGAATGACAGTCATCGATGGAACGAAACGGTTCTGACTCCGATACCTGAAATGCGGCATTAATAAGAAACGTGAAGATTTGTTCCTAACTTGCGGAGAGCCTGTTTACCAGTTTCTAATCCTTCTCGAACTGATTCTTGTTTTTCCTGTAGTGTCAGGACAATACAGGACAAATCGAGCCTGACTGGCTGAAGCCTCGTCCCGATGCAGTGAGCCGCACTTGTGTTCCTGATTCATCAGGGTCGCCGAAGAAATGGCCGAAGCTCTCGAATATTCTTCTCTTCGTCAAGTGCCAGCAGACGGTCAATCAAGTTCGTACAGTCCGAGGCGCCGAGCACTGGAGCCATCAGGTCACGTGCTTTGGCAATCACTTCTTCGCGACTCATCGGGTTCTCGGGAGTGCCGCGTACATGCTCGACCCGCTCGCTCAGATGCGTTCCATCATTGAAGGTAATCTCGACGATCGCCACTCGCGTCGGTATGAGACGCTCGAGGTCCCCATCGGGGAGCAGTTGCACCTTAGCGCGCTCGCGGAGCACCGCAGGGTCCTGCATGCGAGCTTTGTCGTGCGCTGCGTGGAAGGAAACGGTTTTGTCGAGAAGCATTATCGCGACGAGGTGCTGAAGAGAAACGTCCGGCATCTCGCGGTTGTTCACTGTGTATGCGGCGCTGGTCGCGGCACGTACGACCACCTGCTTTACCTGATCGGCTTCAAAGGGATGCCGCTTGCGAATGTTGTCGAGAGCGTCGAGCGGTGCTTGGATTGGACCTCCCGCGGTCCATTTCTTAAGCGTGGTCTGGGTGACGCCGTAGACCTCGCCAAGTTGTTCGATCATCCCCGCCGCATCGGCTTTGGGATTGTACGTTTCCACGAAGTTGTTGGGACCCGTCAGAACGTCATTGACGCCAGTCCAGCCTAAGTGCACAGCCAACGCAACGTTCACACCATTGCGCGCGCCCATGGCACCAAACAAGAAAGCCTTCTCAATGTGATCGGTGTCGCGCCGCCAGACGCCGATGCCGGCACCAGCCTGCTGTACTGCATAGTCGATAATCCAGCGCATCTGCTGGGCATTCAGACTGGCTACGCACCCCGCCGCTGCCGTGGCACCCATGGTTCCGACCAGGTTGTGGGTTTCCTTCATTCCCGGCCCTACGGTCTTCATGGCACGCATGGCGACGTCGTAGCCAAGCGCCACGGCGCGGACAAAGTGAGTGCCGCTGACCCCAAATTGCTCGCCTAAAGCGAGGGCCGCAGGTACAACCGCGCAGCCTGGATGTGCGCCCCCGGTGGTGAAATCATCGTCGCTTTCATCGGAATGAGCGAGTTCCCCGTTCGCGAAGGCCGCCTCGATGGGTCCACACAGGACATCCGAAGCAACCACCGTGGCAACCTCTTCGCCACCATAACTGCGCGCGAACTTGATCGCCTGACGCCCTGGCGGAAGCTCCGATCCCGAGACCATCGCAGCGAAAGTGTCGAGGATGTGGTGCTCGGCTTCCTGCACGACGTTCTTGGGCAGCGCGCGGTCGCGAGCTTGGCTCATGTAGTTACTAAGCTTGTCCATTACCGGGCTGACATCGGGCGTGGCAGTCTCGGCCATTCGCGGAAGGGCGCCCATAGCGACGAGACACAGGGCGCGTTGCAGCAAGGCGCGCCGATTCAGAGTTGCCGGAAATTCTTCGATTCGCATCTGTTCGTTTCGAGCTTCGTTATTCATCGATCAACCGCATGCTAAGCGGAACAGAATCAGGATCAAGGCTACGACAGAAATGTCCGACGAATTTATCACGGCAAGAATCATATGTTTCATTTTGTTTTGGAGCGCCAAACTATTCTTCCAAGTGTGCGCGGAACAGATGAACAGAAATTAATGTGTTTCGACTCTTTTCTTATGAGTTAAGCTCTGTCCGCAAAAAGGAGCCCTCCCCATGATGGACCGTGCGTGTGTGAAAACGCTGTATGCGGGTTTTCTAGTTTTGGCGTTCGTCTGCGGCATCGCAGGGCCCGTTAAAGTCTATGCTCAAGTCGCGGGCGGAACAATTTCAGGAACGGTGACGGACAAAAGCGGCAGAGTCATTCAAAATGCCAAGGTCACCATTGCCAACACCTCGACTGGCATCAGCCGGACGGTCACCACAAACGAAGATGGGTTGTACACCGCGCCGAATCTTCTCCCCGGCAGTTATGATCTGAGGTTTGCCGCCTCCGGATTCAGGACCGAACTGAGGAATGGCCTCTCGCTAACGGTAGGAGCCGCGGTCGTCTTGGATCAAACGCTGCAAGTTGGCGCCGCGATGGAAACCATATCCGTCCAGTCCGAAGCTCCCTCAGTGCAGCTGGCGACTTCCGATATCAGTGCAGTGGTCAATGCGACCACAGTTCGTGAGTTGCCACTAAACGGCCGAAGTTGGACCGATCTGGCAACCCTGCAGCCGGGTGTGAATGCCATCCAGACTCAGCCCTCCTTTGCAGCGGGTACGGATCGAGGAAATCGCGGTTTCGGGCAACAGCTGACTATTTCCGGCGCGCGCCCACAGCAGAATAATTACCGCCTGGATGGCGTGAGTCTGAACGACTACGCCAATGGAGCGCCCGGAAGCGTGCTCGGAGGAAGCCTCGGCGTCGACGCAATTCAAGAGTTCTCGGTACTGACGAGCAACTACTCGGCAGAGTATGGCAAGACCTCCGGCGGTGTGGTCAATGCTGTCACGCGTTCCGGAACGAATCAGTTTCACGGGAGCATTTACGAGTTTCTCCGCAATAGCGCACTGGACGCCAGAAACTACTTTGACGATCACACCCTGCCAATTCCTCCATTCAAGCGAAACCAGTTTGGGGGGGCGCTGGGCGGGCCGATTTTCAAGAACCGCACATTCTTCTTCGCTGATTATGAGGGTATCCGACAATCCAAGGGCCTGACCTCGTTTACGACCGTGCCATCCCTTGCGGCCCGGAACGGATTGTTGTGCTCGAATCCCGCAGGAGCGGATCCAAGTAGTCCGTGCACGCCCACTCCGGTCACCGTAGATCCTGCCGCGGCGGCGTACTTCACCTTCTACCATCTGCCGAATGGAGCCATTCTTGGGGACGGAGATGTCGGAGTCTTTACTTTTGCCGGGCAGCAGATTGTCAGTGAGAATTTCTTCACCGGCCGTGTAGACCACAAATTTTCCGAGCGGGATAACCTGGCCGGCACCTACATGTTCGACAAAACCCCTTACAGATCTCCCGACGGATTGAACAACGTTCAGTTTGACACTCTCACTTCGCGACAAATCGTGGCAATAGAGGAGACTCACATCTTTGGGCCCAACTTCGCGAACTCGGTCCGTTTCGGGTTCAATCATGAAAACGTAAACAACAACGAGAGCGTAGTGGCAATCAATCCTGATGCCAAGAGGACAGACTTAGGAGTCGGTGGCACGGCGTTCGCGGGCCGGGCAGCGTCGCAAGTGTTTATTTCTGGAGTTACGCCCTTTACCGGCGGAGTAGGCGGCAGCCCGACTTACTTCTATCACTGGAATTCATTTCAGGGATATGACGATGCTTTCTGGACCAAGAGCACGCATTCGATCAGATTTGGCTTTGCTTTCGAGCGCATGCTAATGCAGGTGATCGCCGATACCGATCCCAATGGGATCTGGAGATTCGCTGATCTGCAGTCGTTCCTTACTAACAACCCCAGCAAATTTCAGGGCGGAATTGCCAGCACGCTCTCACCGCGGGATCTGCGGCAAACCCTTTTCGGCGCGTATCTTCAGGATGATTGGCGCTTCAGGCCGAATCTGACATTGAATCTGGGCTTGCGCTACGAAATGTCGACCATACCCACGGAGATTCACGGCAAGCTGGCGAATCTGAGAAATCTGGCCGACGCCACCCCGCACTTGGGAGATCCGTTTTTCAGCAATCCCACGTTAAAGAACTTTGAGCCTCGGGTAGGTTTTGCGTGGGATCCTTTCCACAATGGGAAGACTGCGGTCCGCGGAGGCATTGGACTGTTCGACGTTCTGCCACTGCTGTACCAGTTCCCCCTTTTGACCACCCAAGCGGCGCCATTCTTTTCATACACGGCGATCAACAATCCCGGCGCTGGCTCGTTCTTCAACTTCCAAGGAAATCCTTCCTTTTCAGCGAACACATTGCGCGCCACCTATATCGAGCCCCATCCCAAGCGCAACTACGTCACGCAATGGAACATGAACATCCAGCAGCAGCTCACGCCGAGTCTGGCAGGCATGATCGCGTACGTGGGTTCGCGGGGTGTGCATCAACCGTTTCGAGTGGATGAAGCGAATCTAGTACTGCCTACGAAGACATCTGCCGGGTATGTTTGGCCATATATCAGTGACCCTCTCGATCCTAACTTTGGTGGCCCTTTGGATCCCCTAAACGTGAACTTTGGATCGGTTCGCGGACTGTTTTATGAAGGACACTCGTATTACAATGCGCTGGAGACGCAACTTTCCAAACGCCTCAGTCATGGATTCCAGGTCCAGGGCACGTTTACCTGGGGCAAGAGCATTGATACCAGTTCAGCAACCGGCGCCGGCGACGCTTTCAGTAACTCCATTTCCAGCCTTCACTGGTTCGACTTGGCTCTGAATCGCGGCCTTTCGGATTTCAACGTAGGACGAACCCTGGTGGTGAATGGCACCTGGGAGCTTCCGAGTCCAAAGGCTCTTTCCGGACCAGCCGAGTGGGCATTGGGCGGCTGGCAGCTGGGACTCATCTTCACGGCCAGTGACGGAGTGCCCTTCACCCCGACCTGGGGAACTGGCTCAGACCCCGCCAATACCAACAGCTCCGATGATTGGGCGTTCCCGAACCGGCTGGGCGGTCCGGGATGCAATTCGCTCATCAATCCTGGAAACCCCACGAACTACATCAAGACGGAATGCTTTGCCGTTCCCACAGCTCCCAACCTGGCTTTTTGGAATCAGTATTGCGATCCCGTCCCACCCAGTGTCGGAGCGCCTGTGGCGTTTCCGTTATGTTTCAATCTAAGAGGCAACGCCGGCCGCAATATCCTGGTTGGGCCCGGGCTGACCGAATTGGACTTCTCGGTCTTCAAGAACAACTATATAAAGAGCATCTCGGAGCGCTTTAACATTCAATTCCGGGCAGAGATCTTCAACCTTCTCAACCACGCAAACTTTGCACCACCCGTGACCCCCGACAACACGGACATTTTCGACGGGACGGGAACCGTGCAGACAGGAGTGGCAGGTTTGCTCTCCAGGACGACCACTACGGCAAGAGAGATACAGTTCGCCGTCAAGATCATTTTCTAGGGCGCTTGTGCGGATACCACCAGGATACCTTGGGAGGATCGGGAGCAAGAGCGCGATAGTGGTGCTGTTATTCGTTACGGCTAGTGTATGTTCTGGGCAGTCAGCCGGAACGGAACAGGCTCAGAGGTTGCTTGATTTTCAGACGTACCGTACTCGCATTGAGCCCATTTTCCTCAAGACACGGCAAAACGGTGTGCGGTGCTACGATTGCCATTCCGCTTTGGCTACACGACTGCGACTTGAACAATTGTTGCCGGGAAACTCGTCTTGGACCGAGGAGCAATCACGGCGAAACTTCGAAGCCGTCTCTCACTTAGTTGCTCCTGCTGATCCGCTGAAGAGCCGTTTGTTGCTTCATCCTCTTGCGCAGAACGCCGGCGGCGATCCATCACACACAGGAGGGAAATTCTGGGCATCGCAACAGGACCCGGAGTGGCAGATGCTTGCCGAGTGGGTTCGTCAAAGTCATCCTGGAACACCGCTGTCGGGCGAAACATTGTCTTCCACCATCCAGCCAGCAGCACTGGACTTCGAAGTTTTTAAAGACAAGGTCCAGCCAGTTCTCCTGAAGCAAAGACCTGGGCATGCACGTTGCTACTCCTGCCACAGCGAACCAGGGAGGCCCTTTCATCTTGAGCCGCTGTCGCCGGGAAGCCTGAATTGGAGCGATGAGCAGGCACAGAAAAATTTCCAAAGCGCCCTGCAAGAAGTTGTTGCTGGCGAGCCGGGCGCAAGCAGACTGCTGATCCATCCTCTCGCGCCGGAAGCGGGAGGAGACCCGTTTCATTCCGGCGGCCGCCAATTTCAGTCACAGGACGACCCCGATTGGCGTGCCATGGCTGAGTGGCTCCGCGGCATTAACGGCACTGCCCCTTCCCCGGGATCCACGCGGATCTATGTAACCGACAGCGCTGCCGATACGGTTGAGGTCATCGATCCGTCGACGAACAAGGTTGTGCAGGTAATTGGGGGTGTGGAGTTGCCACACGGAGTCGGATTTTCTCCCGATGGCGCGCGAGTCTACATCAGCAACGAAGCGGAAAGCGTGCTCGACGTTATTGATCGCAAAAGCGGAGAGATCATCAAGAAAATACCTCTAAGCGGCCGCCCAAATAATCTCGCTGTCACCAAAGACGGAAAGCGCGTGCTGGTCGGAATCCGCAATCAGCCTGGCATTGTGGACGTAATCGACACTGCTTCACTCGCGCGGGTCAAAAGCATTCCCGTGGACGGCAGCGTGCACAATGTGTTCGTTACACCCGATGGCAAATACGCCGTCAGCGGTTCGATCGAAAACAAGGCGGCGACCGTCATTGACCTCCAAACCGAACAAGCCGTTTGGGAAGTCAAGTTCGATCGCGCGGTTCGCCCCATGGCGTTCGACACAAATCCGGATGGATCGACTCGCCACATTTTTGTCCAGCTCTCCAGGTTTCACGGATTTGCCGTTGTGGATTTTGCGAAACGGACCGAAGTCACCAGGATCAAGCTGCCAGAGCCCCGCGGCTTTGGGATGGCCGAAGGCCGAGGAGAGACGCCCTCGCACGGAATCGGAGTCGCGCCCGATGGCAAATCGTTGTGGGTCAACAGCACCTTCGCGAATGCAGTGTTTGAGTACTCTCTTCCTGACCTGCAGTTGATCGGTTCGGTCGAATTACCTGAGGTTCATCCGCTGGGGCGTACGTCTACCGGCGCGGTGCCAGAGTGGATCACATTCACCCCCGACAGCAAGATCATCTATGTTTCCAACTCCGGAGCACGATCGGTTTCTGTGATCGACACCAGCACGCTGAAAATAGTGTCGCTCATTCCCGTCGGCGAAGTACCGAAGCGGATGAACACGCTGGTTCTTCATTAAGTGAACGATGTCCGAATCTGTTGCCAGGCCGATACCAGCAGCGCCGGTGATTTCCCCCTCCGCTGAGCAAGAGATCAGTCAGCGAGCCAGGCATCGGATCGCGCGCCGGCTTTTGCCGTTCCTGTTTGTGCTTTATGTGATTGCTTTTCTGGATCGCATGAACATTGGGGCCGCCGCCCTCCAGATGCCCCATGACCTTGGATTCAGCAATGGCGTGATCGGCTTGGGAGCCGGCATTTTTTTTCTAGGTTACTTCCTGCTGGAAATTCCGGGTGCTTTGATTGTCGAGCGATGGAGCGCCCGGCGCTGGATTGCCCGCATCATGATTTCCTGGGGAATGGTGACCGTGCTGATGGCGTTTATCCATACGTCCACTCAGTTCTACACGGTGCGTTTTCTGGTTGGTGCCGCCGAAGCCGGCTTTTTCCCCGGCGTGATTGTCTATTTGACCCATTGGTTCCGCTATCAAGATCGGGCGAAAGCCATTGCTGTCTTCTATGCTGCCAATCCTATTTCTTATATCGTGGGCTCGCCTCTCGCCGGTCTGTTGCTCGGGCTTTCGTGGCTTGGACTGAGAGGCTGGCGATGGTTGTTCATCATCGAGGGTATCCCCGCGATCCTGTTCGGGGTGATCACGATTTTTTACCTGACCGATTGGCCGGAGCAGGCTGCTTGGCTTCCCCCAGATGAGAAATCCTGGATTAGCCAGCAGTTGGCGCGGGAAAAGGAGGCGAAGAAACGGGTGCATTCCTACGGCATTTGGGAGGCCCTGCGCAACCGCGATGTGATCCTGCTTACGTTCTGCTATTTCTGCGCCATGACCGGGAGCTATGGGATTGCCTTTTGGCTGCCGACGATCCTGAAGCGGCTCTCCGGAAAGAGCGATCTGAAAGTGACTTTGCTCGCTGCCTTGCCCTATGTTGCGGCCTTTATTACCCAGCAATTAAACGGGTGGCATTCCGATCACAGTGGCGAACGGCGATGGCATGCGGCGCTCCCGGTGATTCTGTGCGGAATAGCGTTGGCGCTGGCGGTTCTTTATAGCGCAAACCCCGCAGTGTCAATCGCCTTGTTCGTTGTCGCCGGCGGTTGCTTCTACGGATTTCAACCATGTTTTTGGGCAGTGCCTACTCTGTTTCTAAGCGAATCTGCCGCCGCTGCGTCGATCGGGTTGATCAATTCCGTCGGAAATCTGGGTGGGTTCGTGGGTCCGCTCGTGATGGGATATCTGGCCGGTCGAACGCATTCGTTCTCTGCGGGGTTGTGGTATCTGGTAGTGAGTCTTTTTGTGTCGGGAGTACTCATGCTTGCGGTTGGAGCCATACACCGGGCTGAGCCGTCCCAGGTGTGAAGAAGCGATTCTGAAGAAGCGAGAGTTTGCCAATCCGCTGCGCTCGTGCAGGAACTGTTTTTAATGATTCTTTAATGACTGGTTCATCTATATGCCGCTCTAATGTAGGTAGCGCAAGGCTGTATTCCCGTCTGTTTTGGAACTCGCGGGTGAAATGCCATTATTGTGCACTCATTTCTTGAACTCGTGGAGGTCAAGGTGCAGAAATCGAAAGCAATGATTCTTTGTGCTGTGCTTCTAGCATGCGTAATCGGTGTCTCGGCTGCGGACAAGGCGCCGCTGGAACTTGCACAAACCATTCCATTACCGGATCTCCATGATGGAGATTTCGATCATTTTGCCGTGGATCTTGCGGGAAAACGGCTGTTCTCCACTGCTGAAGAGAACTCGCGAGTTCTGGTTTTCGATCTGCACACCAATGAGCTGATTCACAGCATCACCGACCTTAAGGCGCCACACTCCATGGCGTATCGCAGCGATGTGAGCAAGCTATTCGTCGTGGATGGCGACCTGGGAGAAATCAAGATTTACGACACGACGTCGTACAAGCCCGCCGGCAGCATAAAGCTGCGCGAAGGCGCGGACGCCAGCGCCTACGATCCCGCAACCAAGTACATTTACGTGGTCAACGGCGGAAAGGATGCGCACCTCCCCAACGCCTACATCAGTGTGGTCGATACGACGAGTGAAAAAGTAATTGGCGAAATTAAGATTGATTCTCCCGATGTCGAGGCAATGGTGTTGGAAAAATCCGGGCCGAGAATGTTTGTCGATGTCCGAGGAAACAGCACGGTCGAGGTCTTTGATCGTTCAAAGCACACTCTGCTTGCGACCTGGCCGGTAGCTCAAGATGGAAAAAAGCCAACAGCAATAGCCTTCGACGAGGGTGGACACCGGTTGTTCGTGGGGACTCGCGATCCCGGGAAACTGATTATTCTGAACAGTGATTCGGGGAAGATGGTAACTAGCCTTCCCGCCGCCGCGATGGTTGACGACATGGCCTACGACAGCGCAAATAAACGGATCTATTTCGCGGGTACCCAGTTCATCGATGTGTTCCGGCAGAGCGATGCCGATCACTACGATCAAATCGCGCATGTCCCAACTTCGTTCCGGGCAAAGACCTCCATATTTGTCCCGGAACTGAACCTCTATTACCTGGCGGTTCCGCATCACGAAAGTCAAACCGCGGAAGTGCGGGTCTACAAGGTTTTGCAGTAAAGGTTGGTTTGAAGTTGAGCGGGCTAGCCGGGTAGCCCTCCCCCGAGTGGACGCCCTTCCTGAGCGGGAAGAGGCGTCCGCTATTTTGGTACTTGTGGATGGCCGAGTCGATCCGCACCTTGGGAGCCGAACTATGAGTAAAGTTGCCACGCTCTGTCTCGCAACATTGTTCTTGGGATCGCTCACCTCGGCGCATGACCAGACAGCAACGCCCGAGAGCGCGCCCCTCCTCCTGGTTCAAGAAATACCATTACCCCATGTGGAAGGCCGCATCGATCATTTCACCTTCGATGCCAAGCGCAAGCGTGTCATCGGCGCTGCGCTGGGCAACAACACGGTTGAAGTGGTCGACACCTTTGCTGGTCGCGACATCCACAGCATTACAGGAGCAGCGAATCCGCAGGGATTGGTTTATGTAAGTGAAGGTAACAAGTTATTTGTCGCGAATGGGGCCGACGGAAAACTCAGGATTTATGACGGAGACACGTTCAAGCTACTGAACACCGTCGATATCGGAGAGGATGCCGATAACGTGCGGTACGATGCCAAAGAAAAGAGCGTCTATGTTGCCTATGGCGGAGACGAGGAAGGTGGGATTGCGGTCATCGATGCCGCTACCGGCAAACGCCTGGAGGATTTGGCCAAACTCGAAGCGCACCCTGAATCGTTTCAGCTCGCTGCCGCAAAGCCAGTGATCTACGCCAATATCGCGACTAAGGCCAAGATTGCGGTGATCGACCGAACGACTCGCAAAGTTACAAATTGGCCATTGAAAACTGGAAAAGCTAATTACCCGCTGGCATTCGATGAAGCCGATCATCGTTTGTTCGTAGTAACGCGCAAGCCCGCACAAGTCGTAGTCATGGATTCCGATAGCGGGGCGACGGTGGCAAGTGTCCCTTGTGTGAACGACGCGGACGACATCTACTACGATGCTGGCCGCAAACGGATTTATGTTCCGGGCGGAGAAGGTTTCATCAGTGTCATCCAGCAGACCGATGCGGATCACTATCAGTCACTCGCCAAAATTCCGACCACGACCGGCGCGCGCACTGGCCTCTGGTTCGAAAAACGAGACCGCTTCTATTTGGGTGTTCCCGCCAGTTCGAAGCAGGGTGCCGCTTTATGGGTTTTTGCCCCTGAAGACTGAATCATCGCCATGACAAAACTCGTTTCTATCTGGTCGGCGGTTGTGTTTGTTGGCCTTGCCGTGGGCTCTTCCGTTGCGAACTGCCAAGAGAGCACAAGGCAGGTTTTGCGGCTGGTGCAGACGATCACCATGCCGAACGTAAGAGGCCGTCTCGACCACATGGAGGTGGATGTAAAAGGCAAACGACTATTTGTTGCGGGACTTGAAAATGGCACAGTGGAAGTGGTGGACCTGAAAGCCGGTCGTTGGGTGCGCAGCATTTCTGGGTTCAAGAAGCCGCAAGGCATTTTGCATGTCGCAGAACTGAATAAGGTTTACGTTCCCAGCGGAGATGACGCGATGGTCCGAGTGTTTCGCGGCGACACACTCGGGTTTCTGGATTCTATCCAGCTGGAGCCGGGACCAAATCGGATTGTCTATGAACCCAAGTCCAAGCTGGTTTACGTCGGATACGGCGGAAAGGATGCCGGAAAAGATTATGGGCTGATTGGCCTCATCGACTCGGTGAGCGACAAGCATGTCGGGGACATCAAGGTTGCTGCCCATCCATCCGAGCTTCTGTTGGACAAAACAGGCACTACTCTTTTCGTGTTCATCTCTATTGCCAGTCGCCTACAGGTCATCGACACCAAGCAAAGGAAAGTTATTTCTATCTGGCCGATCAGCAGCCAGCGTCCAGGCGATGCCGCCTTTGACGAGTCGAGCTCGCGATTGTTCATCGGAACCCGTACCCCTCCCGAGATGATCGTGATGGATTCCAAATCGGGCAAGGAAGTCGCTCATCTTCCAACCGCGGAGGGTCAGGATGGCGTGTATTTCGATACCCTGCGCAAGCGAGTCTATGTTTCAGGCGGGAGAGAATTACCTGCGGGGTTTGTTTACGTGTACCAGCAACAGGACGCCGATCATTACGACATGATTGGTAAGATTCCGACGCGCGCCGGGGCGGGTACATCGTTCTGGTCACCCAAGCTCGATCGTTATTATGTCGCGGCTCCTGCCAATGACAAGGAAGCGGCGGCAATCCTGGTATTCGAGCCTAACTAAACTTGCGGCTCGTTAAGACAATGCGGATCTGCAATTCCCTTCATAAAGAACATGCGGTCTCAGCTCCTTGCCGCCATTGCCGGCACTTCAGCGGCAATCGCCTCCCCCATGTCCTTGGTTGTTGCCTTCCCCCCAATGTCGGGAGTACGAGGATCGGAGCTGGCGATTACTTTGAAGATGGCTTGTTCCACAGCGCGGGCGGCGTCCTTTTCCCCGAGGTGTTCTAGCATCATTGCGCCCGACCAGATTTGCGCCACTGGATTAGCGATACCTTTTCCGGCAATATCCGGTGCTGAGCCGTGAACCGGCTCAAACATGGAAGGCGTTTCTCGCTCGGGATTCAGATTGGCCGAGGGCGCAAGCCCCATCGAACCCACAATGGCAGCGCCAAGATCAGACAGTATGTCGCCGAAAAGATTTGAGCCGACCACGACATCGAAGCGGTCGGGATGGCTGACAAAGTGAGCACTCAGAATGTCGATGTGATACTGATCCGTCCTTACTTCAGGATAGTTCTTAGAGACAGCGGCGAAGCGTTCGTCCCAGAAAGGCATGGTGAAAACGATGCCGTTCGACTTGGTCGCCGATGTCACATGATTTCTTCGGGTACGCGCTAATCCGAAAGCGTAGTTCATGATGCGGTCACAGCCGCGGCGCGTGAAAACCGTCTCCTGGACCGCCATCTCAATGTCTGTGTTGCGATGAAGGCGCCCGCCGACTTCCGAGTATTCTCCCTCGTTATTCTCGCGCACGATGCAGAAATCGATCTCACCTGCTTTTCGATTATTGAGAGGAGAGGTGATCCCCTCCAGCAAACGAATAGGGCGCAGATTGACGTACTGTTGAAAAGTGCGGCGGATGGGAATCAATAGGCCCCAAAGGGAAATGTGATCGGGTACGCCGGGATAGCCCACGGCACCCAGATAGATGGCGTCGAACGGGCGAAGCTGTTCAAGGCCGTTTTCGGGCATCATGCGGCCAGTTTTCAGATAGGTCTCACAACTCCAATGGAAGTGCTGCCACGACAGGGAGAGATCGAAGCGGCGAGCGGCAGCCTCAAGCACGCGAATGCCCTCGGGTACGACTTCGCGCCCGATCCCATCTCCCTCAATGACGGCAATCCTGTAGCTTTTCACTTTTCTCCCTGTAACGGGATTCTTCTGGCAGCCGGATCTCACCGGCTGCAAAGAGCAGTCAGCATGCGGACATCGGAGATGTCTTCGAGCTTGCGCACAAGATCGACAACCTGACTATCCTTAGCACGGGGCCACTCCGCAAAAGCGGCGCAGCCTTGAAATTTCTCGGCGACTTCATCGTAGCTCATCGGGTTGGAGGGACTGCCCTTGCCGAAATCTGCGCGGCCGGAGATTACGCGGCCGTCCTTCATGATGATCCTGATGATTGTGGTCATCTTGTCGTATCCGGCCTTCTCCGCTTCGGGATCGGCATAGAAATGGATCTTCCCGATGGTTGCCTGTACGTCCGGCCGATTCGCCATAGCATCCGTAAACTTCGTGAGATCGGCTTTGCCGTCCAGCAGGAGGATCGCCATGCAGAATTCCATACTGAACTTAGCCTGCAAGCCGGTTTTCGGACGATGATGAATCAGCGTGTTCGGCATATTGCGATTAGTGCCAACGTCAACCCGCTCGACATCTTCGGCTCGAATTGAATTGCCATGGATCAGTCGCAACATCTCGGTCATGCCGGGATGAGTAAGCGAACCAGAGGGGAAGGGCTTGATCGAAACTCCAGGCGTTTGAAAGGTCCAAGGTTTGCCAAGCTTATCGACGATGAATCCTGGGTCGTATCCTCCGCCGTAGGCATGGAAGAAGCCGCGCTGGGCTTCGAGAATCTGTTCGGCTCCGGTCCATCCCAGGGCTGCAAAGTCCGCTGCAACCACGCCGCTCTCGGTGGCATGACCTGCCTGGAAAGGCTTCATCATGGTGCCGAAGTTCTCGCGCAAACCGGCCGCGTGGCTGGCGGCAATGGCGAGCGCGCGGATCGTGCGCTCAACGTCAAAGCCTTTCAGCCGGGCGCAGGCAGCGGTGCCGCCGAAAACTCCGCAGGTACCGGTCGAATGGAAGCCATCTTCATAGTGCCGTGGTGAGATGGCCTCCGCGATTTTGCATTCGACTTCGACACCGAGGTGATAGGCGAGGAGCAGGTCTCTCCCACCCTTTCCCTGCAACTCTGCGGTGGCGAGGGCGGCAGGAAGAACGCAAACCGTCGGGTGCACCAGCAAGCCGTAGACCCGATCTTTGCCCACCGCGAGCTGCGTGTCGTCGAAGTCGTCTACGTGGATGGCCACACCGTTTGCGAAGGCAGCGAATCGCGCGGGCAGTTTTGCGAACGAGCCGAGTACGCTAGCACCGCCTGGGTGGAAGCCGAAGGGCTCGACGTACTGACCGATAAGACCTGCGGTCTCAGCCTTCGAACCGCTGAGCGCGAGTCCCAAGCCGTCGAGAATCGATTTCTTGCCCATGTCGAGGACATCAGACGGTATGTCTGAGTACTTGGTATTTACGATGAAGTGAGCAACGTACTCGGTAAGCTTGGGGACTTGAGGGAAAGCGGGCTGGACGCATGGTTGCGGGGGTGCGTCGTTGGCGGAAGCGTTTTGCGAGTGGCCCAGGACTTCAAAAGTGGCTCCGACGGCGGTCGCTGCTTTGAGGAAATCACGTCTTCTCATGTCCCTGATCATTTCCTATCATTTCAGCTCATTCTTGAAAACCTGGCCACCCTTCATGACAAACTTGACGCGTTCCAACTCGGTGATGTCGGTGGTGGGATCTCCAGTGACGGCGACCAGATCGGCAAACTTGCCCGGCTCGACTGACCCGATGCGGTCTTGCCATCCCATCAGTTCGGACGCGTCCCACGTAGCGGCTCGGATGGCCTGCACCGGAGTCATGCCGAATTTCACCATATATTCAAATTCTTTGGTTTGGGTTCCGTGAGGAAACGGTCCGGCTCCCGATCCAAAGGCGATTTTGACGCCTGCCGCCACAGCTTTGCGAAAACTCGGTTCAGAGACTTCGGCAATGCTGTGCCCGCCGTACTTCTTCATATCGTGCTCGCGATCAAGCTGGTAATGATACAGGGTCGGAACAAGATAAATGCCCTTCTGAATCATCTGCTTGATCTCGCCGTCGTCAAGATCCACGCCGTGTTCGATCGATTCAACTCCTGCATTGATGCAGTTGTGAAGACCTTCGCCGCCAAACGCGTGGCAAGATACTTTGTGTCCTTTGCGGTGAGCCTCGTCCACGATTGCATTCACTTCTTCGGCCGTGAAGGTGGGGGGAACAATTATTTTCCCGTCACTGCCGAAAGTAAATTGGTATGCCGAGTACAACTTGATCCAATCCGCGCCATGCGCGATTTGATCGCGTACCGCTTCGCGGGCTGCCGAAGCCGAATCCACCACCGCCAGAGCCATCGGAACCAAAACTTCCGCGGAATATCCATTCATCAGGAAACCGCCGGTGGCTTGAATTCCACGGGTCGAAACCTGCATGCGCGGGCCCTCGACGATTCCACGGTCAATCGCATTGCGCAGGTCCACGTCGCTGTACATGGCACCCAGCGTTTTGAGATCCCGAAGAGTAGTAAAACCCACCATTAGGTCTTTTCGCGCGTTCGCCAGCGCCGTCAACGTGCGGTACTGGTAGGAGTCCCGCAGAATCTGCATTTCCAGATCAGGTCCGTTGCCAAAGACGTGGGTATGAGCATCGATCAGACCGGGCAACACGGTAGCGTGACTGAGGTCAACGACTTCGGCATTTTCAGGAATCTTTACTCGCTCCGAGGATCCTACTTCTACAATCCGGTCTCCCTTGATCAGGACGGTTTGGTTCGAGACCAGCTTGCCGGCCTTTGGGTCGAAAAGTCGGCCGGTGCGGACGGCGATCCAGTGATCAGACGCAGGCGTTTGAGCCCGGACCAGCGCGCAAGCCAGGAGCAAACAGAGGAAATAAGCGAGGAAATGTCGTTTGCGCATTGCAGCCTTTGGATGCTCGTCGCGAGACATTAACATCGAGTGAAGACCAAATGAAACTTCGTTCACACACGTTCTGTGCCCATGCAAATTCAAACCGCCGGTATCGCGAAAAGTCGACCCGCGGCGCCGTTCCGAGGGGCGCTTTTCAACCTTCTGAATGATTTTTAATCTCAGCTTCGCTTACCGTTCCGATGGACCGGCAATATACTATGCGGGGAGAAAAGATGCGAATCCTGCTGGTGGAAGACGAAAGCAAGGTTTCCGGCTTTGTCGCCCGCGGTCTGACAGCAGAGCGCTTTGCGGTAGACGTGGCGGCTGACGGTAACTCCGGGCTCGATCTCGCAACCACGTATCACTACGATCTCGTGATCCTCGATCTGATGTTGCCGGGAATGGATGGCAGTCAGGTTCTCCGCCGCATGCGGAGCCAAAATGCTCACGTCCCAGTCCTGATTCTGACGGCCCGCGACGCGGTTGCCGACAAAGTGGGTACCTTCGAAGCTGGCGCTGACGATTATTTGACGAAGCCTTTCGCTTTCGCCGAACTCCTGGTCCGAGTCAAAGCGCTGCTGCGACGCGGGCCCGTGACTCGAACCAGTGTGGTCCGGGTGGGGGATCTGGAACTGGATCGGCTTTCACAACAGGTGAAACGTGCCGCCAAGCGTATTGACCTCACCGCGAAGGAATATTCGCTGTTGGAATACCTGATGTCGAACGCCGGGCGGGTATTGTCCCGGACGATGATCATCGAGCATGTGTGGGATCAGAGTTTCGACGGGATTACGAACATCGTTGATGTCTACGTTCGACACCTCCGAAGCAAAGTAGATGATCCCTACGAGCACAAGTTGATCCGTACCGTGCGCGGAGTCGGATACACGATCAGCAATGGAGCACAAGCGTGAACACCCATTCGCTGCGCTTCCGCATGACGGCTTGGTATGCAGGGCTGCTGGCCGGCGCGCTGCTGGTTTTTGGCGTATCTCTCTATCTCGGCCTGGAGCGCTACCTCTATTCGAATCTTCATTCCGCGCTTGCCTCACAGTGCCGGACCATCGGAACGGAATTGCTCCCCCAGGTTCCCGTCAAGCGGGGCGCATGGCTTGCGACGGAGATTGATGAAACTTATGCCCCTGAGGTAAACAGCCGCTTCATTCGCGTCGTGAAGGAAGGTGCCGGAATCGTGTACCTTTCGGATGCGCCAAAAGACGGGTCTTTCGACCCATCCCGGATTCCCCTCGCCTCAGATAGAGAAAAGGGAAGCCCGCGAATCATCCGCTTACCGGGCGACCTCGAGTTACTCGTCGATTCCCTGCAATTCACCACGCCCGACGGCAGCCACTTTGTCGTAGAGAGCGGAGCGCCGTACCGGGAAATCGAAATCGTGCTCCACGGCTTTCTGGTAACGCTCGCCATCTACATGCCGTTCATGGTGTCAGTGGCCGTCGGCGGGGGCTACTGGCTGATGCGGCGGTCGCTTCAGCCGGTGGACGAAATGAGGAAGCGTGCAGAGGGGATCACGTCGACAAATTTGAATGAGCGGCTCCCGGTTATCAGAACGGGAGACGAACTCGAAAGATTATCCATTTCGCTGAACCGCATGATCGAGAGACTCGACAATGCCTTCCAGCACATTAATCGCTTCTCTGCGGACGCTTCTCATGAACTGCGAACCCCATTAACCATTCTCCAATTGGAGCTTGAAGAGATCGTTCAGAACCATCGTCTTAATCCGTCCGTGACCAATCAGATCGGAAGCGCGCTGGAAGAGACCCACCGAATGTCTCACATCGTCGAGAGCCTCTTGGCCATCTCCCGTCTGGACGCAGGCGAAGAAAAAATGGACAAGACACGTCTCGACTTAGGGGAACTGGCCGCGTCGACCGCCGATCAGCTGAGGCTCCTGGCGGAAGAGAAGTCGATCACGCTTCGGAGCAAAGTGACAAATGGTTCGTATGTTGCGGGAGATCGGTCACGCTTGCAACAGGTCATCGTCAATCTTGTCGATAACGCCATCAAGTACACACCGGCGGGAGGGAAAGTCGAGGTCACCGTCCGCAGCCAAGCGGGAGCGGCCATCCTTGAAGTTTCCGACAACGGTGTCGGAATCCCGGCCCGAGCCCTCCCTCATGTGTTCGAGCGGTTCTATCGAGCAGACAAGGCGCGTTCCAGGGCCTCCGGTGGCGCAGGATTGGGCCTTTCCATAGTGAAAGCTATTTGTGCCGCGCACGGGACGGAAGTAAAGGTGTCCAGCCGGGAAGGACGCGGCAGCTGCTTCACCATCGAATTGCCGTTACTCTCACCTGAAATTGGAGCAGATAAGCCAGCCCTGCGAGCCCGGAGCTGATCGCCGCCCTTCGCTACGGTCTCTCGGAGAAGATGATACCTAAATAAATGACGAGATCCCCGAAAGCACGGAGCCGGCTTGCAGCCGTCCTTGCGCCGGGGCCGCCGATTCCGGCACGCTCGACCGTGGTGCGCTGGCAAATGATGGCCATGGTGACGGTCAGCGCCATTCTGACCTATCTCGATCGCTTAAATCTAAGCATTGCCGGCAAGTATATCCAGGATGAGTTCTCCATCCCGCTGAAAACCATGGGATGGATCTTCAGCGCGTTCCTTCTCGGCTACGCACTTTCCCAAATACCTGGCGGGTACCTAGCCGATCGTTATGGTCCCAGAAAAGTCCTGGTCGCTGCCATCGCCTGGTGGTCAATACTGACCGCAGCTACGGCGATCGCTCCGCGTCTTCCCTTGGCCCACTGGTTCGGCGTTGCATGGTCATTCGCCGTGGTTCGATTCCTGATTGGGATTGGAGAGGCGCCGAGTGCTCCCAGTTATACGAAGGTGGTCGCGAACTGGATAGGAGGGACGCGACGCAGCCTCGGCAGCAGTTTTAACCTGCTCGGCATCGGCCTGGGAGGGGCGCTTACCCCTCTGTTGATCACGTTCATCATGCAGCATTGGGGCTGGCGGGCCGCTTTTTACTTTTGTGGGTTGCCGGGAATTCTGATGGCCCTGGCTTGGTACTCGCTGGCTACGGACCGTCCCGAGCAGCATCCGCGGGTAAATGAGGCGGAGCTTGCCTTGATCGAACGCGACCGGTTGAAACACGCTCAACCTCACTCGATGAACGGAGTACCCTGGGGACGAATATTCACGAATCGATCCGTAATCGCCTTAGTCCTCGGATATTTCTGTCAGGGTTTTCCGATTTACTTCTTCCACACCTGGCTCTTCATTTATTTGGTGCGCGTTCGAGGCTTTTCCCTCACCGATGGAGGATTCTATGGAGCGACTCCCTATTTGGCGATCGCCACTGCTTCCCCTTTAGGTGGCCTTTTCTCGGACTTCGCGGTAAGTAAATTTGGCAAACCTTTGGGGCAGCGCGTTACTGTGTGGGCTGGAATGTTCTCCTCTGCAATTCTGCTCTGGGAGGGAGCCCACGCCGGAAATAAGGTGATTGCCATTCTGCTCCTTGCGGCTGCGGCCGGCTGCAACATGTTTGCTTCGGTTACCTTCTGGGCGGCGTGCATTGATCTCGGTCAGGAACACTCGGGGACTGTGGCCGGACTGATGAACACATTCGGGAACCTGGGGGGATGGCTCTCCCCCATTGTCACCGCGTACATCGCTTCCAGATTCGATTGGACGTCAGCGCTGACCCTGGCTGCACTGATCACGGCGGCCAGTGGAATCTGCTGGTTGATGGTCGATACGACGCAAGCAATAGATTCTTGAGCGGCGATGGCGCTGTGCGCTCCTTTCGGTGCCGAAAGTTCCCGCGGTGTTCGATTGTTCGGCCGACGAACACCAAGGGAGCTGCCATGGGTGCGGTCAAGGCCCTGCCTGCGGACGGATTCTTTATTGGCCAGTCCCAGGAGTTCTTCACATTTCTAGGCAATTCGGCCGCGGCTGCGGATGCAGCCGTAGGGGGACATTGAGCCGCAGACCGAGATTCTCCGTCGATGCCCAAACCGACCGGGTTGGGCATTTTTGTCCCTCCCCGCGGAAGAAACCGCGCTCCCGCTAGAACGACACTCTCGCCGAGAACTGCAAGCTTCGGGAACCGAAGCGCGGAACGATGGCCAGCGGCTGTCCGAACTGTGGGTTGGGCGTAGCTGTCCACTGCTGGTCGGTTCCATTCACTGCGCCCGACTGCACCGTGTACTGAACGTTGTCAACTGTGTTCTGCTGGTAGTTCGGATGATTGAAGAGGTTGAACGACTCGGCCTTGAGTTTGACGATGTACCGCTCTCCAAAGTGGATGTCGCGGGCGACGCCGATGTCCACATCTCTTACACCGGGACCGCGGAAGGAGCTGAATCTTTCGCCGGGCACGATCGAGAAATTTACTTCCGGGTTGTCAAAGACGGCCGTGTAGGGTCGTCCGCTCGCAAGGTTGAGCACTCCGCTAAATTCAAAGTTCTTCAACGGCCGCGCGCTCGGAGACCATACAGCAGAGGCTACGAAGCGGTGTCTCTGGTCAAGTTGTGACGGCCCGCGTTGCGCGGCCTGATCAAACTGATTGAAATAGCCGGTCCCCTGGTCGGTGGTCTTCGACAAGGTGTATGACACAGTGGAATAAAACTGCCGGGAACGATGACGAAGGGAGATGAGGAGTCCGTGGTAAATCGACAGCCCGGAGTTGTCGATGGCGTTGATCGCGCCAAAATTCGGATTGATGAGTCCATCGATCGCGCTGTAATCCGGCGTGGTATAGGTTTTGCCATTCGGCAGAGTCACGGTGGCGGTGGTGAAACATCCTCCGAACGCGGGTTGCAGTTCGGGTGGCACCAGGTTCAGATCGAATCCGAAGTTGCCGTTCGCCTGCCGTGTTACCCCATTGGAATTCCCCAGCAGGCGCAGGCCGTGGCTGTAGACGTAGCCCGCGCTTAGGGCGGTGTTGGCGCCGAATTGATGCTCGACCGCGGCATTGGCTTGCTCGACGTAAGGACTGCGGAAGTTCGGAATGAACACCACCAGCGATGGAGTTCCGCCTGCACCACTCGGAAACGAACTCAGGCTGTTGGGATAAGTTACCAGCGGATTGCTGTTGCCGAACGCAGGACCTACAACCACCAAAAATGGCCGGGTGATACCGTTCGATGCCAGGGCCTGCGAGACGTCGAGCAAATCCTCCTGCACATAGAAGAGGCCGAACGATCCGCGAACCACCGTGGTGCCTCTGGAGTCGAATGAGTAGGCAAACCCGACTCGGGGTGCAACATTGTTCTTGCTGTACGGAATCTTGCAGGTGAGGGGGAAGGCGGGATTGCAGTGACTGGGCTGCTGCAAAACCTGCAGATCGTAACGAAGCCCGTAATTCAAGGTCAGGCGAGGAGTAGCACGGAACTGGTCTTGAGCATAGAAGGAGTAGGTTGGCGACGTCTGAGGAATCGTCGATTGGCCGAACGATTGAAGATAAAGTTCGAAAGTTCCAGTGGCAACGTCGGGAAGATTGGCGAACCGGTATTCTCCCTTAGGACCGTAGATAAAGAAATCGTTGTTGCTGCTGATGTTGATGTCCACGCCCGCTTTCACCGTGTGCTGGCCGATGATCTTGGTGAAGTTGTCGGTGAATTCGTAACGCTTATCGGTATTGGCGAGCTGAAAACGGTTTCCGCCAAAAACGAAACCGGTGTCCGGATTCTGAATGGTTACAGCCGGCGACGTGGCTCGCGAAGCTGGCAGATCGAAGTGGAAGTCGCTTCCGTAATGAAAACGAAATTCGTTGATGGCTGTCGTGCTGAAGGCAGTCTGCAGTGAGAACTGCAGAAAGTGGCTGGTGGCGCCGTCAGTGAGTGAAAGCCCGTCTCCGGTGGACGTCGGAGTGTTGAAATAGCCGTGCGGGCTGCGAAAGCGCTGGTAGTTATAAGTTACGCTGAAGGTGTTCTTGTCGTTAATCACCCCGTTGATCTTGCCGAAGGCAGTGTTCTGGTTGAAGCTTCGCGGAAACGAACCTGCAGCCGCTTGCACCTGAGCCGCAAGTGCCGGGTTGTTGGCAAAGAAATTCGGTGGGAGACCGACCAGCGCTGGAGCATCGTTGACCGTCAGCGGTTCGTTCCGCACCTGTCCTTCGTAATTCAACATATAGAAGAGGCGGTCGCGGCGGATAGGTCCGCCCACAGTGCCGCCAAACTGTTGGCGCCGGTTTTGAGGTTTAGGAATCCCCTGCTGCTTGTTGATGGCGTCGTTGGCATTCAGCGCAGAATCGAGAATGTAGTAATAGCCATCGCCATGCACGGTGTTGGTCCCGCTCTTGGTGACGGTGTTGACCAGGCCTCCGCCGGCCTGCCCGAACTCGGCTTCGAACCCGGTACTCGTCACCTGGAATTCACGGATCACATCTTCGCTGAACTGGTAAGGGATGCTGGTGCGGCCGATCTGCTGCGAGAAGAAGGCGTTGTTATTGTTGCCGCCGTCCACCGTGTAGTTGTTGAAATTCCCGGCAACGCCGTTGAAGCTCAACATCCCGAAGTCTCCGTCGGTGGTTGCGCCCGCGGTGAGCAGGGCGAAATCAGTGAAGTTGCGGCCGTTGAGAGGAAGAGACTCGATACTTTGTTGGCCGACCACGCTGCCAAGGGACGACTGAGCGGTGTCGACCAGAGGAGCAGAGCCACTCACCGTCAGGGTTTCTTCCACCTTACCGACGGCAAGCTTGGGATGGACCGTCACGGTGGTGCCCACGTTTACGACGACGTCGGTGAGCTGCAATCTTTGGAATCCAGCTTTTTGGACAGAAACCGAATATGTGCCCGGATCGAGGTACAGGAAATCGAAGTATCCGTTCTCGTTTGTCTTGACGGTGCTCGAGATGCCGGTGCCTTGATTTCGCTCCGTCACCTCGGCATCCGCGATTGTGGCCCCAGAGGGATCGACGACGATACCGTCAAGCCGGCCGGTGGCCGACGATGATTGTCCATGAAGCGGAGCAGACGCCAGCACCATCAAGAGAGTTGACCAAAGAAGCAGAGCTGACATGCGCGATGCGGACACGTTTCCTGTCATGTGTGAGTTCTCCGAAGCTTTTTCTGTGCTAGGGAATTTCACGCCCCACGCCCCGGCGGGAGCACATCCCGAATTCCTTTTTTAAGTGTGAAAATTGGGGCCATTGTACATGGGTATTGCGGTGAAAAACTTGAACTCGATAAGATGAACATCTTTTAATCTGATTTTGGACCGAACTGACCACCAAGGCGATTTCTGTCTCTCCTAGAGAAAAGATTCGAGTCAGGACTGCCCCGTAGGCCGGCAGTCATCGCGAACCCTCTCGGGGCTTCAACGATCAGACCTGGAGCGACATTCGGCGGATGTTCGCATGATTTTCGTCCGGAGCGCCCAGACAGAAGCGGACCGTGAGGCCCCCTGCGATTCGGAAAACCTGGTGCATAAAGCGTGGTTTTTCTCTAGGGCCGGTGTGCGGCACAGAATCTCCTTTTCTTGCCGCAATTTCGAGGGTTCTTTTGAAAAAGCGTACTGGGGGTTCGAATCCCTCCCTCTCCGCCACGCAGTCCTAGCTGCAGAGAAACTCCGCCCCAAAGTCCGCAAACTCCTGCAAAATTGCGGCAATTTCGAGGTTTTTTCACTCTACAGGGGACCGGAGAATTGGGGCCAAGTCGCCCATTATTAGGTTCTGACCGCCTTTTCTCTGCAGGCGAGTTCGGCGGTCCGCTTTGGGCCCGCTCCTTAGGCGAATAACCATCGATCAAAACTCGAAGCTCAGGCGAAGTCGGCTTGACTTCTGGTTGCTAGAACCGGCACATCTGAAGCTCTTTCGCGTGAAGCTCGACCCAACTGTCTATTCCACTGATCCCAATTCGGGCGGGCCACGCAGCATCGCGTTCCGCCGAACCGTACGCTCGCGTGGTGAGTGTCGAAACCACCAGACCGTTGCGGTTCTCTGTTAGCAAATGGCCGCGATAGGCCAGTACCGCGCCGCTGCCTCGGCTCTTGCGGGACAGCAAAATGCAGAGTGCATCAGGGACTGATTTCTTATTTCGTCATCTCCTATTGACGGTAGCCGTTGGACAGGTTATTTTTCGCACTATTCATGACCTCTCGTCGCATCGAAGTCTTCTTCTACGGGTTGTTTATGGACGCCGACCTTCTGCGCGCGAAAGGTGCCCATCCCGTAAACGTCCGCCATGCTTGTGTTCCTGGCTTCGCACTTCGCATCGGGCAACGGGCAACGCTGCTTCGGATTCCCGACGCCCGCGCCTACGGCATTGTGATGGAACTCACGCACGCCGAGATCGAGCAACTGTACTCAGAACCCACCGTCCGCCCCTATCGCCCAGAGGCCGTGCTAGCTGAGCTAAGCGACGGTTCCCGTGTTCCCGCCTTGTGCTTCAATCTTCTCGTGCCACCAGGTCCTGAAGAGGCCAACTCAGAGTACGCAGCGAAGTTACGTGACCCAGCGTGCCGACTGGGGACTCCCCTCTAATTATGTAGAGAGTATTCAATGAACTCATGGCCGAAATATCATTGGGGCAAATAATCCGAGTTTTTCCGCAGCCTGCTAGTACACCCAAATAATCTTCGGCGAGAGAAATAGCTTTGCCTTTGGTTATGATCCTCACCCCTGGGGAGAAGTCGGTTTGGGCGAGAACTTCAAGCGTTTCTGAATGCTGGGTGGGAAGGTTCGGAAAAATCTGCGATTTTGGATCGGTGTGCAAAGAGGGCTTCGGTATAAAGGTGCACGTTTCTTCGATCCCCAAAAGGAAGTAAATTTGGACATGGTGGAGTGATGCAGTCAAGAAGCAGGATTACTCGCGTAGGGTTGTGGTCCGTGCTCTTTCTCATCATGGTGTTCGTCGGTCTGTACCTGTTGCGGCAGGCGCGATGGAACAATAGAGTCTTTGCCCCCGATCTGTCAAGTGTTCGACATGCCGGGGCCGCTTTCCTCTACCCTCCAAAGCGGACGCCGGGTGCTATTGATCCACAGGTCAGGGACGGGAATGTTCACGAGACGATATGTGTACCAGGCTACACAACCAGAGTTCGACCACCGACTAGTTTGACCAGTAGAATCAAGGCCGAACGAATGCGGGAATATGATCTTGGGGGAGAGAAGTCAGACTATGAACTCGATCACGTAATTCCTTTGGAGTTGGGAGGGTGTCCGGACTGTCCTGAGAACTTGTGGATGGAGCCATATGCTAGTCCGGGTGCTCACGAAAAGGATCGGGTGGAGAATTTCCTTCACCGGGAAGTATGTAGTGACCATCTCAGTCTCACATCGGCGCAGCAGATGATTGTTCGTGATTGGTATCAGGTGTACTTGGGGTTGGAGAATCGCGATTGAGATGTGCGGCAGTTTGGACGGGCCAGAAGCCCCAGCATAAATTTCCTGCATGGAGTTGCCCAATGAGACTATACTTTCAGGCGACTAATCATTGGCATTAGCCAGTAGAGCTCTCCCCAAGCCTGCTGGGAAGTACACCAAATATACAGTATTGCGCCACTGTCATGAGGCTGTTACGACCACTGACGATTTTGTTTTGTGTTCTGTGCTGGGCGGGCATTGAGGCTCCGGCCCGGACTGTTGTGATCGCCGTTGATGTTTCAGGCAGTATGGGAACATATGGTGCCTGGCAGTACGATGCTGTATCCGAACTGAAAGCCGTTCTTGGTGGACAGCGCGTTCAAAATGCGAATCGCTGGTTGATCTCGGGTTCTTCTGCGAGTCTCCGTGCTTACCGATTGGGTTCAAACGATCAGCTTGTGCTGCTCAAGTTTGGTGATGTGAGCAACCAGTCTGAATACCCGTTCTTTCGTGGACTGGAGCAACCAATGGGCCTTGCTGCTTTGGTGCGAGGCTTCCCAACGGAAGCCTCGGTTTTCAGAGAATCCAGAACAAATAAATCGTTGGCAGAGAGTGTAGCCGCAAAGACGGCGGGCAAGGATGGACTGGTAGTGATGGTCTCCGATTTCCTGGTGGATGCTCGTCTTTCCGATAGTCAAATCAAATTCATTAACGATTCCGCTTCTGGAATGTCTGTGCGCACGCATGCCATTCTGAGTTGGGCACAGAATCCACGCGTTCAAATGCGGTTTCTGCAGTATGCAGGAAATATTGACGGCGGAGTAGGAGCTGACCAATCCGAGCAGGAAATTGCTGCTGGTACGTTGCGCTTGAATGCACCAAGAGTGGCTGCCAACGGTGCCCTCCAGCTCAGTTGGAACTATGAGGGTGTTGGTTCTCCGCGTTCTTATGACGTAGAGGTGGTAGGTGTCGGCGATCAGAAGCAGCTTTTTTCGCGGCGCAGCCTCCTTGGCAAGTCGGTAGTATTCGAGGATCCACCTTCAGGTACGTTGGCTTGGAGTGTAAGTGCAACGCTTGATGACGGCCGAACGGTGCGGAGCCGATCAACGTACAAGGTCAAAGGCGGGGTGGGCTTGTTTGGATTGGTGATGGGATTACTAGCCCTGGGTGTGGTGGTCGCTGCCATAATGTTCGGCCTTACTAGGCCGGGTGTGGTATCGAAGCTCCTCGGCAGTGAGAAACGCAAGGCTGCTAATAAGTTGTGAGGTAAGCATGGGTGTCATTGACTTTCTCTGGAAAGTTGTTTTCGCTCCAGCGTTGCTGGCCGGCTCAGTGGTCCTTTCGATTGCCGCCCTCACGTTGCTGGGCATAGGGTTTCTAATCGCTTTGCCGACGGCTATGATTCACGCGCGAGCACTTAACAGTTGGCGCGAAAACGATCTCGATACATACCAGCGAGTGAGAATCTCGTGGTCGTGGGGCTGGGCTATTGCCTCGGCGTTAATTTTAGGCTGGCTGGTTTCGCTAGCACTCCGTGGCCACATAACCGGATTTCTCGTTGCCGTTCCGTATTTCGCGGCTGCCTTGCTGACTTTCGTGTTTTCAGTTTTCCTTCGACAACGAGTTCGAGCGGACCTACGCCGGTATCAGCATCTGATTGAGACGGGGAGATAGTCATGCAGGTGAGACCCTCTATTGTCATAGGGCTCGGTAGTACCGGGAAGTATACCGTCGCGAACGTCCAGAAGTTCCTCTACGAGGTTCTGAATGGGCAGCCGTTGGATCTAGTCCATTGCATGGTGCTTGAGACAGATCCATCCGCAGCTCACGACCCGTCCCTGCCATCAGACGCGAGAGTGAATCCGATATCTATAAAGGTTGACAACGTAAGCGCGGCAATTCGGTCTTTGAAGCAGGGGCTTGGTGACAGGTTTACTTGGTGCCCCGACAGTTTGATCATTGATGGTCCTGGTGCAGGTAATAAGCGCGCGGGCGGGCGCTTAATGCTGTTTTCCAACATGCACAACATACAGTCAGCGTTACAGAGTGCTATCGGTTCCGTGAGAGCCGCGGCTGATCAGGTGGGCCCCACGCAGCAGATTAACTCATTGTTGCAACAACGCGGCCTTGCACCAGAACAGAACGTAGCGCCCGAACCCAACCCCGTCGTGTACGTGGTAGGGACGTTGGCAGGGGGCACGTGCTCTGGGGCGTGCGTCGATCTAGGATACTTGATCCATCGAGTTCATCCGAATGCAACGAGAATAGGAATATTCACAATCACGGATGACAATGCCAATTCGACCTACCAAGCGAATTGTTGGGCTGCGTTGACCGACCTTGCCCATTTTGTCGGAAGACCGAACGACTATGACGCGGCGTGGCTGAATCTGGCACAACAGCCAGTTGAATATGGGCGACAACACGACCCTGCGAAACCTTATGATTACATCTACCTCCTGTCTACGCGAGATCAGAACGACGGTCAGCACTTGGAGCATGAGAATAGCCCTACATCCCCTTTACTGGTGATGGCGGGTCTCTTTATTTCGGCTGATTTATTGGGATTGGAAAATTTGCGCCATGCAAGGCTGGTGAACATTGGCCAGCATGTGGGTGGAGATCGTGTTCATGAAACTCTCTTTACGATGAATTTGCGCGGTGTGTGTTATCCGAAATATGAGATCACCGAGGCGGCCGCATGTTCAATTATTGCCAACCGTATCTGCGGTGGTTGGCTTGATAGGGAAAGATATTTCCTTGGGGGTAAACAGGTACATCTGGAGGATGAAACTGCAAAGAAGATGGGCCGAGAAGCATGGAACGCCATTTTGCCACCAGTGTGGCAGAGTCTTCGGGCGGGAGCGGATACAAGTGGGTTGGTTGAGCAGATCAACAACGGCCAGCTAGAAGATGTGGCAAAAACTTTGAACAGAGAATTCGGGATTGATGGTGAAGCGACTATCTACCGAATGGTCCAGCAACATGTGAGAAGTCGGCTTTCGGATCTGCAGATTGCAGTTCGAAGCAAGTTTGCGCACGTTTTGTCGAGCAATCAGAACCTCCTTTTTGGTGAATACTTCCTTGAGGGCGTGGCGGAAGAGATTCGACGGACTCGGAAATATTGGGCCGGTCTAGGTGTGCCCGCTGCAACGGCAGGACAAGACATGCGTGCGTCGTGGCAAGGAGAACTTAAGGCACTTGTAGAGCGCTTTATAATTCGGCAGCGATCAGGACTCGTTAAATTCGTGTTTGCCCGGCCAATGCTTGTTGAGGACGAAGTCGGTGAGATTCAAGCGCGTCTTGAGATGTTCCTCATGGATTCCGCTCTGGGTGACTTGGAGAAATGGATCACTTCTGACTTGGGTGGTCGTATTACCATGGTCCGAAATATTCTTCAGACTCTCCAGAACAAGGCGAGCAGTCGCGTTGCCTCAATAAAAAGTGATCTCGGGGACACGCGCGGTCCGCTACTAAAGATTTGCCGCTCCCAGCAAGAAGACTTTGCGAAAGAGATACAGTCCTTAAGCTTTCGTGACCCGCAGATACCTGGACCGCAGTTCGTGTCTTATGACGGAGTCTTTTCCGGTTTGCTTCCCTTTCAATCTCCTCCCGCTGCGGATTTCGATCAGCAACTATTTTTCGAACTAAAAAGCCGTATTCAGCCTGTGCTTCTGCAGCAGCTGGAACGTGATGGCACTATAGACATTGTCCAGCAGATCACGAGTCAGGGGGTTGTCGGAAATGCAGTCCAACGGGCGAAGGCTGCCTCGCGTCTTTCGGTTCCACTGACAGTTGCGGCTGCCACCGACCCGCAAACCGTCCCAGCCTATGCTCTTGCAAAAACTAATCAAGTTGCTCAGAACCTTATGCAGGTTTTGCGCGAAACGCAGCGTGATACCCCAAGTTTTGAACCGAAACCGCTTCCGCTGTTTGACCATATGGCACTTTTTTACCAAGAGGGTGCAAATCTTGATCTTGATCGACTATCCCACAAGTTGAGCTTCAAGTCGGCTTTTGAGCAGGCAAAGCAGCGGGATGAGGCGGTCATTGATCCGTTGCGGCAGTTGACCACCAAGCCCGTGATTGAAGACGGTCAGGGCATCGGGAGAGTGAAATGAGGACTCATTATTTACCCGAGAGCCAGGATAAGCGCAATAAGGCCGTACTGGCGCGTCTTGGATGGATCGGGGTTTGGCAAGTGCTTCTTGTAGTCGGAATAGTAGCCGCAGGGATGTGGATTTATGCCAAGCCTCCTCTTATTCAGCAGGTGCCGCACGTGGTTTCGACGGATGGCGCGACGGAGTACGGCGATGCTCTTTTTGTGGGACCCGACTCTGTAGTGTGTCTGGGGATAGTGCCCGGTTCCGCGGTGGTCGATCTGAACGGTGACCATATCACCGCTCTGAAAATAGGGTCTGCGACAATAGGGGACTCTCGGATTTCGTTGCTTCAGCTGCAAGGTCCTTTTTCCAGCGATGTGAATGTCAACCCGGTACTCGCGCATACCGGAGACAGAGTGACTGCGTTGTCAAGCGGTTCCGGTTGGGACGGAACGGTCACCGACACACAACAAGCAGAATATGTTGTTGAACCTGCTTTTTCATTGGGGCCGGGAATTGGTGTATTCGCAAAGGACGACGTAACGTCGCTCATAGGGATGAGTGCCGAGTCAAAAGGGCGGACCATTGTCGTGCCGATCGCGGTTGTGATGGCGGCGCTGAAGCCAAGTATTCCCAAGTAAGGGGCGCACTCTACGTGAGTAAATTTCATGTACTGCATTGTGTTCGTCGGAACTGCCGATGTGACGATCCGTCCCCAGTTGCTGTCGGAAGCAATCAAGCACCTTCCTCCGCATTCCATTCGAGCGGTGCATTGGCGCCCTGATTTACCTCCACGCGAGAAGAGGCAAGAGCTAGCTGGGCTTCTGTCAGAAACGATGGGAGCAACCGTTTTTCAATTTGTTACCGATATTGCGACTGATTGCAGTTATATTGATCTGGTGTCGCTAATTTTGGAGCTGGCGACGTCCAACCCGCAAGTTGCGTCGCGCACGTTTGAATTTGCTTTGCCGCATGAGTGCCTAACCTCCGCAGCGTCGTGGATTGATCGCATGTGCTCGGTTGCTGAATCGTGGCCCAGTACAACAAGATGCATAAGCTACTCATATGTGACGCCGCAGAAGAATCGAGTTGGCGACTTCATTAGATTCCTTTTGGCGTTGGCTACGGCTCACCCGAGCCGCTATAGACCCTTGGAGTGTCTGTCGACAATCAGGGAATCGGCCAAATCGAGGCACTTCATCACGTCCGCTCAGTGGTTTCCCGTGCCTCGCATAGACACGACAGCTAGGTTGATCCTTGAGAATGCAATCTGGGAGAGAGCGTTCCGAGCGAGAACAGGTTCGCCGTCGCGCCTCGTGGATGTGCTCGATGCTTATGGTGTTGGGCAATCCGAGCCACAGCATCGTAGCACTGTTGAGTGGTACCTTCGCGAGAAGGAGTTGCGCAACCAAGTATTGCCGGCCCTCTGCGCGGTGGCTGCTTCGACGGCGGGAAACGCTAAGGCCTTCGTTGAACTGCTGCGGTTTCTTTCTGCACACGACGTTGCACACCGAAGCAGACTGCTGGCGGAGCTGCTGGACGACGCCGCGGTGAGCATCCTTGAGTATGAATCCCGGCTTGACCGTGAGAGAAATGACCTCAGTCATTCAGCTGAGTCTGTTGGCGAATTCCAACTTTACGCTGAGGATCTCGCCTTACGAACGGATCACATTGGCCCCTTTCTTCCTCTCGTCGTGATGAACGGAATGGAATTAGCATCTAGGACGCAACGCGATGCATTGCTGGAACTTGTGCACGAGCTGCGGATGCGAATAGCGAGCAGATGGCAGCAGCAGCTACGAAGGTTAGAGACAGCTACCCAGAACACGATGTTCGAATATCGAAAGGTAATTGGAGCTAAGTGGAAGGATCGACTGTTGTCGATTGTCCCCGAGATGGTGCAAAGCGAACAGCGGGAGGAATTGTGGCCTATTCAGGACTGGAGCGGGATAATCCAGCTGCTGGAACGGAGTACTTAAGCTCCTATGAACATCGAAAACCCAGCCCTGCTTTGGTTTGCACTTCCGTTTCTGGTGGTAGTGTCGTTGTTCCTGCGGGCTCTCTTTGTACTTTTCAAAGACTGCATTTTCCCGGTTCGAAGACTGGCCTCAGCGCTGGATAGCTTGACCTCTGGAGAAGACCCGGACAGTTGTCTTCCAGGGAAAAGGGCAATTGAGAGACGGGCCAATGCAATCTGCCACAGATTGAAAGCTGCTGATGGCGCCGCCGGTTATATAGACTACGATTTAGATCATGATCTGCGCTCGCTGCGGGCTGACGTCACTTTGTACCTTATGGTCGTCCGTGCAGCAGCAGGTGTCCTCATTATCGTCGGCTTGCTGATCACGCTCTTTAATCTCCGCGGAGCGGTTGGGGAACTCCAGCGGACTTTCGGTGCGCGCATCGAAAATGTCGCTCAGCAAACTGATGAGGCAGCGTCGCCGGGGCAAGAGAACAAGGCAATCGACACAAAGACCGTCAGGGAGGGCATGCAAGGGATTGCCGGTGCCGCTAAGACCGCGTTCCAGCTTAGTGCGATGGTGATCTCGTTGGCTGCGCTGCTATTGGTACTTGCATTTATTAGTAGCCAGTTTGCTGCTTCGCGTATTCAGCGGTTTGAATGGTGGGCGGAGGATGCTTACCACAAATGCCTGCAAAAGGCCGCCCTCCGGCGTCCTGAAGATGTGGTGCACAACCTCTCAGCTACTGTAGAACACCTAGCGAATCTCACAAAGACTTTCGAGACCACAAATTCTGCATTGCAGGAACTGAAGTCCTTCGGCGAAAAGATGGATAATGCCGCGCAACAGATCACTCAGGCAGTGGCCAATCTTCCTAGTAATATCGGCGCGTCGATGGCTACTATTAGCGCAGAAGTGGCTCAAGGAATTAATCAAGATTTGCGCCACCAGGGTGAATACCTGAAAGGTATTCTCGCGATATATTCGGACCAGCAAAATGTGCTTAAGAAGATGGTGGATTTTATTGAATCTGTGAGCAAGAGCGAAAAGGCGTCCAGTGACGCGCTGTCGGCACTACGAATCCTGCCTCAGCAGATTCAGGCAGTAGCCGACAATGTCAAGTCGGCAGCCGAAACAATCGCTCTCGTCCGTTCAACCATAGAACTGCTCGACCGAAAGGTCGATGCACTTCCGACCGACGAGCTAAATGCCGCTGCGACGGAGCTTAGGGCGAGTCTCGCGAATATAGGAAAGATTGAACAGATGCTGACGGTTTTCAGGCAGCAGTTAGAGGCTTCAATGGCTAGCAGCGGTGCTGAAACCGCAACCCAAATCAGAGTGACTCTCGATCGAGCCCTTACAGATATTGGTGCTGCAAAGGTGTCAATTACGACCGCTTCTGAAACGACCGTGTCTCGACTAGGGACGTTGGCTGCCCAACTGAAACTGGAGCTAGACCGTGTCCACGAGCATGCCGGAAGTGTGGCCCCGGAGGATCTTATTAATCGGCTAGACAACATCGTTTCCGAGATTAGGCACATTTCGTTGAATCCCTTCCGGGCTATATTCGGCAGGCGCGATGAACGAGTTGGTTTCGGTGACCATGCGGGGAAGTAGGAGGGAGACATGTTTGACGACAGCACTACGGCCGAAGAGAACGTCGGGTGGCCCAGCTACGTTGATTTCCTCTCTACTTTTGCCTTCATTCTGATGCTCTTCATTGGATCGACGGTTTATTTGATCGCCGATGTTGAGAGACGAGAGCTGGTTGCCCAGAGGATGGAAGGGCTTGGGACGACACTGTCCGCTAAAGGATTTCATCCGAGTGCGGAGGGAAATATGCTGCGCGTCCCGTTGAGCGGCAAAGTCGCATTTGAACCCTTGAAATCAACTCTGAATGCCATGGCGGAAAGTAACCTGCGAATCGCTGGGAGAGAGATTGGTACCTACCGTGGCGTGCAGAAGATTGTTGTTCAGGGATACGCTGATCGTGATCCTGTGAGAGTGACTCTTGCGGGTGGCAGAAAAGCGGATGATCCCTTTGGTAACCTTAACATTTCGGTTCAGCGTGCCCTCAGCGTGCTGCAGTTTTTTTATGACTGCACCGATTGTGGATATAACGTCAGTGAAGTACGCCCTCGATTAGCGCTGAGAGGCGAAGGTGATATAGAGGCGAACAAAAGGCAGACTCTGAATACTGATCGACGTGTTGACATTCTCATATACTTCTAGCGTGGACGCCAACTCACAGGTGTTTTCGATATTTGTACCTAAATGGGTACGGGTACGTATCCTGTCACGGAAAGCTTTGTCGTCGGTTGCTCCGTTGTTGATCGACGCCGAAAACTTCAGCGGAGAGTGCCTTCGTCAACAACCTGAGGCGTATACGGCATTCGCACGAAATAGACTCGGCAATTACGGTCGTGAAGTCGCTAGACGTATGGCCGGCGTTCGCGAAGCGTGCAGTCGCCACTGGATCAGAACACACGGGTCCAAGGATGCCGAAGATCGCGTAAAGAAGCTCTTGGGGTTGTTGGACACGGCCCGTGAGCTCTTGAAGCTTGATGCCCACGTGCGATCCCGCGCGCCGGATGTTCGCCGACAGTACATAGAAACCCGAGCTCAGGCTGCAAGCGTGCTTTCAGGGGAGGCAGAGCAGCTGTTCCGGGTTGAGGTTCTCAGATTCCAGCGTTCTTACGATCGCTTGCCGAGAGCCGGTGACATTGGAGAAGTACGCTCATGCCTCGCGGAATTGGAGAATATTGCAAAGGCACTGCAAAATATCATCGACAGGCGTCACAAGTTGGAAGCTGACCTGGAGGATGTTCGCGTTGCAATGGAGCCTCTTGACCGAACAATGATAGTTCGAGATCCAGATGCCTCTGATCAGTGGAATAGATTGCAGTCGAACTGGAGCGCAGCGACAGAAGCACTGGCGTCAGGCGCACTGGCACGAGGGGAAGCGTTGCTTCGCAATGCTCGCAGACATTTATCTTGTACAACAGAGTATCTTCAGACGGTGATTCGGAACGCTCAAGAGGAGGTATTGCTCTGGCTAGCGATTTTATCCCTGTCTGACGGGTTGAGCGACAAGCTGCGTTCTCGGTTATTGGCAATTCCGCGGCCACCGTTGGGCAAGGATTTGCAAGAGTGGGACATCATTAAAGCAGAATTAGAAAAAGAGACCAGCTTGGCCGCTGCGCGGACACGAGCTGCCTACGCTGCCGTCCTGCAGACAAAGGCGTGTCAGCTACCGTGGGGGGATTCCGATTTGGGGAAATACAAATCGTACGTTCGCCAGACTCGGAGAACAATCGTACATCGGGCAAATACACTTCCAACTCAAGAAGGAGGTGTGCTCCGCAAAAACCTCGTCCGGCTCACGAATGCATGAATCTCAGTGCAAAATGCCACTCTTTTCCTCTGCCCCGTCAGAACAATCTGGCCAAATCCCCGCCGATTGTGCGAGTCTGAGTTCCCATGTTCCTGTCCCGGTTTGCGCAATGGCCGCATTTTCGTTCCGGGTTGGCTACGCTTACCGAACTGTTGAGGGACGGGACCCAGTTCCTCATGACGATCATCCGCTCGCGTGCGGCTTTGGGAGCGGAGGTCTTGTTCCTTCGAAAACAGCGGCCTACTACCAAGAGCATGAGATCCGGCCGCGGCGACTGAGGGATCCTGGGCGCTTGTCGCTCGTACTTTGGTCTCGGTTCTTCGATTGGAAAGACTCACTTGCCATCGTGACCACGGATACTTTCATTCTCTGGCATCGCAAGGGTTTCAAGTTCTATTGGCGCTGGAAATCGCGTGGCGGTCGTCCGGCCTTGCCGAAGGAAATTCGCCGGCTAATCGCTCGTATGGTGAAGGAGAACGTGACCTCGGGAGAAGAGCGGGTTGCGGCTGAGCTCTCAGTGAAGCTGGGCATCTGTGTTTCGCCGCGAACCGTGCGAAAGTATTGGCGCAAGCAACCGGGTGATACGGGACGTAGACGAACCTCTTCCCAACACTGGAGAACGTTCGTGAAGAATCACGCCCAGGGAATCGTGGCCTGCGACTTCCTAGTTGCGGTCACGGTTCGATTCCGGGTGTTGTTTGTATTCGTGGCGATGGAGGTCGGCAGCCGCCGCATTCTTCACTACAACGTGACGGCTCATCCGACCGCAGACTGGACGCTGCAGCAGTTTCGCGAAGCCCTCCCGGTGACCATCCTTACCAGTTCCTCATCCATGATCGCGATTCGATCTTCTCGTCCGAACTGGATGAGGAGCTCAAGAGCTCGTTTGGGTTGAGAGTCTTACGAACGCCAGTGCGGGCGCCGAAGGCGAATGCGTACTGCGAACGGCTGGTCGGAACGGTGCGGCGCGAATGCTTGGACTTCATGATCCCGCTGAACGAGCGGCACTTGCGCGGAACTTTGCGGTCCTGGGTGGCTCACTATAATAAAGGATGCCCACACGCCAGCTTGGGCCCTGGGATTCCTGAGAAATCGGTCGCCAGACCCTTGCCACGCCCGTGGATGTCCAGGCACACGTTGCCTTCTGATTGTCAGGTCCGAGCGAGGGATATTTTGTGCGGCCTTCATCACGAATATTGGTGGGAAAACTGTGCTGCATGATGCCGGATGAGGTTTTTGCGGAGCACAGCCAGCTTACGGAGACAAACTCGCGGTTCATGGGCATGTTGCTGCTTGCCTCTCTACAAAACGCAGTGCTGAGCCGCGTCAAGAACCAGCAGAGTGACAGGAAGCCTTTCTTCCTATACGTAGATGAGTTTCAGAGTGTCACCACGCAGAGCTTCGTATCGTTGATTTCCGAAGGCCGGAAATTCGGGCTTGGATTAGTGCTGGCGAATCAGTTTATTTCCCAGATCGGTAGCGCCCCGTATCACGGACTCTATCCTTGGTAATGTTGGAACGCTCATTGCATTCCGGCTTGGGCCTGCCGATGCCGAGCTGATCGAACAGGAGATGCTGCCAGAAGTCGGTCGTGCGGGGCTTGTCAACCTGCCTAATCGCCGAGCATATCTCAAGGCGCTAGTTAACGGTGAACCAGCGCGTCCGATTGCGATCCAAACAGTTCTTCCCCAAATGTCCTATCAAGGCGATACCGCGGATCGGATCAGGAGCATTTCTCGACAAAGGTACGGCCGTCCTCGTTGCTATGTGGAGAAACAAATTGCTCGCAGTTTGAAAGACAGGCCAACTGGCGAAAAGGATCTTATCAATACGAAATCTCACGCGCCTCCGATAGATTGACATGGCTAAACAAGGGGCCTATCATTCGGCTCGATTATATTCCTCCTCCCAATTACTTACCTTCCTCGACGAGCGGTGACGACAGGCTTTATAGAAATTTCAGTGTCCAGGTCAAAAGCCGGGCGAAGGCATCAACGTTCGACCCGAGTTCAGATCGAGGAGGCGCACGGGTATTCTCGCGATACGCCGTCTGTACGGGGATAAAATGGCTGTCTTCCCCCTTACAATCCTAGGGTCTGTAGTCGCTAACACAGGAGCCTAGATGACCTGCTCGAAGTGCGGCGAAACCCTTGCTCTTGGCGCAAAGTTCTGCCGCAAATGCGGCACTCCGGCCGCATCTCGTCTGCAAGCGCAACCACCTCTGGCTATTGATTGCTCTACATGCGGTGCGACCGTGCAACCGGGCAAGAGATTCTGCAAGAGCTGTGGTGCCAGCATTTCGCTTATCCCACCCGAACCAACGATTTTGGAAACAATACCTGCTGCGGCACAGCGCGCACGTGAAGCGCCGAAGCGCGAAGAACCTAGGGAGCAAACATCGACCACTCCAGCAGCGGCACCAAAGATGTCGCCAAACCTAGTACCGAAGCTCATTGAGGCTGAGGTCAAATCGCAAGCGGCGGCAACTGCGATCAAACAGCAGCCGGGAACTGAGAGACAGGCTACACTTGTTACCGCAGACAATCCGCCGCAGGGTGGGCTTACGGCGGCAACGCCTGTGGCAAGTTCCGCTGCCCCTTCGAAAACAACAGAGCCTCCGAGTCCTGATCTCCGGTCCCAGATCACACCTTCTGCCGAACCGGTGACAGTGGCCCCTGCTTCGCCTGGATCATCACCGCGAGCAGCAGGGCAGCACGCCAGCGATGCGGTTCGAGGGGAAGCGTTGACCCAGACATCGACTCCGTCGTCACCGACAACGAGCGTCTCGCGTTCTCGAAATTGGCCGTTACTCCTAGGCATCGGCGCAATCGCAATGGCGATCGCTGTTGTTGTGGCAACTCTCACTTCACAACCTCATCGAGGACCGGCCCCGATCATAATTTCGGGACCTGCCAGTTCTCATTCGGCTGGTGGCCATTCGAACCCGACCACGAAGGCGCCTAAGCCGGTGGGAAAGCCGACGTCTGCGCCCAGTGGCATCTCGCCGCAACATTTGAACAAACCGCCGTCTCTTCCATCCAGTGTTGACGTCTCACAGGAGAATCGGAAACAAGACAGCACTAGTGCCGCAGTCCAGGATTCGTCATCACCGACAGCAGCGGTTGTACCTGACACCTCGAACCCGAATCCTCGTCGCACTGTCGTTTACGAGCCACTGAGAACCGAGCCTCAGCCCTCCCCTGTTGTAGTACCTCCATCTTCACCTGCTCGGGAAGAAACGGTCACCGTACCGCCGCCCGTTACTCCGAACCCTATGACCGTGCCGCAAACAGGCTTCATTGTTTGGAAGGGCCAGGTTGATAAGAACGGGACTATTGAAATCGATAGTGAGAACGCTTCGCCGGGGTCGATTAACGCCGGCTTACCGGGCGTCCCAGTAACAATTGACCTAGATACGAAAAACTACGCACTCGTTGAATACCCAAGTGCAACGAACGGGTGGAAGCATTTGAAGATCCGCAGTCGTAATCGCAAAGACGCAATCATCATCAAGTGGCAGGTTGCACATTAAGAGGAGGCGTGTATGCGCCGTGCGTTCCCAGTAATCCAGATTTTGGCGTTGTTTGCCAGCTGCATTAGCGCTTTCGCGGCCGACCCGATCGCACCAAATACGGATTTCCTAGTAAGGCTGAAGCCGCCGGGAATCAACAGTAAGACTGCGGCAAAGGGCGATGAGATCAGGGCCGTCGTCGAGCAGCCTGCCTCATTTGCTGGCTACGAAATGGTGGGCCACGTGCTTTCGGCCAAGAGTAGCGGCAAAGTCAAAGGTCAATCGGTGATGCAGTTCCGATTTCAAGAGTTGCAGAGAGGCAATGAGCGTATTCCGATTTCGGCAACACTGAAACAGGTAACGAATTCAAAGGGAGCTCCCGACGTCGATGAAGAAGGTCGGGCGATCAAGAAGAAAAGCAACGTGAAGAAGGCCGTGGGAGGCGCGCTCGCAGGAGCCCTGATCGGTGGCCTAGTCGGTGGTGCAAAGGGGGCTGCCATTGGTTCCGGAGCGGGAGCTGCTGCAGCTTTGATTGCAATCGAGCTCACTGCTCAGAACGGGGCTGATTTCGAACTGGCTCCAAACAGCATGTTGCTAGTCACAGTTTCGCCCGAGCGCCAGTCCACACAGTGAGCGCGGTTGAATTACGGTCAGGTACTGGCCAGAGTAATTGATGCGCGAAAAAGGGGCCACTTGTGCTCGTTGTGGCCAAGGCGAATGAACTGGTGATTTGCAATGTACTGCGACGAATGCGGCGCGGTGATCGAAGGCGATGCGGTGTTCTGCTCCGACTGTGGTGTTCGGCTTGCAGCAGACGTGCCTGCAGTGACAGAACCACCATCGGCCCACTCAGAAAACTCCTTGCCTGAATTGGTCGACACAGCGCCTTGCGAACAAAGAGCGCAGCGCGGGGCCAAAAGTGGGCCGGAGGAGCGCGAGGCCGGCGACCGCCCAATCACAATCGTCTTTGATTCCCTGAAACGAGCAGCCGCAGGGGGTCATCGGTGGTTTGCAGGTCAACAATTGAGCCGTGTCGTCTCCGCAGCCGTCGTGATTGGAATCGTTCTCGGCGCTTGGCTCTCCGGAGAGTGGCAGTCTTGGCTGTTACTCCTTTTACCTATTCAGGTTGGCGCGATGTTTCCGCTGGTTAGATCCCAAAAGGCGACAGCGGTAATCGAATCGTGGGAGCATTGGTTCACTGCCCACCACTTGCGGGCACAAGCCAACACAGGAAAGTTTACGAAATGTTTTACGCGACCGCTCTTGCGCGGCAGCATCGCAATCTGGACCATTAGCCGTAGGGTTACGGATTCACACTTGCGGGCGGGTGTTCGTTTAGCCACATTCGGCTACTTCGTTGGGCTGATCGTCGGCCTGCTCGTGATAGTAGGGTATGCGCTAGTACTAATCGTCTTGTTCTTGGTTGCCCTGATTGTCCTTTTCTGGATCTTGGCGAAGGCCTTGGGCGGAGAGGCACAGCCATCGAGCGGCGGTTGGATTTCCCGCCCGCGCGAAAGCCACACGCGCGAGGACTGGTTTGGTCAGCCCTACGTGGAGCACACAGATTCGGAAGGAAAGAAGGTCGGAGAGAGCCGTAAGCGCGAAGACTGGTTCGGACGGCCGTACGTGGAGCATACAGATTCAGAAGGAAAGAAGGTCGCAGAGAGCCATCAACGCGAGGACTGGTTCGGCCAGCAGTACGTGGAACACACGGATTCGGAAGGAAAAAAGACGGGTGAGAGCAGACAGCGCGAGGTTTGGTTTGGCGAGCCTTTTGTGGAGCACACTGATCCCGAAGGCAAGAAAACTGGCGAGAGTCACACGCGGACCGATTGGCTCGGAGGTAAGCACGCCGAACATTCGTATGAGGAGGACAAATAGAGCCCGCACCACTGGTTTAGGGCTAGCCATCCAAGGGCTCTCCAGCATTTGTTTCTCCTCGGGTCTGACGGTGGAGCATTCAAGAGACGGGTAATGTGACCAGTGAAATCCTGCCTCAAATGCGGTCATTCGAACGATGATGATGCGCGCTTCTGCGATACCTGCGCTCATCCATTGCCGGTCGATTCCGGCATTCTAGGCCCGTCGAGCAAGAAATCGCAAGGCTTGTGCCTGTGGGACGATCCTGTTGGTGCGGTGCTTCGCCTAATGCGCCACTGGACATGCAATGTTGTCCTCGCGTTGCAAAAGTCGCTGGCGGACATTCAGAAGGGCTTTGAGCAGCGCACAGAAAGTGCGCGCCACCGTCAGCTCGCGGCAGAACGCACGTTTAAGGATGAGAAGAGTCTGCTCGATGCTGAACATACAGCGGCGTGCGCAGCCATTGACCAAGCAGCGGCAAGGATCACAGCCGAGCTAGGCAAGGTCGAACAAGACGTTCGCACTGTATTAACAGAGCTTCAGAAAATATGGGATAAAACAAGGCAACACGGCAGTGAGCAACAATTCTTTCTAACACTCGACCTCGCAGCAAATGAGCGGTCGTTCCGAGTACGTCCGCCCGACGAACGTGGCGAGGCATTGGATTGGACGGCCGCGCGAATTTTGTTGGGCAAAACGCAGCAACGGCTGAATGGCGGTACCGACAGCGAAACGGGAGCAAAGATCCAGGGCTTCTTGAGCCTACAGAAACCCGCAAAGCTGATCCGCAGCGGAGGCATGGGATGTTTGGGTTTTTTTGTCGCCAACGTTGCAGCAGCTATGGCTGTCAGTGTGGTCAATTCGAGCCGATTTTTTAGTGACTTCGCGGTCGGAGCTTGGTTCTTGGTTTTCATCGGTGCCTGCATTGCCCAAATCGCTATAGCGCGTACTCTTGATGCGCATAGGTTGAGTTCGGCATTCCATGAAATCATCAGTGCGTGCTTAACCATCGAACACTCTGCACTGATCCATCTACAGGAGGCCAAGGCTAAGGCTGACCGCGATCTGCGACCTTGTACGGAGCGGCGGGCTGAAGCAGATCGAAAACATCAAGCTGTCATTGCCGCGGCGGAGATTCGAATACTCGCGCCGGCGCGACGCCAATACAACGAGGCCTGTGAAGCAGCCAAAGCTTGGGAAACTACTCAGTTAAAGCGAACCATTGCCAGGTTTACGCCGATTGTGAATGAAGCACATCACTTGCGTGAATTGTTGGTTGAGAATCTCGGGTACCTGGGGGCAGCTTGGGACAGCGAAGGGTGGAACAATTGGGCACCACTAGATGCGCCCGCCTCAGTTTTTCGTGCAGGGTCGTTCGTCTCTGAAGACGCGACATTGTCAGAGAAGACAGGTTTGCCGATCCATACTTCGGTTCCTGCCCTTTTTCCTTTAACGGGACAAGCGCTCACTATCGAGAATAAAGGCACGCCGCCTGCGCATACGTTCGCTCTCGTTCGTTCCATTATGCTTCGCCTGCTGGCGACGATGCCGCCTTCTAAGCTGCAATATCTGTTAATTGACCCGGTTGGCCTAGGCCAGAACGTTGCGAGTTTCATGCATTTGGCCGATCATTACGACAAGCTGGTGAGCGGGCGCGTATGGACCGAGTCTCGCCACATCGAAGAGCAGCTCACGTTGCTGACCGAAGATATGGAGCTGATCATCCAGAAGCGACTGCGCAACGAGTACGCAAATATAGCTGAATACAATCGCAAAGCAGCCGTGGCTGAGGCGTACCGATTACTTGTGGTTTTTGATTTTCCGGCAAACTTTACCGATAGCTCTGCCCGCCGCCTGGTGAGTATCGTGCAGAACGGACCGCGCTGCGGCGTGTTTTCGGTGATCGTCATTAACCCTGCGAAGCCCAGGCCGTATGGCTTCGAATTGAGCGACTTGACTCCACATTGCATTCAGCTCTCCGACGGCGGCACCGGCTTGCTTCTGCCGAAACAAGGGATTTTTTTGGGAGAAGGCCGGATGACTGAAAATCCCGACAGAGAGCACACGCTGGACAAAGAGCTGGCTTCGACATTTGTCTTCCGACGGGAAGTCGAGCCCCGGGCCGCAATCACGGACAGGATCGTTAGGACCATAGGCCCCCTGGCCAAAAAAGCTGCACAGCCGAAGGTCCCATTCGCCACGATGCTCAGGCAGGCGGGACTTACCGAGGAGCACTGGTGGAGTAAAGAATACAAATCGGCCGATGGGATTGCTGTTCCCCTTGGCCCTAGGGATGCAACCCGCATTCAGGAGCTCTCGATCGGCAGCGTCGGCAGCGCTCATCACGGGCTCATAGTCGGCACCACGGGGAGTGGCAAGAGCAACTTGATGCATGTCATCATCACGGGTTTGGCGCTCAAGTACTCCCCAGAGGAGATTCAACTGTATCTTGTAGATTTCAAACAGGGCGTCGAATTCCAGTGCTATGCTCGCTATCAGCTACCGCATGCACGTGTTGTAGCAATCGAGACGGAGCGCGAGTTCGGACTCAGCGTGCTGCGCGGCCTCAACCAAGAGATGCTGGACCGAGGTGAGAAATTTCGTAAGCTCGGTGCTCAGAACATCAGCCAGTATCGGCAGCTCACGAGACAGCTGGAGAAGCCGTTGCCACGAATTCTGCTAGTAATTGACGAGTTTCAAGTGTTGTTTGCCGAGGGGGATGAGTTAGGACGCGAATGTGCCGGGATACTTGATAACCTAGCCAGCCAGGGCCGAAATGCGGGAATTCACGTTCTCCTCGCGTCGCAGACACTGTCACGCCACGAATCGATTCGCAAGAGCACGATGAGTCAGATGAACATTCGCATAGCACTTCAACTCACCGAGGCGGACGTCGACTTGGTGATGGCCCACGGCAACACCGAAGCGCGCACCCTTTCCCAACCAGGCGAAGCGATTTACAACGATAAGGCAGGCCTCTTGATTGGGAACCAACATTTTCAGGTGGCCCTTTTCTCCGAGGGAGACCGAGATCATTTCTTGCGGGCTGTTGCGACGCGGGCGACTCAGAACGGCTTTAGCTCCTCAATGATCGTTTTCGAAGGTAACGAACCAGCCAGCATCGAAAAGGGAGGGAGTCTCGATGCTGTAGTTGATTTCGGCCGTCAGCGAAACGGCAAAGCCGCGCTGCTGGGTGAACCCATCGAGATCAAGCCTCCCACGGTTGCGCTTTTGCGTCGTCAGTCGGCGACGAACTTGGCAATCGTGTGTCGGGACGAACTAGAAGGGGCTGGCACCGTGATGGCGCTGATGCTGTCGCTGATCAAGCAAGGTTGGCGCGATCGCATTTGCCTTGTGGACTTCAGTACACCCGGGTCGACCGCAGCAGAAGTCTTTGCTGCACTTGCCTCGCACCCGCGCGTCCCACGGTACGGACGTCGTGATCTGCCTGGCTTAATGCAGGAACTGCGCAACAATATCAACGCACGTCTTGAACAGCCTACTTCCGGCGGCGAAATTTATCTGCTCATCTTCGGTCTACAGCGCGCACGCGATCTACGATCCGAGAACACGGATATCGGGGAGGGAGGGGTGAGCCTTCCTGATCTTTTTAGCTCCCTGGTGAGAGAAGGGCCGGAGGTGGGATTGCACATCATCACCTGGTGCGACACATACGCCAACTTCTCACGCGTCGTGGATCGCCGCCTTAAGAGCGAGTTTTCCTTGCGTGCAGCCGGCGCAATGAGTCTGGAAGACTCCGGCCAATTTGTGGACGACTCGGCAGCTAGCAGACTCGACAAGCCGCACCGCATGCTTTTCTACGATGAAGAGCGTCCCGGTGTGCTGGAGAAGTTCCGTCCATTCGGTCTGCCGGACCTGGATTGGCTCCGGCGACACCTGGAGGAAGAGAAAGGCGCGGCAGTAACTCCGTGAGCAGTCGCGCAAGGACAGTCTTAAGGAGGCCACGTGCCGAAGGTTCACGCTGATCCCCAGAAGCTAAAAGAGTTCGGCCAACAGCTAAAAGCTTATGCCGCGTTCATCGAGTCATCGATGACACAGTTGAAGGGCGACCTCGGGCGCCTGGGCGATAGTTGGCGGGACAATGAATTCTGCGCCTTCCGCGATACGTTCACCAAGACGCAGCGGTTATTGCGTGCATTTGCGGACGAAACGAGAGCAACGGAAAAGAAGCTGCAGGAGGACGCGGAGACCCTAGAGCGTTCTCGCCGCGTACGGATGCCGCAATAGGGAAATCATGCCGCAGATCATAATTGATGCCGATGAAGCACGCAGCTTTGCTTCGAAGCTGGCAGCGCGTGCCGCTGCTATTCAGGAAAAGAAGCGCGTTATGAGCGCCAGCTTCTCCGCCCTCAATGCCGTCTGGCGGGACGAGAAGTACCACCAGTTCGGCCGAGTCTTCGAGCAGGCGTCCCGATTGCTCGATGAGTTCGCTAACCGTGCTGATGCGTACTCCAGCTACCTGAGGAAGAAAGCTCAGATCATTGACGATTACGCCGGTCGTCGTTACTAATGGGCACTGCATATGTCAATCCGGAGGCGTTGCGCCGACTCGACGGCGAGTTCGATACGTTCACCGCACGAATGGGGGAGTGTCTGTACCGCCTCCGCATCGCCATCACACGTACTCAAGATGAGATGGAGCGGCGGGAGGCCAGTGCCGAGGATGACGTTGCTTACTGGCAGCGCGAATACGACAATGCCGACGAAGATGAGGAGTGCGACTCGATTCAAATTCGTCTTGCCGCAGCTGAGGAGAGGCTCAATGAAATCCGCAGCCGCATCGCAGAAGTAGAGGCTGCTACCACTGCTCTGGAAAGCGCGGTTGCCCGCATGCGCCAGATTATCGAGCAAGAGGTGCCACACGCACATCGGTTCCTTGCCGATAAGCTCGAAAAGCTTACGCAGTACTCCACTCTGAAAGTGCCCGGTACTGCGACCGGGGCAGCAGATGGCCACGCCCTTGTCCCTCCTATGTTAGCAGTCGTGACCGGAGCAGTCAGTGTGGTTAGCTCCACTGTTGCAGTGGTTGGCCATGCCACTGTGGCCGCAATCGCCGACACTTCAGTTGGGCTTTCGGTCGGGCTAGTACAGGACTGGACCCAGGCGGAAGACCAGTTGCGCTCGACCGATATTGACAGGCTTGATACCCGGCGAGACGGAGAAGAAAACCAAGCCGGTGTGAATGAGAGCGATGTCGTTCATTTCATTGATGGAACTATCGCGGTCTTCAAGCCGCAGTGTGGCGAAACAAAACAGGCCTTGCGTCCGGGAATTGATCCCGGTCACCAGATGGAGCGTGAAATTGCCTCTTGGGAGTTAGCCAAGTTAGTGGGGATGGGAGATTTGGTTGCACCGGCCGTAGAGCGCACGATAGGGAAAAAGGGCCGCGGAGTGGTTTCTGCATTTCAACCTGGAGTAGACGCCTTCTACTGTGACTTCACTTACGATGGTGACAGGGATTTAGTGCGTGCAGCCGCATTTGATTTTGTCCTGGGCAACATGGATCGCCATCTCCGGAACTGGATTGTGGAAGGTGAGGGACAAGCCGCCAAGTTGCACCTTATCGATCATGGGTTAACGTTCTCTGCTGTGGGTTTTAGACCGGCAGACTGGATATGCCTGATGGTGTCAGAGGCAGCACATCGAGAAAGCAAAGACCCAGCATTTCCTCGACCCCGTGACTGTGCAGGCGCCTACGTGCGCCAGCAGGATGCGATAAGAGCGAAGTTACGCGGCGTCGGAATTCCAGACGAAGCAGTCCGGCTGACGGAAGCCCGCATCACTGCTTTAGCAAAAGCCGACAGTTGGTCGAATCTTTTCAATGGCCTTTACTAGGTGATGAAAGAATGCGTTGCGAGTTGCTAAGAATGATGAGCGACGGAAAGGAAAGATTGGTTGGGGCGTTCGTCTTGGAAGAGGGTAAGGTCGTTATTCGAGCGACTGATCCTCTCGATTCGGCAGCGCTACAGAGAATTCTCTCCTCGCCCGTTACTCCCGACGGGCACGTGGCTCATGCAATCAATCCTGACACTGATCCGGAAGCTTGGCTGCGCGCGATTCCCATGCAATACACAGGCAGCTATCTTCGCGTCCGCCTGATCGACAACTTCCCTGCAAGCGATCAAAATAAGCCTGGCCGCTTTGCGCCTGCGGCGGCCGGCGTGGATCTCACACTCTTACCAACGCTTCCCAAGGACTTCCAGTGGTTTCCTCTCACCAAGTTCTCTGCTGCAGAAATGTCCCATCTTCCGCTCCACAATGAAGAGTTCAGGAAGTGGAGTCGCCACGAAATCAGAACAAGACTAGAACTCCTCATCAACGAATTGTTGCCGGACCTGCAGCGTGCGTCAGTTCCTGAAGTTAAGCCGTTATGGCAGGCGCGGGACGAAAAGGACCCGTTGCCAGGCGGTATTAGTCGATTGGCCGTTTACGAATCGTTCTTCGGTTCAGATAGGATCCGCGTAGAGGGGTTCCGCGGGTGCTTCACGATCGCGCACGGCTCTGATCGCGTGCGCATTGCGCAGGAGATGGGCTGGCATTACATCCCTGCACAGGTAGTGGAGGTGCACTGATGTCCGAGTGCCTCGACCTTGCGCGCAATATTAGCTGCGAGTGGGAGTCGCTGTTGGAGGTCTGGACTGCTCTGCGGGGAGAATGGCGCGACTCGGTAGCCGATCAGGTTCAAAAAAATTACATTGATGAATGGCAGGGCCCCATAGACGCGCTATTGCGCGCGGTTGGCGACTTCGCTGACATCAGCGATTCCGCGATCCGGGGAACACGCCACTCGCGCTAAGCCGACCCCGTATGGTGAAAAAAAACATCTGAACCGAAGTTCTCAAGCCGCCCGACGCTCGTAATACTTCAGCAGACCACCCAATCGCTCGTTGCACCGTATCGTTGCCGCGCCTCGCCGCTTCGCTGGTCGCCGCGGTAACGGAAGCAAAAGTTCGTTGCCTTTACCCTGGTGATTGCGCTCCGCGTGATAGTGCTCCGTGTACTGCGTCAA
>Ga0070697_100000140_pt1 | contig 58765 bp, 48 predicted proteins | sample KBSK1501metaG_FD_65475 | JGI IMG/M metagenome (GOLD analysis project Ga0070697, IMG submission 65475) | Corn, switchgrass and miscanthus rhizosphere microbial communities from Kellogg Biological Station, Michigan, USA - KBS K1-50-1 metaG | ecosystem: Host-associated > Plants > Roots >... | reverse complement strand
GCCTTGAATGGGATTGCCTACGACGCTGCGGGCCGCAGGCTGTTTGTGACCGGCAAACTCTGGCCAAAGGTCTTTCAAATTCGTCTGAAGCCGCGGCCACTTGGAACTCAGTGATTCTATTGGTGCCCCCGCAGGGATTCGAACCCCGAACCAACAGATTATGAGACGGTTTGAGGGGCATCAACTACGCGAGACGAAACGAGATGAAGCACTATTTGCCGAATCCGCAGCCGTCAAAGTTCGTTTACATCTTGCTACGTCTGAGCACGCCACCGCGCCATAATCGCGCCATCGGAAATGCTTCCTCACGAGCCAACGGCACAGACCTCGGCAAGGACATATTTAAGCTGTCCGTTGCAGACCACGCCGTTCGAGGCAAAGTCTTCCAGGAGATTCCGGCTCCCGAAGTGCTCCGATCAGTGTTACAAGAGTCATCGGGATGATCACTCACGTGGGAACTTTCGACGTCGAGAATTACGGGGACTTGCTGTACCCGATTATCTTTCGGCATATACTTAAAAAGCGCGACGCGAGTTTGCAGGTTCGCCATTACTCTCCAACGGCTGGCGAGGCGCCACAGCAGGCTGGTTTTGAAACCCATTCCCTACTAAGTTTGTTTAAGGGGAGCACAGAGCCGTGCACCCTCGTTGTTGGCGGCGGAGACATCCTCCGCACTGATTGGGACATCGTCGCCAGTCACTACGGCACAAACTCGCGTGTTTCTTTCAACGGGCGGCGTTCAATCGGGACGCTCAACACCTTCGACTATTTGTTGCGCAGGAAGGTTGCGCGCCGGGATCCCGCCGCCTTTTTCGCCGATCGTTTCCGCGCTCGCTGGATGAGTTACCCCGCAGCCGGACCTTTTCTGATCGACACTGATGATCTGCCAGTGGGCAGTTCGGTGTCCTACCTCTCCTGCGGCGTGCCGCATGACTTCAATCCAATTGAGAGAAGCCGCGTAAAACGTATTTTGGATCAAGCGCGTTTCATCTATTTACGCGATGAACAATCCGCCGAAAAACTCCGGCGCGCCGGGGTGGAACGTGCAATACATGTTGCTCCGGACCTGGCTGTCACACTGAGCGATCAATTTAACCAAGAAGAGCAAGTGCGCCACGGACAGGAAATCCTTTCACGGTCTGGCGTTGACAAAGGCCGTTCTTTCCTCTGTTTTCAGTGCAATCCTTATCCCGGTTTTGATGAAGAGGAGATCATCAAGCAACTAAAACGTTACCAGGAGAGAACCGCTTCATCGGTAGTCCTGCTCTCAATCGGTTACTGCCACGGCGATGATGAATTCTTACTGACTTTGGCGCGGCGATCCGGCGGGACACTGAAATATGCGAGGGCCGGTTCGATCGTTGACATAATGGGCATCATTGCGGCGAGCGATCTGTTCGTCGGCACGAGTTTGCACGGGAATGTCACGGCCTTGTCGTTCGGCGTGCCACACCTGTTCGGACCTCTGCCGGTGGATAAGGCCGGCGGCTTCTTGAGCATCATGAATTTGCCACCGGAACTGAAGCTGCACTCGTGGTCTGAGCTCAACGACCGAATAGATTTGGTCGCAGGATTCGGTCGAGGTTATTTTTCAGAACGCGCGAGGGAGGCAAAGGCAAGAGTCTATCAAGTGGCGGATAAACTCCTTTATGATTGCCTGAATTAGTATGATCGATCTTACCAGGCTAAACCCCAGCGCATTGTCGTCCCAGCCTTATCGTTGGGCTTTTGTCGACGGACTGTTTTCGCCTAATGATTCTCGGGCGCTCGTCGAAACCTTTCCTCGCGACCATTTCAAGACGGTCGAGGGTTACGACGGTGAGAAGGGTTACCAGTATGAAGCGAGATCGCTCGTTGCGATGGGCCAGGACGTTCCCACCCGCGTACAATTTTTGAATCCTGCATGGCAACGTCTGGCTGAAGATTTATTGTCACCCGCTTACCGCGAGGCGATGTCGCACCTGACTGGAGTCGAGCTCGCAGACCTGCCGATTGAGGCCAACGTCTTTCACTACGGCCGGAGGGCATGGCTGGGACCGCACGTGGATCTGCCTGACAAGGTGGTGACTCACGTTTTCTACTTCAACGAGGTTTGGGATGAGGTCAACGGCGGTTGCTTAACTATTTTGCGCGCCGGCGACATGACTCAAATCGTAAAAGTCATCCCGCCACTGGTTGGCAACTCGGTAGTGGTCGTGCGGTCCGATAATTCCTGGCATGCAGTTTCGCGGGTCTGCGAGAACTGTCGCAGCTCGAGGCGCAGCTTGACCGTCACTTTCTATCGCCCGGGTTCACCAAGCACGTTGTGGCCTGCAGACGACGTCGCGCCTCTGCACGATTACACCCGCGAGCATTCGGCCTTGGGTCGATTGGTGCAACAGAGTTGGCGTAGCATTAAGGGACGATGACAGACCAGGGGTGGACTAATTCCGCGTGCGTGCGCTGACCCTTAATTGAATCACGGCTCGCTCCGTTACCGTCCCAGTGTGCGTCGACCACTCGCTCATAGAAGTCGACCAATAGCGGTAAAACCGCGCGAGGCGTAAAAAGTTGTTCATACTTCTTCCGCGCGGCAAGACCCATCCGGCGGCGCAGTTCGGGGTCCGCGGCCAGTCGAGACATTGCCGCAGCCAATGCTTTCACATCGTCTGGCGGCACAAGAATTCCCGCTTCATCGTCGACAAAATCGGGCACCCCTCCGACTGTGGTGGCGATGACTGGCTTCGCGTGTGCCATCGCCTCGATGATCGCGTTGGGCGTGCCTTCAGTCAGCGAAGGCAGAACGAAGACGTCAATGCCGTGCATGAATTGACTTCGCTCCTTGAGCGTAGTGTAGACACCGACAAGATGACATTTCTCTGCCAGGCCAAGTTTGCGACTGGTAACCAGGATTTCTTGCCGTTGCGATCCATCGCCGGCGATTTCTAGTTCCATCCCCGAATGCGCTTGATGCGCGATGCGGAAGGCGTCAAGCAGCCGCAGCGGACCCTTCAAGTGTTCGAGGCGCGCCGCGAAACCGAAAGTAACGCGCTCCGCCGCGATACTCGGTGCCGACGCGCCATTATGATCTTGCGTCATCAGCGGAAGCACATGGGCGTGAGCAAGTTGCGGCACTGCCCGGCGGAGTTCCTGCGCCAGCGCGGGCGACAAGGCCGCCACGCCCGTACAGAGTGGCAACACGGAGACAAAACGCTCGTACACTTCCTCAAAACCGGGTGGATGAAACGGAATCCCGACTTCCTGATAGACGACGGGAATTCCGGTCTCGTGTGCGGCGCGGATCAGCATCACAGCGCCAGGATCGGGGGTCATTACATGGATAACGTCCGGCCGATTGCGTCTGAGGTGGTCAGCGCACGCGCCGTGGTAACGTTGCACTAGATCGAAGACTAGTTTGCGTGAGTTGGAACGAATAAGGCCGCTGGCTGGCGCATAGGCGCGCATAGCGCGAATCGCGAGCTTTCGGCCAGCAGCAAGCGAAGTACTGAAGGTCCTTGAAGCGAGCGTGTCCAAGGGCACTTCGGCGGCGCGGAGACGTGCAGCTAAAGGATCGCTGTTGGCCGGAGGATGTACAAGCAAAACGCTCGTCGAGTAGCCGGCTTCTTTCAGCTCGATTGCGTAGGTAACCACAATCTCATCGGCTCCGCTCAGCGGTCCCGCGAAACTATTTTTGCAGAAAAGGATTTTCATCGCTCCCGGGGCCACCGCCTATATTCTTTCCGCGCGCCAATAAGCTTCTAATCCGCTTCTCAAAGATCGAAACGTGGAGAGGCTGAGAATACTTCTACTCACGCTGAGAGGATACATGCGTGTTCCCGCAAGTGCGACGCGGGCTGACTCAGAAATCTGGCCGGCTTTCAACCGCGAAGCTGCTGCCCAGACCAGTTGTTGGGACGCATGTGCAGCGAAATCGCGCGAAACCTTGCGTCGCTGTGCCGCGCCCGCTGCAATCGCCCGCGGCAGACGAAGCCACTTGTCTCTGTGCAAACGACGGGCTAAGCGATGCAGCTTTTCTTCGTGTGACGTGAACTGTTCTGACACCGGTGTGCTTTGCCGCCAGACCGCCACAGCCTTATCGGTCGCGATCACAGAATACGTTTCCGCGATGCGCACCCAAAGATCCCAATCCTCGACGCCAGGAGCTTCCTCTTCCAGCAGGCCGAGACGAGTCAGGCAGGCACGGCGAAAAACGACGGTTGGGCAGGGAACAAAATTCCAGCGTAACAGTTTCCAGAAAATGTCGCCTTGCGGAAACTGCGCCGGATAGGAGGCGCCCTTGGCATGGCCCTGATCGTCTCCATACAAAGCCTTGCCATAAACCATCCCGGCGTCCGGCCGGGCCTCAAGCATTTCCACCTGCGCGTTCAGGGACCCGGAGAGGCGCAGGTCGTCATCGTCGAGGAAGGTGATGTAGGGCGAGGTGCTGGCGATCAGACCGACATTGCGTGCAGCCCCAACCCCAAGTCTCCGTTCCAGGCGTATTGACTGAACGTCAACCAATGCAGCACAGACTTGCGGGGTTTGATCTTCGGAAGCGTCATCAACAACAACGATCTGTGCGTCGCGACTAGCGCCCCGCGCGCTCTCGACAGCGCGCGGTAGCAACGAGCAACGGTTGCGAGTGGCAATGATGATGCTAACCTTGGGCATCAAGTTGAAATAAGTTCGAAAAGGGAAGAGCCGTCACTTAACCGGGGCGGGAGTAAATGCTCGACGATCTTTGAATCGCGCCAGTTGCCTGAGCGCGCTGCGGCATAGTACTCGTAAATGCGTCGGACGCGCAGCCCAGAACGGACTGAGCCGCAAAGCCATTAAGAAATTTGACGCCGCGAACCGAAAGGCGCCATGCGGCAGCTCTTCCGCAGCGCGCCAACTCAAGGTGTCCGCGACACGTCGTCTTGTACGCCGACGAACAGCCCGTCGCTGAGTTGAGGGAGCATCCTGCGCCCGCGGCAGTGAAAAAAGACGCGTCTGATGTTTGACTGCGGCGTACATGTGTCGCCCGAGAGCAGAAGAACCTTGTCGTGACCCTGGCGTTGCAACCCGATAGACGCAGACTGGGGTGGGATCCACCAAAACGGGGCGCACCTCCGCGATGCGCGTCCACATGTCCCAATCGTCAATGCCTGCGAGCCGGCGATTGAAGATACCGACTTCATAAAAGCATTCTTTTCGCATAACGATCGACCCAGGTATCAGGTGCAGATCCAACTCCAACACCCTCCAGAAAAGATCTCCGCTCTTCCCCCGAGGGATCGCCACTTCTCCGTTTGGAACGCAATTCTGATCGGCGAGCATCACACCGCCTGCGACGAAGCCCACCCCCGGCTGTGCCGCCAGCAATGAGACTTGATAGTCCAACGACCCGGGCAGGCGCAGATCGTCGTCGTCAAGGAATGCGATGAAATCACCCGAGCTCTCTAGCAACCCGACGTTCCTGGCTCCGGCCACTCCCTGATTATGATCGAGGCGTAAATATTTTATGTCGCGCAGAGCGGCGCACACGCCCGCTGTAGCATCCGACGAGGCGTCATCAACCACGATAACTTCGACATCGCTCCCTGCGTGGCGCGCACTCTCAACAGCTCGCGGAAGCAAATGCGGGCGGTTGAAAGTGGGGATGATTAGGCTGACCTTATTCATAAATCGCCAGAGTACTTCTGCCGCTAGTCAAGTTTGCCTGTAGCCCAATCAAGCATCGGTGTGATTACTCCGAGTCGCTGTGGGTGTAGCGGATTTCCAATGGCACTAACCTCAAACATCAAAAGTCTGTCATACAATTCGATCCAGGTTCCCTGCCGTCGTACGCCAACCGTCAGAAAAAGCTTTTCTGATTTCAAAAGCTCCCCCGGAATCTTGCAGACAGACAGGTAGCGTCCTTCGCTCCGTAAGTTTGTCCGTAACGTGTCTTGCTTGTCGCGGTCGCTGCTCGTAAAGATGACTGTTCCCGACCCCGTAACAAAGCGCAACACAATACTCACATCCAGGACTGTCCTTTTCACTTCATACTCAATCTGTGCCGAGAACTCCTGATCGAAACTCACAACACCGCTGACCTCACGCCCGTGTTGCTGAAGCCGAACGGAGCGGAGAAGTATCTCTCGTTCCGAATCGTCGCCATTCGTCGACGGCGGACGTTCCCAGCAATGCGCGGCTTCGTGCGTCTGCGAAAAATATCCGGCCACCACGTCACGCGAGTTCCCGTCCAACTCTAGTCGACCTTCGTTCAACCACAAAGCCCTGCGACACATTTGAGTTACCATGCCCAGGTTATGGCTAACCAGCATCACCGTGCGCCCTTCTCTCGTAACACCTTCGATTTTTCCGAGACATTTCCGCTGAAACTCTGTATCGCCTACTGCGAGCACTTCGTCGATAAATAAGATTTCAGTCCGGAGATGGGCGGCCACCGCAAAGGCAAGCCGCAGATACATTCCTGTCGAGTAACGTTTGACCGGTGTGTTCAGGAATGGTTCGACCTCAGCAAAGGCGACAATTTCGTCGAAGCACTGTTTGATCTCAGCGCGCGACATACCGAGGATCGCGCCGTTTAGATAGACGTTTTCACGCCCAGTCAATTCGGGATGAAAACCCGTGCCGACTTCGAGCAGACTACCGCAGCGACCATAAAGTTCGGCTGAGCCTCTGGTCGGCTCTGTTATGCCTGAGAGGGTCTTGAGGAGGGTGGACTTGCCTGAGCCGTTACGGCCAACGATGGCGACTACTTCGCCGCGATGAATCTCGAAGCTGACGCCTTTTAAGGCCCACACTGTTGAAGCTGGTTTGAGGGTTCCGTTGCCTGGCGCTACCGAGCCGTTTCCATTCCGTAAGCGCTTGAGCGGTCTCCCGATCAGATCGGCCACTCTCTCGCGCAAGGTTGAGTAGGAAGACAGAGCGCTGCCGATGTAGTACTGCTTGCTGAGATTCTCAACTCTGATGATCGGTGTCATTTGCGCAATACAGGTTGAATCGGTTCATCTTCGCGCCACCGTGGGACTGCGCTGTCGAATAATAGTCTCATGACGCCCAAATAAAGAGAACATCAAATAGTTGATTGGTGCCCCCGCAGGGATTCGAACCCCGAACCAACAGATTATGAGACGGTTTGAGGGGCATCAACCAGCCGAGACGAAGTGAGATGAAGCAGTATTTACCGAATCCGCAGCCGTCAAAGTTCGTTACATCTACTCGAGGGGACGCCATTGATCGACCCGAGGCGGAGCGGGAGGCTCGCACCTATTACAACGAGCTGCCGGACGACATCGAAGCTAACGATGCTTTGGACCCTCGGAGGATCCGTGACTGGGTCGAGAGTCGGCGCATGGAACGAGGAGGTGGTAGAACCGTCCAAGAATTTCTCATCGACAGAGTCCTTACACGACCGCCGTCTGATTATGAGAGAACTCGCGTTACGGTTTCGCCGATCGAGGTCGAGGATCACTATTCTGGATTGACCCGGCTGGCTATCCAGTTGCCCGTAGCGCGAAACTTGATGACTTGCCGGCGGGTACTTCGTTGTTAGAGTTTCGCGCTAGATGTCCAAGAAGCGACAATTAGGGGTAACCCGTACCTTCATCACGCAGAATAATAGTTCCCCACTTGCTATTCCTTCGGCGGTCGAAACCCATCTATTGGACCGTTGGTACACAATAGACACACCAGGAAAGAACGGGGAGACCAAACAAATATGCCCCCAATTTGTAGACCTTCGAACAATTTCAAAAGACACCCTCCTGAGGTTGATTCATTTATTTGACCGGGCTGCGGCACTTACCCTATACTTGGTCCACTCGTTAGCAAAAGGGGTTACCTTGCAGCTACCTTGCGCCGGTCAGAACGACGATTAAGGATAGTGAACAACATATTTTCTTTATGAGCGCTCCCCCCAGCGCCCCTCAGACAACCGTCATTCGTCACAAGATTAATCTGGTGCACTTCCGTGCGAAACGCACTTATTGTCAACGGAAATGGTCTCACCCCTTGTTCGGGTCAGTGTAGTTCACTGATTACACTTCTCCGGCGCGACAAGTTTTTCGATCTTGTTCAGGAAACGTCCGTTGAGTCGCCGCAGACCGATATTAATCTCATTCCCGATCTCATTTTGCCGCGTCTCTTGCTGAGAGACTGGACCAGGCAGAGCGTGAGGCTCTGGAAGCAAAGCTGGGCTTGCGCTAAGACATTTGCTGTCTTATGTGATCAGACGGTGAAATACAATGTGCAGATTCCGCCCGCTCTTATTGACGTCGACGATTTCCTGGTTTGTCCTTATCAGGAGAATGAGTTTCTGCTTCGCATCAAGCGTCTGCTAAAGAGCCAACGACGAACAATATCGCAGGTTCCGGGCCAAGGCCCTGAGGGCATGCGAGAGTTGGATCTGTTAGTCGGTGAAAGTGATGCTTTCCTTGGTGTTCTAAGGAAGCTCAGCCTGCTGGCACGGTCGCGAGCGCCCGTCGTCATTTCCGGAGAGACGGGAAGTGGAAAAGAGCTATTCGCGCGCGCAATTCATTATCAAAGCGCTAGAAAGTCGAAGCCTTTTATCCCGGTTAATTGCGGAGCCCTTCCCGACAACCTGTTCGAAAACGAGCTCTTTGGTCACGTCAAGGGTGCTTACACTAATGCCTCGTCTGATGAAAAAGGGCTGATTGCGGAGGCCGACGGCGGAACCCTACTCCTGGACGAAATAGACGCTCTCTCGCCGGCAGCTCAAATTAAGCTCCTGCGCTTTCTGCAAAGCGGAGAGTACCGGCCGCTTGGCTCCTCGCGCGCTTCGGTCGCAGATGTTCGCATTATCGCGTCCACCAATACGGATCTGGGTCGCCGTGTCGAGCTCAAGCTTTTTCGCGAAGATCTACACTATCGACTAAACGTGCTCTCGATATCGATCCCGCCGTTGCGGGATCGAGGTTGTGATGTACTGGAATTGGCGTCCCACTTTCTCGCGGTCTATTCTAAGGAGCATGAGCGGGTGCCTCCGCAGCTCTCAGACGGCGCCCTGCAAAAACTCATGAACTATTCCTGGCCAGGAAATGTACGCGAGTTGGAAAGTGTAATTCAGCGGGCAATCGTCTTGCAGAATTCAACAGTATTAATACCAGATGACCTTGAACTTCCCACCTCTCATCATCCAAATGGCTCTCCTGAGCTCTTTCGACTAGAGAAGTCGCTGGCAATTGGGGAGTTTGAACGTGGCTTCGTGGCTCGGCTGCTCGCCGCTCATGAAGGAAACATTTCACGCGCGGCAAAGGCAGCGGGAAAAGATCGGCGCTCGTTTCAACGCCTGGTAAGTAAACACGGCTTGGATCGCAGATTCTTCAAGACTCAGATTCCATAAACAACAATGCTTCGCCTTGTGCGGGTATTGCGCCACGTCTCCTGGGCTAAATGCCCGCATCCTCCGTCTCGAAACTTCTCGAAAAAATCCAGCCGTCTCTGCGGTTCCGCGGAAATTCAGGTGCGGGCACTTAGCCACACCCGGTTGTGAAGACGGGCTTCAAAGTCCAATTTTAGGCGTGCTGAAGTTTTGGTATCGGCTTTGCTCTAAGCCGCAGGGATAAGGAATGTGGAATGGGATAACCATCGACTCAGAAGAACTGTGGCGTGGCGACATAACCATCGAGATCCTACGCTACGTAATTGCGCATCCGAGCGCGAAAGACACAATCAACGGAATAGAGAAATGGTGGCTGTCAAAGAACCTGGGCGGAGAAGGAAAACGGAAGATCGCAGAATCCCTCAACCTGCTGGTAGTCAAAGGTTGGCTTATTGCACGCTGCTCACCTCAATCCGAAACGATCTATTCCCTTAACGAGAACAAATTATTGGAGATCAACGCATTTCTAAAAGAGCCATGAGAGTAAATATTCCCGGCGTGTTCTAAGCTCACAATAAAAAAAGCTCGCCAAGAGAATGTTCATGAAATGGTTGGAAAACCGGCTTCACCTACTTCGATTCATATCGACCCCTGCTGTGGGGTGTTAACTGAAAGGAAGGACCGCTAATGCCAATAGCACCTACTTACCCGGGTGTATACATTGAGGAGATTCCGAGCGGTGTACGCACCATCACGGGAGTTGCCACCTCCATTACTGCCTTCATCGGACGCGCCGAACGTGGTCCGGTCAACGAGCCAACGACCATCACTAGTTTTGGCGACTACGAGCGCACTTTTGGCGGCTTGTCTTTGCTCAGCACGATGAGCTATGCGGTGCGCGACTTCTACTTGAACGGCGGCAGTCAAGCGATCATCGTGCGCTGTATAAGAAACGGAAGCACCGCGCGCATCCGCCTGCCCGTAGAGGCGAGCAGTCCGCCGGCTAGTTCGCCGCCGGGCGCCACCTTGTCGCTGGATGCATTCAGCGCCGGCGCCTGGGGCCGCAATCTGGTAGCGACCGTCGACTACAAAACCGCCGACCCAACTGTCCCGGTAACATCTCCGCCAGCCGCGCCAAATCCAGTGCTCTTCAACCTGATTGTCAGAGAACAAGTAGCTGGTACCGTCAAACAAGAAGAGAAGTTCATGCTGGTTTCAATGGACTCCACCTCTCCTCGATTCCTGCCTCGAGTGTTGGAACAGAGCTCATTGTTGGTTCGCGTTCCCAAAAACAACAGCGGGGCTTTCATCTTCCCGGTTACTGCCAGCAGCCGAGGCTTAAGACCGCTGGTGACCGGTTCACCAGTCACGGCAACCGGAGGAAGCGATGGCGACGATTTGACGGCAACTGAAATCAACGGTTCTGCAAACAACAAGAGCGGGATTTTCGCTTTGGAAAAGGCAGACCTGTTCAATCTCCTTTGCATTCCTCCGCCCACTCGGGTGGGCGATACGCCTGCGACGGCTTATCAGACTGCTCTGCAGTACTGTGCCGATCGACGTGCAATGTTAATTGTCGATTCGCCGGCCGCGTGGGGCGCGCGAGCTGAAACTGCTGCAGCCAGTGCAATCTCCGGGCTCGGCACTCTCAATCTCAACGGCACCATTGCGCGAAATGCTGCTCTCTATTTTCCACGGGTCGTTCAGGCGGATCCGTTACGCGAACAGCAGCAGGATACGTTTGTGCCCTGCGGAATCATTGCGGGAGTAATGGCGCGCACCGATTCGCAACGAGGCGTCTGGAAAGCTCCGGCTGGACTCGATGCGGGACTGAACGGCATTCAGGGTCTGCAGGTAAACGTGACCGACGATGAGAACGGGCAACTCAATCCACTGGGCATCAATTGCCTGCGCAGTTTCCCCGTTTCTGGACGAGTTGTGTGGGGAGCGAGAACTTTGCGCGGGGCGGATCAGCTTGCCGATGAGTACAAGTACGTTCCCGTCAGACGCACCGCGCTCTTCATCGAAGAAAGCCTATATCGCGGAACGCAGTGGGTTGTTTTCGAACCAAACGATGAGCCGCTGTGGGCACAGATCCGGCTCAACGTCGGCGCGTTCATGCAAAACCTGTTTCGCCAGGGGGCGTTCCAGGGTAAGACGCCTCGAGAGGCTTACTTCGTCAAGTGCGATAAGGAAACTACCACGCAGAACGACATTAATCTTGGAATCGTCAACATCCTGGTGGGCTTCGCACCGCTCAAGCCTGCGGAGTTCGTGATTATCAAGATCCAGCAGATAGCCGGACAGATTGAGACCTAAGGAGGCAAAGATGGCGATATTTAGTGTCAACGCTCAGCGTTTCGACCCCTACAAGAATTTCAAGTTTCGGGTGAAGTGGGACGGGAAATATGTAGCGGCTGTTAGCAAGGTCGGGGGGCTAAAGAAAACGACCGAGGTGGTGAAACACCGCGAGGGCGGTGATCCCAGCAGCAGTCGCAAGTCGCCGGGCAAGACTGAGTATGAAGCGATCACGCTGGAACGAGGCGTGACCCACGATACTGAATTTGAGAAGTGGGCCAATAAGGTCTGGAACTTTGGGTCGGGACTCGGCGCTGAAGTTTCCCTAAAAGATTTTCGCAAAGACATCATCATCGAACTCTATAACGAAGCCGGCCAACTGGCGCTCGCCTACAAGGTTTTTCGCTGCTGGGTTTCAGAGTTTCAATCGCTTCCCGACCTTGATGCCAACGCAAACGCAATCGCGATTCAACATATCAAGCTGGAGAACGAGGGTTGGGAGCGCGACTACGAAGTGGCAGAACCATCTGAGCCGACCTTCACTGAACCCCCGGTGTAATCAGACATGCATGCGCTTTCAGCAGCGGAACTCCTGGATGTCTGGGAACGTGGGCTGACCCAATCTGCGACACAGCGAGCTCTAACTCTACTAGGTGCGGCCTGTCCTGAGATCTCCCAGGAATCACTCACCAGTCTGAGTGTCGGCGATCGCGACGCTCGACTGATGACCTTGCGGGAATGGACTTTTGGTCCGCAGTTGATTGGCATTGCAACCTGTGTCAACTGCTGCGAACGGCTGGAATTAACTTTGAATTCGACTGACCTGGCCAGCAGTCAACCTCCTGCGGCAGGGCAAAGTTTTTCATTGTCAGTCGACGACTATGAATTGAATTTTCGTTTACCCAACAGCTCGGATCTGACGGAACTGGCGGCTTGCCGGGATCTGGTCGAGGGAAAACGACTGTTGCTGGAACGTTGCATCTCAAGCGTGGAACATCAAGGCGAACAAACAGCGATTGAAGGTCTGCCCGCTGCCGTGATTGCCAGGGTGGTTGAGCAGATGGGCCGGATCGATAAGTCGGGAGACGTACGGTTAGACCTGAATTGTTCTCAATGCGGCTGTGGTTCGCAGACGATTTTCGATATTGAGTCGTTTTTCTGGAAAGAAATCAACGCCTGGGCCAATCGCATCCTGAGGGAAGTGCACGCCCTGGCTTCGGCCTACGGGTGGAGCGAGATCGACGTCTTGAACATGACCGCGTGGCGACGCCAGGCCTATCTGAGTCTGATTGGATCATGAGCGACTATCTCAACAACATCGTAGCCCGCAGCATGGGCATTGCTCAGGCGGTTCAGCCACGCGTGCCGCAGCTCTTCGAGCAACCAGTCGCTCGCGCGGACCCTGCGCTGCAGACTGAAACGCTGTCCGGGCCGTCCGCTGGCGCCGGGAAAATTTCAGGAACGAGCGCGTCGCGGATGGCGCAGGTGGAATCAGCCTTGCCGCTTCCTCGTTTTGAAACAGTGAAACCTCCGTCAGAGGCAATGCCTTTGCGAGCGGAAAATTCGGCGCTCATTAGTGCGCTGCCAATTCCGGCATTCGCACCGATCGAAACGAGTTTGCCTTCAACCACGGCTGATCCACGCGGCATCAAGGTGAATGCGACACTGATCGCCGAGCCGGCGGCACAACAGGCAGGCCCACACAGCCGCAGCGCTTTGCAACAAACAGAAACGGCGCCGTCGGTTACTCCTGCCGTGCAACCCTCGTCGACGATAGTTTCAAGGTCGGCTTTCGAATTGCCGGCAACAACAACGTCGGCGGCGAATCACCAAACAGGTGTGCCGCATCCGACCTTGTCGTCGCTAGCTAATAACCAGGCGGAACAATCGGCGGCAGCAATAAGGATCACGATCGGACGTGTCGAAGTCCGGGCAATCATGCCCTCCGTTCCCACGCCTGCCCGGACGCACAGCCGGCCGGGACCCGCGCTCTCGCTCGAGAGTTATCTCAAGCAACGAGAAGAGGGCAAACGATGAGTACCGCCCTCGCAATTGCTTCGGTAACTGCCGTGTTGAAAGACCTGCTCAACAACGGCCTGATTGATCATGACGTCGACGCCAGCGTCGGCGAGGTAATTGTCAGCACGTTGCCTCCTGATCGCATTGACGCTCTCGATTCGCAGAAGAAGAGCCGTCTCAACATCTTCATGTACCAGGTGACGCCGAATGCGGGCTGGCGCAACACGGCACTTCCATCGCGCAACCCGAACGGCGACCGCGTCAGCAATCCTCCATTGGCGCTGGACCTTCACTATTTATTAACGGCTTACGGAGCAGAAGAACTTCACGCCGAAATTCTGCTGGGCTATGGAATGCAGTTGCTTCATGAGACCCCGGTGCTGACTCGTGATGCGATTCGCCGATCTTTGACGCCACCTTCTCCGGTAACCGCGGGCGCCGGCGGCGGAGACTTGCCGCCGGCAATGGCCGCACTTTTCAGTTCCGAGTTGGCCGAGCAGGTTGAACAAATCAAGGTTGCGCCCGCGGCCCTTAACACCGAAGAAATATCCAGGATGTGGTCAGCCTTCCAGGCGAAGTATCGACCGACCGCGGTGTATCAGGTGTCAGTTGTATTGATTGAAAGTAGAGGCACCACTCGATCTGCCCTGCCGGTGCGCGCGCGGAAGGTCAAAGTCATTCCGTTCAAACAACCCATCATCCAGCAGATCAATTCGCGCGCGACGCCAACCGATCTCATTGTCTCCGGCCAACCGATCCTCGCCGGCTATCAACTGGTCCTCGTCGGTTCTCAGTTGAGTGGTGAGATCACACGGGTGTTTGTCGGCGGCATCGAAGTCCCTGCGAACCAAATCGTGGTGGCCGATAGCCAGGTGATCACGCCGCTGCCCGTCACGCTTGCCGCGGGAGTAAATGGTGTTCAGGTGGTTCACAATACGGCGCTGGGTTCTCCACCAACGCCACATCGCGGCGTGGAATCGAACGTTGCCGCGTTTGTGCTACAGCCCCGAATTGAAAATATCACCATTTCCAATCCGCAGGGATCGGGCAACAGTCTCCGCTCGGCAAATCTAAACCTGAATGTGAAACCGGCTATCGGCGACACCCAGCGAGTGTCGTTGCTGTTGAATCAGTTTCTTCCGCTAGCCAGCCCGCCACCGAGCGTGGATGTGGTCCCCGATTCTTATAGTTTTGTAGCTCCGATTCGGCGAGTACTGAGTCCGCCTACCAGCCCTCCGGGACCAAGCGAAAACATCACGATTCCAATCAAAGGCGTCAAGGCTGGCAGTTACCTGTTACGGATTCAGGTGGATGGCGCTGAGAGTCCCCTGGGAACAAATCCTGCGGGTCGATATGTTGCGCCACTGCTAACGATTCCATGAGTGAAGCAGCCTCCATTACCTGGCACGAAGCAAACCAATGCTACCTGATGGCAAGGCTGCACCTGGTGCGCCAGGCGTTGGAATTCCATGCGGAGAGCGGGCCCGCGAGGTTCCGCAGCGTTTCGCAAAGTGAGTCCGGGACTGAGCAGCAACCGGCATCATCCGGGGAAGCAAATTTCGCTGAAGCCCAGAGGTTGATAGACCAGGCAGCGGCGGCGCTGCCGGCTCAGTCCGCACTGGATCGCATGATCGAAGCGTTCTCACTTTCGCCCTTTGAGCGTGACTTATTGCTTCTGTGCGCAGGGATGGAACTCGACGGCAGCTTTGCTTCCCTTTGCGGTAATGCACAGGGCGACGCGCACGCCAATTTCGCGACGCTCAGTCTCGCGCTGGCTGCTCTGCCCGAGGCGCACTGGACCGCACTTACTCCGGCAGCGCCACTGCGCCGTTGGCGGCTAATTGAAGTCGCACGTGGCGACACTCTCTTGCAGAGTCAACTACGCATCGATGAACGCGTACTCCACTTCCTCGCTGGGGTCTCCTACCTGGATGAGCGGCTCAAAGGTCTCGTCGAACCGTTTACGCCCGTACATGATCTCCCGCAGTCACAACTTCAGTTGGCGGAGCGGATAGGCGATTTTCTGACGCTCGAGAAACATGCGAGCGAGTGGCCGCTGGCGTTGCTCTGTGGAAATGATCAAGCAGGTAAGCGCAGTGTGGCGGCCTACGCTTGCTCGAAGCTTGGGCTTCGCTTGCACGTGATCCAGGGTGCGGATGTGCCGCAGTCCGTCGCGGAACGCGAGGCGCTCGCCCGTCTCTGGGAGCGCGAAGCGCTGCTTCTCGGTAGCGCGCTTTTGCTGGAACAAGGGGAGCAGGACACGACGCCAGCCACCATCTCTCTGATTGAAGGCTTGCACGGCGTTTTGTTCGTCTCAGTTCGTGATTCTCTGAAACTGCTACAGCGATCGGCCTTTCGCGTTGACGTGCGTAAGCCCACCTCCGTTGAACAACAATCGCTCTGGCGCGTTGCGCTCGGTCCGGCGGCAAGTCAGGTGAACGGAGAAGTAGAGAGGGTCGTCGCACAATTCAGCCTGGGCGCCGCCGAGATTTATGCCGCAACTGAGCAGGCGCGCGGTGAAGAAGTTTTGACAGCAGGCACGTTGTGGAATGCCTGTCGCGTACTCGCGCGTCCGCGCCTGGACGATCTCGCCCAGCGCATCCCCCCGGCGGCCAGTTGGAGTGATTTAGTGCTGCCCGAACCACAGCGGCGGACGTTGCGCGACATCGCCGCCCAGTTGCGACAGCGCGGCAAAGTCTATGACACGTGGGGTTTCGCTACCAAGGACGGACGTGGCCTCGGCATCAGCGCGCTCTTCACTGGCGGCAGCGGCACCGGCAAGACCATGGCAGCCGAAGTGTTAGCCAACGATCTGCAACTCGATCTCTACAAGATCGACCTGAGTCAGGTTGTGAGCAAATACATCGGCGAGACTGAGAAAAATATGCGCCGCGTCTTTGAAGCCGCTGAAGAAGGTGGAGCGGTTTTGTTGTTTGATGAAGCCGATGCACTCTTCGGCAAGCGAAGTGAAGTCAAAGACAGCCACGATCGCTACGCCAACATAGAGGTGAGCTACCTGTTGCAGCGAATGGAAGCGTATCGCGGTTTGGCAATATTAACTACGAACCTGAAGAGCGCTGTCGACAATGCGTTCATGCGCCGGTTGCGTTTCATCGTCCAGTTTCCTTTTCCCGATGCAGTGCATCGCGCGGAGATCTGGAGGCGCATCTTTCCTCCGGAGACTCCCACCTCAAAAATTGAGTTCTCCATCCTAGCTCGTCTCAGCATCCCGGGCGGAAGCATTCGCAACATTGCGCTTAATGCCGCCTTCCTGGCTGCAAGCGCCGGCGAGCCGGTGACGATGAGGCATCTTGCCGAAGCTGCTCGCAGCGAATACGCCAAGCTGGAGAAGCCGTTGACTGAAACTGAGATCGGAGGGTGGGCATGATTAAGCGAGACGCGCAACTTCACATCGAAGAGCTTGTGTTGCACGGCTTCGCGCCCGGCGATCGTTACGCGATGGTGGAAGCTATCGAACAGGAATTGTCGCGACTGCTCACCAGGCATTTCGCCGAGGGCGATTCTTCTCGGTTGGCCTTGAATTCTGAAGTCGCGCGCGTTGATGCCGGCGCCTTTCAGGTTGAACCTCGATCCCGACCCAGTTCCATTGGCACACAGATCGGGCAAGCCGTTCATGGAGTGTTGGTCAGGTGAACACGCAAGCAGGGATGAACCAAGTCACTCTGCGAGCTATTGGATCAAATGAGTAACCAACTGACAGCAATCGCCAAGAGCGACAACCAGCGGCCAAGGATCATGCCCGTGAGATCCGGTTTGTTGCAACGCAAATGCGCCTGCGGCGGTGGTGCAAGTCTTTCGGGTGATTGCGAAGAATGTGGCAAGAAGCAGCTCCAACGTCGGGCCACCAATCAAGCCGGGCGGGATGCCGTGCCTCCGGTGGTGCGAGACGTGATGAACGCGCCCGGCCGCCCTCTGGAAGAGCCGACGCGGTCTTTCATGGAGTCGCGTTTTGGTCATGACTTCAGCCAGGTGCGCGTCCATACGGATGCGCGCGCAGCCGAAAGCGCAGCCGCAGTCAATGCCCACGCCTACACCGTAGGACATAACGTCGTTTTCGCAAGCGGACAATACGGACCATCGACGACGGTGGGGCAACGCCTGATTGCTCACGAGCTGGCCCATGTAGTTCAGCAACAGGGCGTGGGAGCATCGATCGCTCCAAGTTTGGAGATAAGCGCGCCACACGATCAGTCAGAGCTGCAGGCAGAGCAAGCAGCAATGAGCGCGATCACGGGGGAGAGCGTTCGTGTTTCTCCAGCAGTCCGAGCCCGTTTGCACCGGCAGCCCGCCGGGAGCGCACCGGGCAAGACTCCGGCCGCGCCCGCGAAAGCTCCGGGCAAGAAGGGCGCGAAGACATATCCGGTCGAGAATTGTCCGTTTCCGTCTGACTTCAAGGATGATCACGAGGCTGGCTCAAACATGATGTGCGTCGCTGACGAGTCGTTTCAAAAGGCGCCCTCGTGCAACTTAACCGACAAGCACTTTGTGTTGATTAAGGATGCGAGAGAGCTGGCCAAAAAACCGGTCGAGAAAGCGAATAGTCACATGTCATGGACAGGCGGCCCCGAATATGCGCAAAGGATTGCGACCCGCGTGTTCAAAGGCACACCTCCGGACGCGCAGACGATCAAGGGAACACTCGGGAAGATGGTTAAGATTTTGGGAGGGACGTCTCTTCGGTTCAATGGAGCCACCTGTGCAGATCCGCTTTGTGAAGCGCCGAAACAACACGCGGCGGCGTATGAGTCGGGACCGACTGAACCGGTCACCCTGTGTCCCAGGTCATTCCTGCCAAACTATCTACCGAAGTTGCCTCGCACGATCATTCACGAAGCAGTGCATCTGTCTGGCATAGATATCGACCCTGATGTCGAAGAGCTTTATTGTGACGGAAAAGGCTGTGATGAACCGTGCCAGGACGCGACGAGCGCAGACGCTTGGGCGCTGTTCATCGATTGCATAGGCGGGCCTTTGATTAAGCCCAAAACGCCATAGCCCGCGCTAATTGTTGGACGAATGTAGGGCATTAACACCGAGGCAACGAAGAACGAGTCATGCATACGAAGGTCGAATCGCCTCAAAAGACCTGGGAGGCTTCTATCACAGCTCGATCGGGAATTCTGCGACGCAAGTGTGCTTGCGGCGGCGGGCCCAGCCTGTCAGGTGATTGTGACGAGTGCCGGGACGAGAAATCTGTTTTGCGACGTCGCAGTCAAGACGTTGCACCATCGGTCGTTCCGTCCATCGTGTTCCAGGTTCTCGGGTCATCCGGTCAGTCGTTGGATAGATCCACGCGCACATTCATGGAATCACGCTTTGGTCATGACTTCAGCAACGTGCGCGTCCATGCCGATGCGCTTGCGGCCAGCAGTGCGGGTGCGGTTGGCGCCCTGGCTTATACGGTAGGGCACGACGTGGTATTCGGACCGGGGCAATACGCGCCCCAAACGGGTGACGGACGCAAACTTCTGGCGCATGAGCTGGCGCACGTGGTGCAACAGCAGCAGACTCCGCTGGCCGCCGCACCTCAGTTTGATCTGGAAATTGGTTCCCCCGGCGATCATTTTGAACAGGAAGCTGATCGCCTCGCGGAACAGGTCATGCGGGCGCCGCTGTCCACAACGGACACACCGCACGAACCGGTCCCGGCGGAGGATACCGGCCGGCCAAACGATATAGAGTCGGGGTTCCGTCATGATTTCAGCCGTGTGCGTGTCCAGGCGGGAGCGAAGTCAGGCCAGACCGCGTTGCACAGGTTTGCGCACGCACCGATTCTGCAGCGCAAGTTAATTATCGAGGAGGATGCGCGAGCTACTGGACCAACGCTCGAATCGACGTTGACGCGTCTGGTGGGTCGTCCACTGGTGAAGTCGGACCAGGGCGTGACCTTGTCACCGGCGAAGCCGTCGGGTGGCTCTCGAGTAATCGAGAGCTACATTGAGCGCGCCATTAAGTCTAACCAGACGTACCGCCTGCGTTGGAGAACGACCGCCGCGGGAGCAGGCCAAAAACCAGCACAACCCGCAGCGCCGGCGCCCGCACAACCGGCTCAGCCAGCACCCCAGGCGACACCAGTGCAACCGGGAACGGTCGAACAGATCAACGGAGAAATTGTCATCACTATCGATGGTTCAATGCTCCGTGAACGACTATTTACCGCCGACGAAATTCTGGCCGAGCAAATCGTAGCCGCCGTCGTTAAGTTTGATCCCTCGACGAAGATCGCGCCCAAGCCGGCCCGGACTCAGCCGCACGACGTGCCATTCCCCGATGTAGCGGAAGACGTTTTGCTCACCACCCCAACTGAGCCTCGAGAACTTCATGAGAGGCTTTCCCGCCTCGAGGGTTTTGCTAAAGAGCGGCTTACGCACCTCAGCCCTACGCAGCTGCAGCTTCTTTTGTGGGCCGGACAGATGGCCAGAGTGGTACCGCTAACTGAGGTCATTCGGGGCGTCGAAACCAATACGCCGTTTCGCGTCAATCAGGAGTCTGCCGGCGAACGTGTCACCGTCACCTACGTTGATCCACGTCTCCTGCCACGAGACGCCGACCCGTTGCGCTTAAGCGCGCTCTTCCAGAACATCACGCGCATTGTGACGTTCATCCCGGGAAAGGACGATGCGGCTGGCCCTCCCGTTGACCTCCCGCAGATGAACTCAGCTTGCTCAGCGGCACAACAACGCGACCAAAATAACAGTTGCTGCACAACGGACATGCTGTCCGAATTTGGCGGTCACCTGGTTACAGCACGCGCCGCTATCCTCGCCACGATTCAGCGTTTGAGAGGTAAGGAACGTATCAACTGTGATCTGGAAAAACACTTCGGCGATCTTGACGCTGAGGGAATCGATCACGTTGTCAGCATGCTGCAGGCAGCGGAGGGCGAGCTCTACATGTCGCGACATGGCTGGCAGTGTCGCCCACGCGGCTCAGGTTTCCTGTTCTGCGACAAGAACGAATGGTCTCCGCAAGATCAAGTGGGCGGCGCAGTCGTACGCATGACCAGGAACGTCGTCATCTGTACGTCCAGGAGTGCGCCTTTCACGAAGTGGACCACAGTTCTTCATGAAATCATGCATCGCGTCGGGATACACGGCGAAGAAATTTACCGACATCAGGCAGGTTACCCGAGCAAAAATCCTTTGCGTAACGCCGATTCCTATGCAGGTCTCGTTGACGACCTGGGTGATTCAGACTGGAAGCCCTGCCGACCGACAGTATTTGCGGCAAAAGGATTTGGTGGAGTCTCTGGAGAGTCACGTCTGGTGATGGGGGTGCGCCTGGAATTCATGCCGACTGGTCCAGCGCTGCATGTAGTCGATTTGGTGTTAGGCGCCAATTTCCTTTGGTCTCCAAAGTGGGGCGTGCTGGGAGGAGAAGACGAGCAGAAGAAAGTTAAGTCGCAAGGCTACGCGGGCGGTGAGTTGGGGGCGCGGTTAACCCTGCCGAACAAATACGGCTCGCTTATGTTCGACGCCACGGCGGGTCTCGGGTTGCGTGGAAATTTTGACGACGTCGCGCCTGCGGCTTCGGCACGCGTGGGCGCGCACTGGCGTTTCGGAAAAGGTCCATCTGGTTTTGAGGCAGGAGCCGATGCCATGCGACTCTGGAACTTGTCCGGCGAAAAGCAAGGAGAATGGGTCCTGGGTATCTCGTTGGGGTATCGCGGCGGTCGCGCCGGAGCGCGGAAGTCGGAAGGCTGGCAGAAGTGATGAACCTCAACCGTGCACGACGTCGTGAACTCGTCGAGCGTCGACCGCTGGATTCATCGCGTCGTGCGTTCATGGGGAACGAAGCTCGCCAGTTGTGAGGGAACAACCAAACTCGAGCGTATGAAGGAACGCACACACATGCAGACACGGGAAGCGACGCCGGCAGGCGCGGCGGTCGCGCCCTCGCTCGTGGGCGAAATCTTGCGCGCGCCCGGCCGCCCGCTCGACGCTGCCACCCGCCTCGGCATGGAGTCTCGCTTCGGACTACATTTCGGCCACGTAAGCCCGCAGCGACCCGGAGGCGAAGCCCTGCTGCAGGGTGGGATGCGCATCGGACGACCTGGCGACTCTTTCGAGCGTGAAGCCGCCAGCTTCGCGGAGCGTAACGCGCAGTCGCCGTCGTCGCACAGCGAGGTTGTTGGAGTAGAACGCCGCGACCCGAACGCGACAAGCCACTACGGCGTCGATTTCAGTCGAATTCGCATTCACGCCGACGGGCGTGCCGCTGATGCGGCACAGTCGTTGGGCGCGGCGGCTTTCACCGCGGGGCGCGACATCGTCTTCGGCGGCGGTCGCTACGCGCCCGAGACGCCCGAGGGCCGGCGGCTGCTCGCTCATGAACTGATGCACTCGGTACAACAGGAGACTGTCGGGGCCGCAACACCCGCGCTCCAGCGTCAGGCTATTTCCTACGACCCGACGGCGATCACCATCCCGCCGCTGCCTGTAGGGTTCACACTAGTTGACTCGCAGAACCTCGTAGATAAGGCCAAGAAGGAAAAGCCGCCGAAGCTGACGAGCGCGAGCGTCAAGGGCGTAACGGCGTCGAGCAACGAGGAAATTTACCTCCACTACATCATTGCGCAGGTGGCGATGGCGGATAACTGGGGCACTGAGCACGACCTGATCGCACCCATAGGCTGGCCCGCGACAGCCGGCGGCAAGGTGCCAGTCGGCAAAGTCACCGTCACCATCACCAACGCCGGCGCAGTGACCGCCGAACTGCTCTCCGCCGGGGCCGTACCGACTCCTACGACCCACAAGACCGCGGCTGCCGCCATCACCAAACTCAAAACCTTCGGCATTAGTAAGGTCACGAGTGATACCGCCACCTGGTCGCTCGACGATTTGAACAAAGTAGTCGCAGCGTTTGGGTTCGTGAAGGGCGACAAGACGGCGCTCACAGGAGTCGAGTTGATACGTGTTGATTCGCTCGGTGGGGACACGGCCGGGGAGTTCAACCAGGAGCAGTCAGTCACGGGCACCACCGTCGTCAATAACGCCACGCTCAAACTCGCCAACAAAGCGTTTGAAGGCGACCCGGTGAGGTTCGTCGGAGACGCGAGCAAAGCATCGCCGGCCAGCTATGAAACCATCGTCCACGAAGTGGCGCACGCTATCGAAAAGAGGGCGAGGCGCGATGCCGTTCAGGCGCACAACCAGGCCATTGCCAAGAGCAACGAGGCGATCAACAAACAGAACGCCGTTGTGAACGTGCTCAACCCACTGGTGGATGCGTCAAACAAGCTCGTAGATGAATTTAACAACGCGACGACGGCTGCCGAGCGAGCCAAAATCAAGCCGAAGCTGGACGCCGCCAAGGCGAAGGTGGCGGCGGCCCAGAAGAAGTTTGCCGCCGCGGAAGCGGTGAGCACGACGGCCAAGCAGGAGGCCGAGGACAAGAAGAAGCTCGCCGAAGCGACCCTCCTCTCCGCTGCCTCGACGGCCGCGCTCCAGACCGACTCGCAAGCGAAGAAGACGAACTTCGATACGGCCCTCGCCACCGCGCAGACGGCAGCCAGCAAGTTCGTCGCCGCCGACGCTACCGCCGCCGCAAGCTTCATCCAGGCGATCAGCGACGCGACCAAAGCCATCAGCGACTACGTGACGGCCGCCGCTGTCGATGGCGCGGACGTAGACGCCGAAGACCAGAAAGTGCTCAAGGCGTTCGAGAAGCGTGACGCTGAGAGCACCGCTTTGTTGAAGGCCGCGCCGAAGAACCCCGCGCCCGGCGCGTTCGGTGCGACTGTGACTGCACAGGACACGTGGTTCACCGCCGAGCGGACGCAGGCCCACGCGCAGAAGAGAACGGCGCGGCTCCAAAAGTTCGTCGAATTCGTGACAACAAACAGCATCAGCCCGTTCACCCCTTACGCAAAGAAAAATTGGCCGTTCAAGCCAGGGGAGTTTTACGCCGAAGCCTACTCGCTCTGGCGCACAGACCCCGTCTACTTGAAGACCAACGCTCAACTCCTGTTCGATTGGTTCGAGAAGGGTAGCTACCTGTAACAGATCACTGACCCGGTCGCATATCGCGCGGGGAGTTAATGAAGAGTTGACCTGATGGATAAAAGATCACGAACTCAGCTGGGAGCAGCTCCGCGGCCCGCGCTAAAGCCAATGCAAAACTGTGCGCAGGGCAACAACGCCGTGAGCCTGGCACGGTTAACCGTCCATGCGGGGAATGTTGAGAAGCGCGTCACTGCGCCGTGCCGGGGCAGCCACGACTTCAGCAAGGTGCGCGTGCTCTCCGGCCATTCCAACGACTTTCCGAGCGTCAATGATCAGACTCAATCCGGTGGTCTCGATCCAAAGCCCGCTGCGGCCGGCGGCAACGGGCAGCCAGCGCCCGCCAAAGCAGCAAAGGACGATACTCTGTCGCCGACTTCGAAGCCGCCAGTCGTAGACGACGTCCAACTGATCACTTCGGCGGCCGGCGCGACCGGAGGTTTCGCGGCGATCGAATGCGACGCCAGCTTGAATAACCCCGGGCCCTGGAACGACACCTGGGCCAAGCTCTCAGTAGCGAACGTCCATCAGGTTTATTTCCACGTCTCCCAAGGCAACCCGCAGGACCTGCGAGCGACGCGCATGGTGGAGCGAAAGTCGGTGGGCCACGGGCAAAACTCTCCCAAGTCAGGTTACGACGGTCCGCCCGACCACGAGTATCGGTATACGAAAGACTCGATGGTGATCGCCGACGCGCCAGGCTGGTGCAGGACTCTCCATATGGATGATTTTCCGGTCAGTTACACAGCAGACTTCTCGACGTATGCGTGGGACGCACCGACGAAATCAATCCTCGCCAGCATTTCCTATCATGTGGAGATTTTGAAGCAGCACTACAGTGAGGCCGACCCGGTGAATACGGTCAGCGTTACCGCCAGGAAAATCGGCGGCGCAGTCGCGTCACCCGTGAAACCGAAGAAGACTTAGAAACCGAAAGCGTAAGCAAGCGGAATTCTCAAATGAGCATAGGCGTACAAACCGCGAAGAAAAATCCGGCGCAAGCGTCAGCGAACCAGACAGTGACTGACAGAAACAGGATATTGTGAGTAGTTTTCCCAATTCACCACGGCTTCTCAAAGGCGGCATCGTGCTGGTCGATCCGAATACTTCGGCCGTTTTGCGCATTATTGCTTTGCAGTACAACCCCGAGACCCTGAGCCGGACACTGCAAATCAAGGCGCTTGCCGAAGGAGGAGACCGTTCAGATGCAATGCGTCTTACTGGTCCACCGGTAGAGACGATCAAGGTCGATGTAGAGATCGACGCTACTGACCAGCTGGAGTTTCCGGATCAGAACCCCACCTTTGCGGAGCTTGGCATCTATCCACAACTTGCCGCACTCGAAACGATTCTTTATCCGACCAACAGCCAGATACAAACCAACAACCGGCTTGCCAATTCGGGCACGCTGGAGATTGTGCCGATGGAAACACCGCTCACGCTTTTTATCTGGAGCAAGAACCGGATTTTGCCCGTGCGCTTGACTGATTTCAGTGTCACCGAAGAAGCGTTTGATTCAAAACTCAATCCGATTCGCGCCAAGGTGAGTTTGGGAATGCGCGTACTAAGCGTGAACGATCTACCGTTCGATCACAAAGGCAGCAGTCTGTTCATGTCGTATCACCAGCAGAAGGAAGGTTTGGCAGCCAAGGCCCTGGGCGGCACGCTTAACGCGCTCGGCATTACAAGAATTCCGTGAGGTAAGCAAATGTTTTCACTTACGAGCCGTTACTACGGCCTTCCGACAACCACGTTGGAAACACTGGATGGACGAAAGATCGCCTATGTGCGTCGCCGCTTTGTGCCGCCGCCGGAACGTTTTGAATTGCTGTTGGAACACGTCGTAACTCAGTCGGAAAGGCTCGACAACATCACAGCGCAATACTTCGCCGATCCCGAACTCTTCTGGCGTCTCTGCGATGCAAACGGCGCAATTCGTCCCGAAGAGTTGATTGAAACCATCGGCCGCCGTTTGCGAATCACTTTGCCTGAAGGTATTCCGGGAACCCCAAATGCTTAAAGGGATCTATCTCACCTTGATGATCGGACCGGTAGTTCCATTGCCGGTGCCAAAAGTGGTGCTCGATGCGCTGACCGACGTGAAGGTCACCACTGCCGCCGGAACGCCAAGCGGTTTTTCGTTGAGTTTCACCCTGAACAATCGCTCACCCCTGCACACTCTGTTCCTGGTTGCCGGCGGACAAACGCCTATGATGCGCGTCCTCATCGTGTTGACGATCAATGGAACTGCAAACGTCCTCATGGATGGCGTAATGACAAATCAGCAGGTCAGTCCGGGAAGCAAGCCGGGCGAATCGACACTCACCATCACGGGCGACGACCTGACGAAAGTGATGTCCCTGATAGATTTCAGCGGGATGCCTTTTCCGGCTATGCCTCCTGAGGCGCGGGTGGCGTTAATTATTGCCAAGTATGCGATGTTCGGAATGATCCCCTTGGTTATTCCGTCACTCTTCACCGACTTCCCGATACCCGTCGAGCGCATTCCGATTCAGCAAGGCACTGACCTCGCATATATTAAAGACCTCGCCGACGATGTTGGTTACGTCTTCTACATCGATCCTGGTCCAGCGCCGGGCGCCAACGTCGCTTATTGGGGACCGGAAATAAAGGTAGGCGTGCCGCAGCCGGCACTTAATTACGACATGGACTCGCAGACTAACGTCGAGTCGTTAAACTTCACCTTCGATGGCGCGAAGAGCGTATTGCCAATCGTTTTTATTCAGAACTCACTGACGAAGGTTCCCATTCCGATCCCAATTCCTAACCTCAATCCGCTCCAACCGCCTTTAGGAGTTATACCGGCGCCGATAACGAACATCACTATGTTGAAGGAAACCGCGAAGCTCTCTCCCATGGCCGCGATCGGAATCGGCCTTGCGGTAGCGTCTCGCTCCGCCGATGCCGTAACGGGTCATGGCTCGCTCGATGTAGTGCGGTACGGACGTCTATTGAAAGCGCGTCAACTGGTGGGAGTGCGAGGTGTAGGGACCGCGTTTGATGGACTGTATTACGTGAAAAGTGTAACTACCACGCTAAAGCAAGGCGAACTCAAACAAAGTTTTGATCTAACCAGGAACGGTCTCGTTTCAATTACGCCGAAGGTTCCAGTATGAGTAATGGACAAAAATTTTACGGGAAATATCGCGGCATGGTGCTGAACAATGTCGATCCGCTACAGATCGGCAGACTGCAAGTGCAGGTGCCGGATGTTGGCGGCCTAATCCCCTCGAGTTGGGCCATGCCGTGCTTTCCCTTCACCGGCAAACAAATGGGCGCCTACATGATTCCTCAGATTGGCACCGGCATCTGGGTCGAGTTTGAGCAAGGCAATTCTGATTATCCGATTTGGAGCGGTTGTTGGTATGGCCTGGCAGCGGAGGTCCCGGCTTTGGCTCTTGCCGGAAATCCGGCCAGTCCAAATGTCGTCATGCAAACAGGCTTGCAAAACACTCTGGTGATTAGCGACCTGCCGGGTCCAACGGGCGGAATCATGCTCAAAAGCACTACTGGAGCAACGCTCATCGTCAACGACACAGGCATTTACATTCAAAACGGAAAAGGGGCTTCAATCGTCATGGTTGGCCCGTCCGTCGTCATAAACAACGGTGCATTCACGGTCATTTAACCGGTCGATAGAGGAGAAAAAACAATGCCAGGCTTTTTGCTTCATCTTGGGGCCACGGTCTTATGTTCGCACGCTGGGCAAGCCCAACCGACAGTCGTTAATCCGCGCGTTTTGGTTAGCGGTCAACCGACCGTCACGCTTGCCGCTCCCTACGTGGTTGCCGGTTGTGCGATGCCGCCGCCGCCCAGCGGAAACGGACCGTGCGTCACGGCGCAATTTGTCAGTTCGGCCACGCGGCTGACTTCAAATGGGCAGCCTCTATTGTTACTGGACAGCCAGGCTATCTGTGTCCCGACCGGTACGCCACTCGTGATCGTTGCCACTCAAACTCGAGTAACAGGAATGTAGTAAGTGATGAATCTCGATTTTCCCTACAGCTTTGGCAGTAGCGGCAGAACGGCCGACACAGCCGCCGATGCGCATATTCGCGATCTGATCGAGCAAGTACTGTTCACGGCGCCCGGCGAACGCGTGAACCGGCCAGACTTCGGTAGCGGCCTGCTCCGGCTGGTGTTTGCGCCAAACAGCGACGAGCTTGCGGCGGCGACTCAGTTTCTCGTGCAAGGGTCGCTCCATCAGTGGCTGGGAGATCTGATCGAGGTGAACGACGTGCAGGTGGACAGCCTGGATTCAAGTTTGCTGATCGAAGTTCGGTACACAGTTCGCCGCACGCAGCAGCAGCAGGTTGCGCAATTCACTCGTGGAGGTACGCTGCAATGATTTACTTCTGCTGTGACGATGAGCGGCGCCGCAATGCTGTGAAAGCGCATCCCACGCTTAACGGTATCGACTTTATTGAGGTCGACGACGATCACGACGATCCGTTCGCCGAGCGGCAGAGAAAACTCTTCGTCCACTTTATCGAGAAAGAAACAGTGCCAGGGCGGCAGAGTTTGGCCAACCTGCTCGCCAACCTGCGAGTCGAGAATGTGCGCGTCGAAGGTGGAGAGCGGATCAAAGACGTTGCTGTAATTCGGATTAGTACTGCTGTTTCCGCCTCGCCACCGGCCAGCCCGCCGGTCGCAGATAATGTGCTGATCGTCGAAGCTTCAAAACCCGGCGATTTCTCAACCTACATTCTGCGTTTCATAAAAGACCTGAAAACCGGGGAGCCGCCCGCTGGTCTTGACCCGGGGCTTTCCGCTGTCGCTTTCTCTTTCAAAGTTGCTTGTGAAACTCACTTCGACTGTAAGACGCCGCGCGTTTGTTTGGCTGAACCAAAGCAACAGCCGGAGATCGACTACCTCGCAAAAGACTACTCCAGCTTTCGCAGGCTGATGCTGGATCGATTGGCGGTGCTGGCGCCACAGTGGACGGAACGCAATCCTTCCGATCTGGGAATTGCCCTGGTGGAGCTGCTCGCCTACGTCGGCGACTATCTCAGTTATCAGCAAGATGCGGTTGCTACCGAAAGCTATCTGGGTACCGCGCGCAAACGAGCGTCAGTTCGGCGTCATGCTCGCCTGGTTGACTACCCCATGCACGACGGGCGCAACGCGCGCGTTTGGGTGCAGGTCGGTGTTGCAGCAAACAACGTCATACTGCCCAAAGGAACGCCGCTTCTTACCAGAATCCCCGGACTCGGAACGCGCATCAAGCCGGCTTCCGGTTCGCCGCCGCTGCCTTCAGCCGAGCTTGAACAAGCGATGAATGCCAGGCCGATCGTTTTCGAAACGATGGCTAAGACCACGCTTCATCAAGCCAACAACGAAATTCACTTCTATACCTGGGGCAACGACCGCTGTTGTCTGCCCAAAGGCGCAACGCGCGCGACGCTGAAGCAGAGGAACGAGCTTGGACTCGTCACCCTTAAGCCCGGCGACGTCCTGATCTTCATCGAGAAGCGGAATCCCGATAACGGCCTTGAAGAAGAGGCGAATCCGGCAAACCGCCACGCCGTTCGACTCACCGAGGTCAAGACGGGGACAGATCCGTTATTCAAGGAACCTGCCAGCAGCCAGGACATGCGGGTTGTTGATATCGAATGGGCTGCCGCCGATGCGTTGCCGTTTGCACTTTGTCTCTGGGACGTGAGCATTGCCGGCAACGCTCTGCAACGAGAGCCCGTAAGCATTGCGTTGGGAAATATTGTGCTGGCGGACCACGGCCAGACGATCAAGGATGAGCAGTTACCTCCCGTTCCCGAGTCGATTCCCGCGCTCGGGAAAGTTCAGCCTCCGAGTGCAAACGCGTGTCAAGAGCAAATGATTGTCCCAACGGCGCCCCGCTACCGGCCCCAAGTGAAGGAGACGCCGATCACTCAGCGCGCGCCGTACGATCCCGAAAACTTGCCGGCATCGGCGACGGCGACAACCGATTTGCCAATCAGCGATCCACTTCGCCTTCCTTTACCGGCGATAACGCTGCGCGAACCGGGTGAAGAAGGACACTGGGAAGCCCGTCGCGATCTGCTTGGCAGCGGCCCGGGAGATAAGGCATTCGTTGTCGAGACTGAAACCGACAGCACCGCCTACCTTCGCTTCGGCGATGGGCAACTCGGCTTGCGTCCGGCCTCCCGCGTAACTCTCTTGAGTACCTACCGAGTCGGTAACGGCGCCGCTGGCAATATCGGCGCGAATGCTCTCGCTCATATCGTTACTGTGGAGGCAATCAAAGAAGGCGGCGTCACAAACTTTCTGCCTGCGGTCGGCGGAATCAATCCCGAAACGATCGAAGAAGTGCGGCAACGCGCGCCGAGTGCTTTCCGCAAACAAGAGCGCGCGGTCACGGCAGCCGACTACCAGGAAATAGCAACTCGAAAGGAAGTTGCCCAAAGTTGTGGCCTCGATGTCCAACGAGCGGCGGCCACACAGCGCTGGACGGGCAGTTGGTACACCACCTTCCTGACCATCGATCGCTTGAAAGGCAAAGACGTTGACGCGGCCTTTGAGTTCCGGCTCCGCAACTGTATGGAGCGATTTCGTATGGCCGGTCAGGATCTGGAAGTCGATGGGCCTCACCAGGTGGCCCTGGAGATCGTGCTCGGTATTTGTGTTAAGCCCGGTTACTTCTTCAGTGACGTTGAGCGGGCGCTGCTCGAAATATTCAGCAATCGTGTGCTGCCGGATGGCCGGCTCGGCGTTTTCCACCCGGACAATTTCAGCTTTGGGCAAGCGGTCTACGTTAGCCCGCTCGTAGCTACCGCGCAGTCGGTTACCGGCGTCGAGTCTGTCAACGTCAAGAAATTTCAACGACAGGGAGTTGATAGTGACGAAGCGTTGGTGGGAGACAAGTTAACGCTGGGCCGGTTGGAGATCGCCCAACTCGAGAATGATCGAAACTTCCCCGAGCGCGGAGTATTTACTATCGAACGAGGCTGACATGATTTCAGCGGTTGATGCAATTACAAATTTAAATGACTGCGGTTGCTGTGAAGGTATCTCAACCGAAAGCCCGCTCACGGTCTTCAATCGGCCGGGCTTATCCGCGATCGCCTACCGGGTGGGCACTCACGGGGAGTTCAAAGAAACCCTCATTGCGCGTCTCTCGGGCCTAAACGAACCGGCGCTGCGTAGTCTAACCACGCGTGATGATGACGACTTCACCATTGCGCTGATCGATGCGTGGGCGACCGTCGGCGATGTATTGACGTTTTATCAGGAGCGGATCGCGAACGAGTCTTATCTGCGCACGGCAACCGAGCGATTGTCGGTACTCGAACTGGCGCGCCTGATCAATTATCAATTGCGGCCGGGCGTTGCTGCCAGTACCTATCTTGCCTTCACGCTCGAAGATGCTCCAGGGGCATTGGGTCAGACGCTTGCCGTTGGCACGACCGCACAACTCGCACCCGAAAAATTGCCGCCGATCACCATCGCCCCCGGCACTAAAGTTCAAAGCATCCCCGGTCCCGGAGAGGAAGCGCAGACCTTTGAAACCGTGGAGGAGATTCAAGCCCAGGTTTCATGGAATGCTATCAAGCCTCGTTTGACGCAACCCCAAAAGATTTCCACTGACATGCAAACGGTCTTCTTCGTAGGAACCACTACCAACTTGAAGCAAGGCGATCGGCTTTTGATTGTTGACGAAGCAAGTCAGTTTGAAGTCAAGACCATCCTAAAGATCAAGGCCGATGATGAAGCCAACACGACGCGCGTAGACTTTGCTACCAAGCCTCCGCCGCTGCCCGAATATCAGCGACCACACCTGTCGGTAGGCAACGTCAACGCCTTCGCGGCAACGTCTGTACTGTCCAACTCCAACTCGCTTCAGATCATTTCCCAGAGCTGGAGCGCTCAGGATCTTTTCGCCGTCACTCAGATCCAGGGGTGGAACCTCAACGCTCTCGTGGCAAACATTACGCAGCAGCACACGTCTGTGCCGTCGCTTCTGACCAACGAAGGCGTGTTTGCGTTTCGCCAGCAACTCGGAATCTTTGGTCACAACGCTCCGCACTACACCAGCCTGCTGAAACCAGGTGGAGGGTTCCTCTACCCTGTTCCCTGGGATCCGAATGGGTTTGAGATCTGGAAAGACTCCATGAGTCCGTCTGTTTTTCAAAATCCCCCTGCCGCTCCCACTTACTACGCTGACGCCGATATTTTTCTGGAACGCAACCTCGCCAGCGTCACCAAGGACAGCTGGGTGGTGTTGGAACAATCGAAACCGTCAAACGTCAAACCGACGCTCTTCATGATTACTGATGTCAAAGACGCTTCGCTATCTGGCTTCGGCATGAGTGGAAAATCTACCGGGCTGAAATTGGCGAAACCGGACGGCACTCAACTGCAGGACAACGGGACCGACAAGCCCGCGGAATTCCTGGTGCGGAAAACCAACGTACTGGTGCAAAGCGAGAAGGTCACGCTGGCCGAGTTGCCGATCCCGGGTTCCCTTGATCCAGTATCAGTTGTGGCCCAGGGGATTACTTTGGACGGTCCCTACATCGATCTAAAGCCGGGCCAGCGAATAATCATCTCCGGCGAACAGAGTGATCTAAAAGGAGTTTTTGTCAGCGAATCTTTGGTTCTCAAAGATGTAGTGCTGGAGGCAGGCTTTACAGTAATCACCTTCACGCAGCCGCTGATCTACAGCTATGTGCGCAACACCGTCATCATCAATGCCAACATTGCGCTGGCAACTCACGGCGAAACTACTACTGAGACCCTGGGTGGCGGAGACGCCAGCCAGTCTTTCCAACGCTTCGTACTGCGTCAGCCGCCAGTCACTTACGTGACAGCCTCGACTGCAAGCGGCGCCTCGTCAACGCTGGAAATACGCGTGAACGACATCCTCTGGCACGAAGTGCCAGACTTCTTCGATCATGGTCCAAACGAACGCATTTACATCACCAGGCTGGACGATGACGGCAAAACAACTGTGATCTTTGGTAATGGCGAGAGCGGAACGCGCTTACCGACGGGCCAGGAGAATATCAAAGCCACTTACCGCAAGGGAATTGGCGAGGTCGGTCTCGTCAAAGCTCACCAACTGACGCAGCTCATGACTCGTCCACTGGGAGTTAAGGGCGTCACCAATCCCAACGCTCCTAATGGCGCCGCCGACCCGGAGAAACTGGTTGATGCGCGACGCAACGCGCCGCTTACAATCCTGACGCTCGGCCGCATTGTTTCACTGCAAGACTATCAGGACTTTGCTCGCGCCTTCAGTGGCATTGATAAAGCTCTGGCAACTCCAGTCCAGGTCGGTGAAAAGAACGGCGTCTTTGTGACGATTGCCGGCGCCAAGGGTGCGGCAGTCCTCAGCGACAGCCAGCTATTCTCCAGTCTGCTCACGGCAATTGAGGACGCCGGTGATCCAACGGTGCCGTTATTGCTCAAGTCGTACCAGCCGCGATTTTTCAGATTAGCAACGCAGGTAAAGATCGATCCTGATTTCTTGTCTGACGAGGTGTTGGCGCAGATTGAACAAAAGCTACGCGACAGTTTTTCGTTTCGGGCTCGCGATTTTGGCCAGGCCGTTCACCGCAGTGAAGTAGTCGCGTTGATGCAGAGTGTGAAGGGTGTTGTGTCAGTCAACGTAACTGCTTTTTACCGTTCCGATGAGGACCCAACCAAACATCTGCACCTGGTAGCCACAGTTCCGGCTCCGGGAGGACAAGATTTTTCATCTGCGGAGATCCTGATGCTGGATCCAACGCCCGTCACTTTCGAGGTTTTGAAATGAGCTTTGATGTGAACAGGCTTTACGAACTACTGCCGGCGGTTTACCGCATCCGCGACGCAGAACTGGCGCAACGGTCGGGGCTTGATGAGACCGGACCGTTGAAAGCGTTGCTCACCCTGATCGCCGAGCAGGCGGAGGTATTGGCAGAAGACCTTGATCAGCTCTACGACGATCAGTTCATTGAAACCTGCGCCGACTGGGTCGTTCCCTATATCGGTGACCTGGTGGGCGCGCGCCGAGTGTTTGTTTTTCCAGGCGCACGTTTTACCGAACGCGCCTTCGTCGCCAACACGATGGCCTACCGGCGCCGGAAGGGGACGGCGGCCATCCTGGAACAACTGGCTCGCGATGTGACCGGATGGAACGCCAGCGTGGTCGAATACTTCCTTCGTCTTGCGACTACGCAGTACATGAATCACATTCGCCTCGACAATATTTGCGTTGCCAATCTCCGCTATTCCGAGCCACTGGAGTTTGTTTCAACTCCCTTCGACAACCTGGCTCACACCGGCGACGTGCGACGGATTGCGTCGCGGCGAGGAAAGTACAACATACCCAACATTGGGATCTTTCTGTGGCGGCTCAACAACTACTCCATTACTAATGGCCCGGCATTCAAGGTGGACGATCGCCGTTATTTGTTCGACGCGTTAGGCAAAGACATACAGCTTTACAACAAGCCGGAAACCGAAGATCAGATCACGCATCTGGCGGAACCGATCAATGTTGCCATGCCCATCACGCGCCGCGTCCTGGATCGCCAACTCGATAAGTACTACGGCGTCAAAGCAGACGATCAGGTTGAGAGTATTTTGATCAACGTGAACGGAGATTTTGTTTTGCCGGGCCCGCAGACGGGCAGTCCTCCGGGGCCGAAACTCTCCGATCTGATTCAGGTGTGCGACTTGAGTGATGTAGTTGATTCCTCCGGCCACGTTATCGGCTGGACCCATAAGCCAAAGAAGCGAATTTCGATAGATCCTGTTTTAGGCCGGCTGGCATTCCCCGAAAACAAACCTCCGCCACAAAAGGTGCGCGTGACTTACAACTATGGCTTCAGCACTGAAATGGGAGGCGGGGAATACAACCGCGGATCCACCTTCAGCAAGCTGGAGAGAATCATCAAGGTTCCTACCGACCAGCCAAATATTCAGTCGGCACTCGCCGCTTTGGTTGCCGAGTTGGGCGGCGCCTCTCAACTTGACGGCGGCGTCATTGAGATCGAAAAACCAAAAACTGCGGTAGCCAGCGACTATCACAATCTAAGTGGGCCAATCACTGTGCCGGCCGCCAAGGTGATCGAGATACGTGCCGCCGACCAGCATCGCCCGGTGATCAGATTAACCGGAGACTTGCGGGTCAACGGCAACGCTGATGGACAGTTACTACTGAACGGTTTGCTGTTCTCCGGAGCTGCAGTGCGCCTGCCGGCAACCAGCAAATTGCGCCTGATAAAACTTACTCATTGCACCATCGCGCCCGGGCCGACAACCAAAACTACCAGCCCTCCGTCTGGTCCGATTCCCGCGTTGCCGAGTCTCCTGGTTGAATCGCCTGACGTAACGCTCGAACTCGAATCAAGCATCAGTGGCCCGATAGGTGCAGTCGATGGAGCGCGAGTGTCCATTCATAACAGCATCGTTGATTCGGGGAGCGATACGGGCGTGGCTTACGCCGACTTCGCTGGCGTAAGCAATTCGTCGCCGCCTGGTCCAATGCCATTTGGCGAAGCAGGAGCGCCGCTTGAAGTTGTCAACAGCACCATCATCGGAAAGGTCAACACGCTAACCGTGGAGTTGGCGTCCAACACAATTTTCTTTGCAGATCTGGAAACGGGAGATTCGTGGCCGGCGCCTGTCTACGTTGAACGGTTGCAGGCGGGTTGCATTCGCTTCTCATATGTTCCGCCCGGATCTCGCGTGCCACGTTTGTATCGATGTCAGCCCGCAATTACCGGAGACGCCACGCGCGTGCAACCGGTGTTCACGTCGTTGCGCTACGGCGATGCAGGGTATTGTCAACTCAACCAGCTTTGTGCGGAGGAAATTCGTCAGGGGGCGGACGACCAGGCGGAGATGGGTGCATTTCACGACCTGTATCAACCACAGCGCGAAGCCAATCTCAGCACCAGCCTCACCGAATACCTGCGTTTTGGATTAGAGGCGGGCATTTTTCTCGCGAGTTAGCCCTCACGGAGGAGGACCATCATGCCAGGCGATTATAGCCGCAGATTGTTTCGGAAGAACAAACACTACAGCGGCGTGCTTATGCAACAAGGACGCGTGCAACTGGATGCGGATTGGAACGAACAACTCGACATTCAGTTGTATCGCACCGAAACTGAGGCGATCGACGTCATCGGGCGATGTGGAGTCCCACGAAAAAATGGCGGCTTCAAAATTGGCGCCACGCCGGACGGTAGAAACCTTACGATCTCCGCCGGACGCATTTACGTGGACGGATTGCTGTGTGAGTTAGAGGCGCAAAGCACTTACATCACTCAACCCTATCTTCCAAACCCGGACTTTACTGTCGCTGTTACCAGCCCGCCGACAAGTCCTCCCGGGCCGGGGCGCCGGTTGAACCTGCCGAATGGCCGCTACGTCGTATTCCTGGACACCTGGCAACAGGAACGCACCGCACTCGATGATCAACTGATTCGCGAGGTGGCGCTCGGTGGTCCGGATACGACGGCCAGACTCCAGAATGTTTGGCAAGTAAAATTGGTACGGGTCACGGAGACAAGCCCCCCGGGTAGTCCTCCCACGGGTGGCTTTCGCTGTAAGAGTCGATTCGCCGAATACGAGCAAATCATCGCCCCCAGTACTGGCACGCTCAATGCGCAGACCGCGCCTCCCAAACCCGAAGAAGATCCCTGCTTGTTGCCGCCAACCAGCGGCTACAGCCGGCTCGAAAATCAGTTGTATCGGGTCGAAATTCAACGGGGCGGCACGCTCACCGTCGCTGGTGGTCCGGTAACGTTCAAGTGGTCGCGCGAAAACGCTTCCGTGGAAACGACGGTGGTGAGCATCGCTGATGACGTCGCCACCGTTAAAGAAACCGGCAAGGATGAATTGCTGAGCTTTGGCAATGGTCAGTGGGTCGAGCTGGTTGACGAAGAATCAACTCTGAAAGCCCAACCTCGAGCTTTGGTGCAAATTGACAAAGTCAACCCCGCCACGCGCGAGATTACTTTTAAGAGTCCGTTGGCCTCGTTCGCGAAGCTGATACCGGGGCTGAAGCTCCGGCGCTGGGACCAAACGAAAGACGCCGATCAAAATGCAGTGCCGGCAACCGCTAACGTGTTTACCGATATCGAGGCCGGAGTCCAGGTCCTGTTTGCTCCGGGTACATACCACGCCGGCGACTACTGGTTGATCCCTGCTCGGACCATCACTCGCGAAATCGAGTGGCCGCCTTTCAAGATCCCGAACCTACATCCCATTCCCCAGCCACCGCGGGGTGTGCGTCATCATTTCTGTCGTCTCGCGCTGCTGGAGGTGACGAGTGGTGTTCTGCAACTCAAGGACTGTCGCACTACATTTCCACCGCTTACCGATCTGCTTGATTTCTTTTACGTCGGCGGAACCGGACAAGAAGCAGCGCCAGGCGAGCGACTGCTGTGCCCGCTCGAGGTGGGAGTAACTAACGGCCGCCTACCGGTGTCAGGAGCGCGAGTTAGGTTTACCGCTCGTGCTGGAGCAGGCACGCTGCAGTCTCTCACCAACTCCGGTTTGTCTGTAATTGTAGAGACGGATGACGATGGCGTGGCCCAGTGCGTCTGGCAACTGGGAGCCTCCACGGGCAGGCCGCGCTGTCTGCAGGTAGAAGCGACGTTGTTTGACGATGAAGGCAATCCATTTGCGCCCGCGCTTCACTTCAATGCCAACTTCAGCGCCGCTGCCGAGGACCCGGGAATTAGAGTCCGGGAGATCCTTACTGTTGCCGATCAAAAACCGTTAGACAACGACACGCTGGTACCGGTGTCTCGTTTGCAGAAAGGCCTGGTGATCAATTGCGACCGAGCCCTGGCGCCAAACTCCGGCGGCGGCTCGCCACCTCCCACCTCGTTTAGAGAAAGCGCGGTGGCCGGCAAGCCCACCTGCTTTGTCACGCTTGATTTGCCTTATCCGATTGGCACTGACACCAATGTCTGGGACTTTGCACAGATCGTTGGATTTCAGCCGCTGATTTTAGGAGGACAAGTCTCGATTCAGGAGCAGCGGATGCTGTGGTCTCCTACGAGCGAGGCAAACCAGTGGTTGCAGCAGATCCTTTTCTCGCGATTACAGCAACGTCAGATCGTCGATCGGGTGCTGGCCCATGTGACCATCAAAGGCAATTTCATTTTTTCGCGCGAAGATCCGCGTCTGAATTTGGACGCCGATGTTTTTGGAACGCCACGCGATCCTGACCGAGTGGATCTGGATCTCCCGAGCGGAGACAAGCGCCGCGGCGGGGATCTCGACATGTGGTTTTGGCTGGCGCCTCCGGCGGTTCCAGTGGTTACGGGATTGAACCTGACAGCGACCGCTGTTCAGGGTCCGCCAGGCGCCACGGGCGCCAACAATAGCATTCGCGGGACATTGTTAGATAACAACGGCGCCGCGGTGGCTGCGGCTACGATCAATCTTACTGGTCAAATTGGAAGCCGGGTCGCCACCACAGATGCTGCGGGCGCTTTTGTATTCGCGGCTCTTCCGCGAGGTACTTACACGGTTAGCGTTCAAGTACTTGGTCAGTCGGCAGTGCAAACAGTAACCATCACCTGAGGGCAATAAGGTTTAGGGCGCTGACAAACTCGGCGCCCAAAACAACCCTCGCAAAGGGAGCCAGGCTCGTCGTGCCTGATTCTTCTCAACCTCTCGTTTCATGCGTGATGCCTACGGCAGACCGCCGCCTCTTCGTGCCCCAGGCGATTCGTAATTTTCAATCGCAGGACTATACAAATAAAGAGCTGGTCATCGTGGATGATGGCGCCGACTGCGTTGCTGATCTGGTGCCTGAAGATCCGCAGATACGTTACGTTCGTCTCTCCGGCAGCCGGGCTCTGGGAGCGAAACGAAATGAGTGTGTCGAGACTTGCCAGGCCGAGCTCATCATGCACTGGGATGATGACGATTGGATGGCTCCGCACCGCATAAGTTATCAGGTGGAAGCGCTGCTTAGTGAAGACGCGGAAATCTGCGGACTGCAGCAGATGCTTTTCTACCACCTCGACAGCGATGAAGTGTGGCTATATCAGTATCCGGATAACCAGTGCCCGTGGCTGGCCGGAGGTTCGCTGCTCTACACGCGTGACTTTTGGCGGCGCTCGCCTTTTGCAAATATTCAAGTGGCTTCAGACACGCGCTTTGTTTGGGACCGCCCCATGGAGCGTCGCGTGGCACTGAGCGACTATCGTTTTTACGTCGCTATGGTGCATGCGAAAAACACGAGCCCGAAAAGCTTCGACTGTTCATATTGGACACGCTATTCCGATGACCTGGAGTCGTTCATGGGAGAAGATTTGAGCTTCTACAGAAAACTGAATCAAAACACCCAAACAAGTCAGTACAACCTCGCGCCTTCTCTCGCACCCGTCGATGTAGAACCAGTCGGCAATAGTTCCATACCAACCTATAACATCCTGATGGTTGTCCATAACGCGCTGGAGATGACGCGCCTGTCGACCCTTGAAACGCTGCGACACACTAACGGCCAGGATGCGCGCCTGGTTGTCGTCGACAATGCTTCGAGCGATGGCACCGAACAATGGTTAAAGCTACTGGCCCAGCGCGGCGACATTGATTTGATTCGCAGTGAAACCAACCTTGGACACGGCCCGGCCCTGGAATTGGCGAGGAGTAGAACTCACTCACCTTACATCCTCACGTTAGACAGCGATGCCTTCCCACTCTGCGATGAATGGCTGCCTCGACTCCGCGCCGCTTTGAGCGAGCAGGTGAAAGTGGCCGGCATCAGGCACCATCGAGACTACGTCCATCCTGCTTGCCTGTTGATCGCCCGGGAAACTTTAGAAGATTTGAATCTTTCGTTTCTGAATGAGAAGGACCAACCCAGCCAGTTCGACGTTGCCGAACGAATTAGTCATGTAGTGAAACAACGCGGCTATCAAATCGCCGGTCTCGCACGGACCTCCGCGCAGCGACGTGGCAGCATCTCCGAACCAGTCTACCTGGGATCAGAGTATGAGGGGCTTGTACATCATCAGTGGTACACAACCCGTGCTGAAACGTCAGCGGGCGCGCCGGTAGATGACGTTCCCGCTGGCGCAATCGAAGCATCTCTTCACGAACTCTTCGAGCGCAATAACGGCGAGCCGCGGAGCATAACCGTCGTCATGGGAATCCGTGCGGCTGCGGCGGAACCCGAACGCTTGGCCAACGCCAGGGTTTGTTTGCAAGCGCTCAATCTTCAAGACCTGCCACGCTGGCGCTATCGGATTGTTGTCGTTGAGCAGGACGAGTCGCCGCGGCTCGAGCGCGAGCTGGCGCCTTTCGTCGACAAGTACATCTTTTCCTACAACCCGGGGCCGTACAATCGTGGCTGGGGATTCAACGTCGGAGCGTGCGCGCCGGAAGGACAATGCGACGTCCTGTGCTTGATCGACGCCGATCTATTAGTCGCGCCCGATTTTTTACGCCGTGGTTTGCAATCCTTTGAGAGTGGGAAGCGCGCTATTCTGCCTTATAGCGAAGTACTTTATCTGGATGCCGCAGCCACTGAGATGGCCATCAGCGATTATTTGGCGGAGCCGCTGCGTCCGCTGGAAACAAATAACTATGACGGTCGCCTTTTCGATACCTCACAAGGAGGATGTGTCTGGGTTGGATCTTGCCTCTACCACGAAATCGGCGGCCACGATGAACGCTTCCGCGGCTGGGGACGAGAAGACCGCGAATTCTGGGAACGCCTCAAACGGACTACTGAAATCGAACAGTTTCGTGGACGCCAGTTGCATCTGAATCACACTCGTCCCGCGGAGGAAGATAGTTGGGCCAGCGCCAACCAGGCGTTATACGATCACATTGCGGCCTCACCCGGAGTTCCTTCGCCGCGAGAGATCGGAAATCCTAATTTATATCGGGACGAAAATGGCTCGTCGAAACCGCGACGCGCACCAGGCCACAGGCGAGACTGGGAGAGCTGGCACAAGTGGAGTGCGCCACGAATCAGAAAGATCGTGCAGGACGAACAGCAACGTGCAGCCGCAACCAGCAATCGACTGGCGCTGGCGGAGATGTTGGTGCGGTTGGGCGACTCTCTGCTCGACGTGGGATGTGGCCCTGGCGCGTTATGGCCGTACCTGCGAAATCATCGGCCGCGCTTCTCGTGGGCTGGAGCCGACGTCACCCAGGAAATGCTCAACGTGGCCCACAACCTGTTTCCGGAGATCCCAGTAGCTGCGACTGACGCCGGGAACCTGCCGTTTGCCGACGAACGCTTCGATGTCGTTCTGCTTCGGCACGTGTTGGAACACCTGCCGCAGTGGCTGATGGAGCAAGCCCTTTCGGAAGCGATGCGCGTAGCGCGGCGAGCTGTCGTGGTCGACTTCTACGTTCCCCCGACCGTCATCGGAACAAGCAGCAGTCAGTGGGTAGGGGAAAAGTTCCTGGAAACTCAATGGGCCATCAACGACCTGCAACGGCCCATCTCAACTTCCGGCTGGTTCCTCGACGCCCAGTCAACCCTCCGAAACGGAGGTGAAGAACAAGATGTAATTTGGGTCTTGAGGCCGCAGTCTCCGGCCGCCGATCCGAAAATGCTGAACTCAAGTCAGCGCGAGCCGCTAAAAGTCAGCATCGTCATGCCAACCTATCGGCGGTCGCACACGTTGTTCCAAACAGTGCAAACAATCCTGCACCAGACCTACAGCAACTGGGAGCTGATCATCATCGACAACGAGGGCACTGGTGACTACCAGTTCAACGATCAGCGCATCCGCGTCTATGTCCATCCTGAAATAGTGAGCGCCAGCTACGCCAGAAACCAAGGAATTAGCTATGCCAGCGGTGACCTGGTCTGCTTCTTCGACGATGACGACACCATGTTTCCTTCCTATCTGGAGATGTTCGCCAGGGCCTTCGAGACAAATCCGGCAGTGAAAATGGTCTGCTGCGGCATGATAGTTTCTGGGGGCCGCACGAACTTCAGCTATGCCACACCAGAGTGTTGCTTGCGTCGAGAGCTTGCTACGCCTACCTGGACCAACAATACTTCACACGATCAGCTTTACTTTAGGAGCATCGTGAACGCCCAGGGTTGGTCCGAAGCTCAGGGCGACATCATCACTGTCCGCGAAGCGCTCTGCCGAGCAAACTGGGATCCAATGGGCGGACTACGTAGCGGTAGGTTGTGATGGAAGTTATTGCAGCGACGGTACCCAGCTTATCGAATCTACTTAATCCGCGCCCATGAACTTGGCTTGCCAGCCCCATTCGTCACCATTCGGTAGGCGCCAAATGCAAGTTCGCAGACGATTTGCCAACTGTTTTCGCACGGTTTTGTTGTGTGTTTTGGCGGAGTCAGCCGTTCAAATCCAACCCCGAGAGGATCGCGTTCGCTTTCGAAAGTTATCGCCTGGTCTCGAATCGCAAAAGCGGGGGGTTATTCAGCGTCTCGCGATTGATTAGAGAAACGCACGAAGTACAGCATTGGATGTCTTCTCGTCATCCGGGCAGGACGTTGGAATCGACTTGATGATTGACAAACAGTGCAGCGTACAGATGTTGGCACACTCGAGGCACACAAAACGAAAACGGACAGCGCTGGCGCTGCCCGTAACTTCCTGATCCAATTGGTGCCCCCGCAGGGATTCGAACCCCGAACCAACAGATTATGAGACGGTTTGAGGGGCATCAACAAGGTGAGACGAAGCGAGATAACCCAATATTTACCTAATCCGCAGCCGTCAAAGTTCGTTACGTCTCGCTACGTCTCAGCACGCCATCGCGCCATAATCGCGCCATCGGAAGATCTATTCCAAGGAAGAAATCGATGACGGCAGTGAGGCTGCCACGAGCAGCGCCAAATGAGCCTTCGTAAAGGCAAGCAAATTTCGCGATATGCTTACGGAAGTTTCTCTTGACTAATCACTCTAAAGTCAGGGATTGCTGAACACCTCAATATCGCCGTTTCTGTCGACTTGAAAGAAGTTTACTCTTGCTCGTGCCTGCTCCCCGTCCGTTGGTCTATGTCCTACCATAGGTGTGGCTTCAAGGCGATAAATCCTCTCCTGAACCCCTGGCGCGTACTTGTAGTCATATTTCAAAGAAATATCGTCGTTTAAGCAAACATAAACAGTCTGATACCCTGGATTGAGAGTGAGGGAACTCCAAAGGTCATTACAAAGAACCTGATAAATAATCGGCCCCTTCGTGAGATTGCGCACGGTTGCCATAAGCCACACGTCTTTTTTGCGCCGCATTTCCTGCTCGGCCCTTGCTTGGGCAGCCCTCGCGTCGGCTGCTACTTGCTCAGCTTGTATACGGCGCTGTCGTTCGTGAGCAACAGCCGCCGTCGCGTCGGCTGCTACTCGCTCAGCTTGTATACGGCGCTGTTGTTCGCGCGCAACTGCTCCCGCCGTCGTGTCGGCTGCTTCTTGCTCAGCTTGTGTGCGGCGCTGTCGTTCGAGCGCAACTTCCGCCTTCGCGTCGGCTGCTTCTTGCTCAGCTTGTGTGCGGCGCTGTCGTTCGCGCGCAACTTCCGCCTTCGCGTCGGCTGTTTCTTGCTCAGCTTGTATTGGGCCCTGTCGTGCGCGTTCAGCTGCCACCGCACTAGAGCGTCTTCTTCGTTTCGTCTTTTTCGTGCCCGACTTGTTTGCGTTGTTGCTGTTAGAATTTGTCATTGGCTTTGACGGCAGTGTCGCAGTGGGATCTTGGCTAAGCGGTGGCCCAGCATTGGTCAGCCCTAAGGAAATGACAATAACCGCTACAATCGTGAGGCTGCGCAAAACTCCACGCGAGCGCTTGTTTATGTTCGACGCAGATTTCATTACTTGGTCACGCTCTTTGCACATCGAAACCCCGTGTTCTGGTATTCGGAGCCGGTCGCGGGCCATCCGCGTCGATATGTAGTTGTCATCTGGTTCCTGCTACATTTGTACATGCAGCCCCTTAACACTTTCAATTCGGAACCTAAAGAATTAGTTGGCAAGTTTCCACCTGGGTAAGCGCGAAGGTCGCTTCCGGTCCACTCCCAAACGTTACCTACCATATCGAGTGCTCCAAAAGGTGATTTGTTACTCGGGTGGGCGCCTACATTCGATAGCTCACCTGTTTGACCCTCTGAAATCGAACCTTTTTCCCATTCATCGCCCCAAGGATAACGAAAACCCTTTGTGCCCTTCGCCGCGAATTCCCATTCGGCTTCTGTCGGCAATCGCTTACCTGCCCAACGCGCATACGCATCTGCATCGTTCCACGTTACGCCAGTCACCGGTTTCTTATCCGCGCCGGATGGATATGCTCCCGAAATCCACGTAGTCGGAGGCGGACGTTTAGTTTTATTCACGAAAGATGCATAGTCCGCATTCGTAACTTCGTACATATCAAAAAAGAAAGGGGAAATCGTGACTGTGTGACCCGGCGCTTCATACGCGTCGCCGCCCTCTCCAGTGTTGCGCCCCATTTGAAATGTGCCTCCCGGCACATAAACCATTCCTGTCGGTGGCGGTGGCGATGGCGGCGGAAGCTCGGGCTTTACTGTTGCGGCGGAAGGTTGGGGCACTTCGTCAGACGGCTGTACGGGAGGACGAATATCATCTCGATACCAAACGTATAGCGCAATGCAAAGCAACGACAATCCCAAAAATAATTTGAATGCTTTCATCCGCGTAGTGTTGTCAGAAAGACTCCACGGCATCCGATCCTATAACTTGAGACAGAAACCGCCTGAGAAACGACTGGTTCTATCTATTGTGGCTTTCGTAATAGGAATGTAATGCCTGCAAATACAGTCAATCCAATTAGGGAGGCTATTGTGAATACTCCAATGGTTCTGAACGGCAATTCCGGCAACCACTGCGACACCAGCCAAAGTTCGAGAGAGACCACAACAGCGTATACAATAAACAGCAGGACAAGAGTACTGTTCGTCCGAATGACGCTTCCGCAACTAGCCGCAAACGGATCGTCGTCCCCCCAGAACCACCCAATGAGAACGATGGCGACATTTAGACTTAACAAGATCAAGCCAGCTCGCTCATAATCCTCTATCGTTGCGTTCCCATTGATATGATTGTGGAATATGTCTATCGTTGCAGCGACCATCCACATCGTAAGTCCCAGTAAGAAAGTAGGGAGCGCCATCTTTCTCAAGAAAGTCCACAAGGCCGAACAAAACAAGACAATCACGTCTTTGATCAATAACAGAACTTCCCAACAAAAATTCGCAATTCTTAAAGTTACGATCAGGGCTACATGGATAATAAAGTTGGCAGTGGGCTTTAGAATGTCAACAATCCCCTTGTAGAACGCCAGTGCGATATTCACAACTGGAATGATGAATCCCCCGACGATTGCACTAAAGAAATTGGTTGCTGGCTTTCGCGTCAAATGGCCGAGCGTGCGATCCTTAAAAAACACCCGCCGGACTTCGATCTTTGTTTGTATGGATCTCCATACCCCGTAGACCAACATATGAATCACAGAGATCGCTAGTAGCATCTCGCGTATGTGGATTTGACGATTGATCACTAGAGACGTTTGGGAATCCATGAAATGAAGTCGCTTGTCAACTGTTTGCACAAATACAATGATCACGAACCACCCAAGAGATAGCGCAGACAGCGCCTTTAGTAGATTGATTTTTCTTTCATTGATCTGATCGAGCCAGCTTAGAAGATATGTAACCAACAGAGCAGCCGAAATGGCATAGAGGCAAGTTGTTCTGACGATCTCCAGCTTCGAATATCCCAGGTTCCCGAACTTATCTACAAATACAACTGGCAGCAAGAACATAAAGGAGGCGAGGGCTCCATAGAATGACAACTCCACCCATCTGAATAGCACGAGCAGATAAACAACAAGGAGCACTTCTGAAATCAATGTTGCTATCCACAGGTTATGATACTTCCCCAGCACAAAACCGATCGTAAGGAAAAACAAGTTCAATAGGATAACGTGATACCACCATTTAAATTTAAAGAGCGGCATTTGGCAGTCTGCACATAAAACGCCATGCGACACGAGATTCACATGGTTTACGTCATACCGGCAACGCAAATATTCGGATTCAGTCATAGCGCAGAACAGGGTGTTAGAAGGCTTCAATCAAGAACGATAGTTACACGCGTGAGGTAATCTCCCGTTTAAGATAGGTAAATTTCAAAATCACCGCTTGTTTTGTCGCGATGTATCAAAGTATAGATTCGCTACCTGAGCTTGGATGGTTGCTAATAGCCCGAAAGTCAATTTGATTTCTCATCGAGGCTCACATTGGTCCTATGACTGAACGAGAGGATAATAGCCTTTGTTCTGTTGAGACGAACGGGTGGCATCGGAGGACGGAATTGCGGCGTGCTCTGAGGACCGCCCGATAATTTAATGGTACGCTACGATAGGCCGACTCTTGCAACATTGTCAATAATTTCGCTTAGGCACAGTTCCGACGCCGGATTCTTCTGTCTCAAGTAATTTCATGATGGTAGAATCCACTCGGTTTTTACTATATGACCTCATCCGCAAAGATATCCCTAAAACCAATCCACCCCTTTCCGGCGCGAATGGCACCAGAGATCGCGTTAGCCGCAACGTCCAGATTTTCACGCAATTCACTCGTTCTTGATCCAATGACAGGCTCGGGTACTGCGGTGCGGTTTGCTGCTGAAAATGGACACTACGGTCTGGCATTTGATCGGGATCCGCTGGCTGTCTTAATGACAAGGGTCTGGACAACTCCGTTGTGCACTAAACAGCTCCGGCAGCGTGCTCTGACGGTTGTACAAGAGGCGGTCAAGCTTAAACCCTCTTTGATCGATTTGCCTTGGATTGATAACGATGAAGAGACAACGGATTTTGTCTCTTATTGGTTTGGGAAGTCGCAACGGAATGATTTGCGTCGACTTAGTAGTGTGTTACGCGGCTGCCGTGGTCCTATCGCAGCTGCACTAAGGCTAGCATTGAGCCGCATCATAATTACCAAAAAGCGAGGAGCATCCCTCGCGTGGGATGTTTCTCATAGCCGGCCTCATAAGAAGATTGATCAGAATGATTTTGCTGTGATTCCCGAGTTCATGAGGTCTGTTGAATTTGTGGCGAAGCGTTTGGAGAGCCAGCCTCCTCCTGGGAATGTCCAAGTTGTTATCGGTGATGCGCGGAATCTGAGTTCTGTAACAGACCAATCGGTGGATGCGGTTCTGACCTCTCCACCGTACCTAAATGCCATTGACTACATGCGAGGGCATAAATTTACGCTCGTGTGGTTCGGTCATTCGATTTCAGAACTTCGCGCCACGAGATCCAACAATATTGGTAGCGAAAAATACCCCGATCGCGGTACTGATGACAGCGCTGCACACGACATCTGCGACGCATTGCCTCTGGCCCGTCGACTGCCAGAAAAGGAATATGGAATTTTGCGCAGGTATGCTCTCGATCTGGCCCAGATGATGTCTGAGGTTAGCAGGGTTTTGAAACCTAACAGCCGCGCAATTCTGGTGATAGGCAATTCCTGTCTGAAGGGCGTTTTTGTCGAAAACGCGCTAGCTGTGAGAGCTGCTGCTATTCGTGCAGGTCTTAAACCCACAAAACGCTACGAAAGACAACTTCCCTCAGCGAGGAGGTATCTGCCTCCCCCAACGAGTGCCGGAGCATCCGACCTTGGGAAACGAATGAGAACTGAATCCGTCTTAAGCTTTCGCAACTAGTCCTCATGACAAATCCAAATTCTAAACACGGCCGCGTATCTTTCAGACCATATGCCAGACTGATTAGTATCCTCGGTGATCAGCTAATCACTAATAAATGGGTCGGCGTGATTGAACTCGTCAAGAATTGCTATGACGCGGACGCAAGTCACGTATCCGTCCGGTTTTTGAATTTTGATGTTGCTGGAGAGACTCCTACTATCGAAATCCAAGACGACGGCGACGGCATGACGCTAGATACTATTCTGAACGTGTGGATGAAGCCGGCTACACCTCACAAACTAAATCAAAAGAAATCTAAACAGCATCGATACACAAGAAAGGGTCGAGTAATGCAAGGCGACAAAGGAGTCGGGCGCTTTGCAGTTTATAAACTGGGTAATTACGTTGAAATCTTCACGAAGACTGTAACGACTCCTGAGGTACATTTGCTCTTGAACTTTAGGGAATACTCCCAAGATGATGAATTCGCGACCGCAGTTAAGGTTCCGGAGAAATTTCTCGACCAGATCACTAATGAGTGGACGCTAAATGACTCCCCGACCCGCATTATCAATGAAGAACGGCAGGGCACATTGATAAGAATTTCAGATACGAGAAATGATTGGAGGTTTGATGAATTAGAAAAGCTACAAGTCGCATTCCAAAGAATGATTCCTCCGACGATACCGACCTTTAAGGAGAAATTTGTAAAGGATTTCGACGTACACCTTTATTGGAATGAAAGAGAGTATCCAAGGTCCCGAACAAGCTTTGAAGAAGTAATTGAAATAGCACCTTTTAGGTTTCAGGGCGAAATAGATGCACGCGGAATTCTAAATTACAGATACAAACACAATAGAGATAAGGAGAAAACGGGGCAGATTGATTTCTTCGACGAGTCAGAGGCCGCGCAACCTGACATCTGGGGCTTCCCGATGTTTAGAGAGCAGTTCCTTGAATTCGTCAAGAACACGAACCAACGAGCCGTCCGAATAAAGAAAAGCGATGGCAGTACCTATCATAGAAATAGATTCTGGAAGGTAAGACGAAGACCCAATGCGGGGGCCCGCTAAATTTTTCTTTTACGCCTTTGACTGGAGAGACAAACACCTCGAATTGAAGGACTCTGAGCGAGTTTTTATTAAGAATAACTCGGTTTATTTGTATCGAGACTTCACGCGGGTTTATCCCTATGGCGAACGCGGGGTGGACTGGCTCTCCTTGAGCAAGCTCAGAGCAGAAGACAAAGCTGGTCGATACTTCAGCTATAACGACTTGTTGGGATTCATATTTATTACCCAAGAGAAGAACCCTCAATTAAGAGATGCGGCCAGCCGAGAGGGACTCGTCAGCATCAATGGAGCGTATGAGGACTTCGTTGCGCTGTTGCAAGCGTCTCTGAAGGTAATGAAAGATTTTGTTGACAAGGATAAACAACGAGACGAGATCAGAAAAGAGAGGTTATTCACAACTGCAAATAAGAAATTCAATGAGTCATTTGAAAGACTGCAGAAACAGTTAATTAAGAGCGACGACGAAGAAACCTTGAAAAAGGCGAAGGCATTTGTGGTTACGACCAACGAATTGGTTGACCAATACAAGATCAAGGTTTCTATCACGGAGGAACTCGCCGGGTTAGGAATGGCAGTCGAGAAGTCTTCTCACGATATATTCATGTTGATTCAAAGAATGATTCAGAATGCCGATGACATTGTGACGAGATTTGAAAAAAATCGTCTGTCAGCACCGGTGCTCCGTCAATTCTTTTCGGATCTCGTAGAGAATTTCGATTTTCTATATCAAGAACTGCAGATTCTTCAGCCTCTTTTCAGGGAGTCTCGCAAAGAGACAAAGGCTATTAGCGTAAGGGAGACCCTGGAAAGAATAGAACGATACTATCGGCGAGAGTTTCAGTATGACATTGGTTTCAAGATAGAAGGCGCAGGCGATATCGTCGTCCAAACTAATCTGGGTTTGATGCTGCAGGTTTTTATTAATCTCATAGACAACGCGATCTACTGGCTAAATAGAAAAACGGGTCGCCACCGCATTACCGTGAAGATTGACCAGAGTGAGAGACAGGTGATTGTTGCCGACAATGGGCCTGGAATCGAGGCGGATCTATCGGAAATAGTATTTTTGGAGTTTTATTCTACCAAAGCGGAGACTGGGCGCGGACTTGGATTGTACATAGCCAAGGAACTTTTGGAACGTATTAACGCCAAGATTAGTCTCATCACTCTAGAACCACGCAAGATACTATCCGGCGCAAATTTCCTCATCCAATTTGACGAGGCCGAATAACTTATGGACGGCGTAATCCTATTCGTGGACGATAAGCTCGACGATTACCAAGTAAAAGAAAACAGCATCGAACGGACACTCGAGAACGAGCTGTTTGGGGAACTTCGGAAACAGCATCCTGTTCTAGGCGTTCGTAATTTGGATCTAGCCGAAGAGGCTATTAAATCAATCGGATCGTTTAGCGCAATAATTCTTGACTGGGTATTCGATAACAAGGAGCTACTGCTAAAACCTGGCGAAGACGCAACTATTCTCGGTGGGGTAAGACTTTCAAGAGAGGGTTCCGACACATTAGAGTTTCTAAAACATAACGAGTTCTATTCGTTGATATATATTTTCTCAAATGAAAACGTTAAAGACCTCTATGGAACTGAGCTGCAGAAGAAATATCACAAGCGGATCAAATTCCGGAAAAAAGGGGACTCAAAGAACCAAGCCAAGCGAATCGTTAAAGAGGTTGTAAAGTGGAGAGAGCAGAACCGGAATCTAGCTATCCCTGGCGTATGGACAAAGACGATAAACCAATCTGTTCAAAAAATCTTGTTGGAGCTTTCCGAGGCAGATGCTAACTGGATCAAAGAACTTGGACGGACTGCTAAAGAAGATGGGGATAGCGCCGAAATATTCATAATCCAAGTTCTTCAGAACTTGCTTGTCGAAAGTCTCATTCAAGACCCGGGCTTGATTACATCCATAAGGGAACATGTCGGCACCCACGAAGGCGGCGAGCAAGGAGTCGTTGCCACTGACGAAAAGTCCGTCGCAAAATTATTCAGACGGATCTTCTATACGAAACTAGATAGAGAGGCACCGGTAATGACCGGCGACGTCTGCAAACTGTCTCGCAAGAAATTCGGGATCATCATTACTCCAGAGTGCGATATTAGTGACGTAATAAAAGGTCCGTCTAAGACTTTTGAGCTCTTGACGTTTGCCAGAGACTCATTCGATTCGTTCTTGTCTTTACAGATTAACTATCAGTACGCTCGTAGTAAGTACGAAGAGTGGACTGGGACGAACAATGGAAAGGATCGGTTAAAGAAGTTAAGGGCGAGGTTTAATAACGGTGAATCTACTTATCACGTACTTCCATCCTTCCCGTTCACCGATAGTTTCCTTAACCAGTCCGCTGCAATCGATTTGAGTGAAGGAGCTGAGAGGTTCAATTACCAAGCAATCAAGGACAACCGAACTTATAAGCTTAATGCGCCGTTCATTCAGCAATTACGACAGCGTTACATATCGCATTTGGGAAGAGTTGGTACTCCCAGTGTTCCGTTAAGCGTGCGGAATCTGAATCTAAGATAGACATTTACCCTTCCGCTTTCATGTGCCGCGGCGGGTTTACATGGAGTGTGGAATCGGCGGCGAAAGAAGGGGATTGACACATTCAGATGTGTTGCCGCTAGGATTACCCACTAGCGCCGGGAGTGCTTTGGCGCAACCTCCCTGAGACTCTAGCCGGACAGGAGGCTGTATTAGCGTCACCTTGAGGCATCGACGCTCTCCGCGCTCATAGTCAAGGACATCCTCCAAAACCTTTTTAAGATCGGCGAGGGCTCGGGCGCTCATACCGGTTGCATTGTTCGACTGAGTTTTCTGGTTTGTTTTCATAACCAATGCTCCTAGTCTTGGTTAACGCGAATCACGCCCTGACAACCTCAATCAAAGCATTCCATTCAGGAAGAAGCTCGATCGTGCGTAGCGGATTCGCAATAATCCAGTCTCGCATCAATGCACGAAATGCTCCTGGGTTTGGGACGCCCTTCGTCGCAAGCCAAGCATTCATTCCCGCCAAAAGGTCTTTGCCGGAGAACCAGACCAGAACGTTTGCGACTTCTAAGATGAAGGCATCGTCGAAACGTTCGCTCAGTTCCTCAATTGACTCTTGCACACGCAGAGGATCGGTCGACGCGTTGATTCGTCCCCGGTGGGCCGCGATGCTCTCTGAAGCCCAGGCATTGACGGCGACAGAATCCAACGCCACTGGCAGATCGATATCATTTAGTCCATCGGGCCTGGTCTTCAATTCATAGTGCGGAGGCAAATCGCGCCGCACAACACCGATTGACCATCTCGCGGCCTCGTAGTGTCTGATTTCCCTGGCGGACTGCCGAAGCGCTTCCTCTACCTCTGGAATCGGCCACGTCATGGCCTCATTTACAAGGACGGGTTCAATTAGATAATTCTCGATCTCATGTCGGACCCATCGCCAACCGACTGGCATCCCACCTTCTTCGCTGTCAACTGTTGGTCTCGATATATCCGCTGGAGGATCAAAATCAAAATCTCGATCGCGAAGGTAGCCTGCCATTACTCCATTTTCTGAGCGATCAGCTCGTGCGCGCGGTTTAAGAGAATCCTTGGAGCCACCTTGTTGTAGCACTGGAGTACCCTCAAGAATCGGATTCAGCACCTCTGATTCAAGGTTACCCTCAATGAATAATTTGGCTATAGGCATCGGTTGCCCTTTTCCAGTCGCACTTCTTCATCGTTAGGAATGACTGAAGAGAGAAACTCGGAGTGCGTCGTAATGAAAAACTGGCAATCGGCCCCGATCCTTGGCAACGCTGACAGTAGCCTTTGCTGTTCAGGTGGATGCAGGTGAAGCTCCAGCTCATCAATCAAGACAATGGAACGTTGAATATCCAACCTGACAAATTCGTAAACGATGGGAAACACGGCCTGCTCGCCTGATGACATCTCGGCGAGATCGTATATGCGACCGTCACGGTCTATTAGGAAGTAAAAGTCGTTGGCGCGCGCACTAGTGAGCCCGGAACGAGGCATAATTCCAACAAATCGGGTTCCCGGAAACACCTTCTGGAGACGTTCCTGCAAGGGCGCAATGAAATCCCTACCCCGACGCGGTGATGTAGTATGGTGTCCCCACCATCCGACCAAGTATTCGCGAAGCTGCTCGACGCCTGCATGCCATCCTTCTCGCATCACGGAATCCTCGGGCACCTCCTCAGCGATTAGTGAGCCTAGATTGCGGTGTTGATCGAACCAGAAGATATCTCCAATCCTTGAGAATCGATCACGCAGTTCCGGCCGCGAGTCTCGCAAAGCCTTCACATAGTAGCGTCCAAGGAACTGGTTTACGCCTTCAAAATGTTGAGGCGAGGTGATATGTCCATCCTCAAACCGCAGCTTCACCTCAACGTGTTGTGACGGCGGTACAATCTTCATTAGCTGGCGGCGATCCGATGGGAGGTCTTCTTCCCATATCCGGAATAGTTCGCTCGTCAGCTCAACCTCTTCTGGCTCAAAAGCAACATCTAGCTCAACGAAAGTTCTCCCAAGACTTGAAACTCGCTCAGGTAGGAAGCCATGCCAATTGAACGACGCAATGTCACGCGTTCGTCTAGTTGCCATCGAGAGTGTTAACGCGATTGCTTGGAGGATACTTGTCTTCCCACTCCCGTTGTCACCCAGCAGCGCGGTAAGTGAACGAGCAGAGCGCGAGGGCGTTTCGGTTGAGAATTCGACGGCTTGAACGCCTTTAAAGTTTCTTATGACTACGTGCTTCAGCTTCATGGAGACTCGTTAAACTCCTGCACTCTTTGGGGCTACTGATTCATTGTCTAGAGTATCATGCGCAGCAATACGAGAACGTATTGCGGTGATCGTCTTATGTCAAGGTTTGGAGTGCGTAGCCCGAAGCCCAGACCGGACGGTCATCCGATAACGGCGCATTATGTCCTAGTCAGACACGCGTCGCACCGGTACATAATGAACGTTATCGTACGCCCCGGCGATTGTTGATTTTTCTCAGAACTGCTGTGCCTCCTCTTTGTCGCCGCGTCCGATTCGCGATTCGATTCTGATCAAGTCCCGCGAAAAATGAAACCAAGTTAGCAAATCAGGTGGGCAGACAAGATAGAAGTCAAAAAGCAGATTCGATTTCGCCGTAAGTCGTTGGCAATCAACAACTCTAGAATCAGGAATCCTTTAAAATAATCCTGAGAAAACTAGGAACTGGTCGAAGCGGTTTGCGATCAATCATTTGTGGCCTTTTTTTGCGACCGATTTTGTAGGTCAGGACTTCCAAAAAACAGATTTCTAAAATGGAGCAGAATTTCGTGTCATCGCGAAGCAACTCACCCTCCTCGAACCAGGAGAAACATGCGGGCTTGCAAGTGTCACACAGTGGCTCCTTCCACGGATGCCTGATCGCGCGGGATGATTTGTCGCTTTGTTAGATCGGGAGTCTGCTCGAACACAAACCTGTTGGGAAACGCATACAAAGTTGTAAATCCCGACAGGTTCATGCGTTTGTTAGATAGGAACTATCCGATCTCCCGCTCAGACGTCCGGTGAATTTTTGTTCACTAAAAAACGCGGTTCTATTATGTCTTTCCACAACCTCTAACGCTCCTTCAGTCGACTTTCCAAACTGGCACATGCGTTGTAATGGTCGAGCGTTACCATGCTCGACCAAAACTTAGACCTTAAAGAGAAACTAGCCAGCGTTATTGATCGCGCTACACAGGACGCGATTGCGCTACTCCTAACCCAGCACGAGGCCGCGCAACCGTCAGTTGAATCCGCACCCGAGTGGATGACCGCTAGCCAACTCGCGCGTTATTGGCAGCTCGTCAACGTGAATGGAGACCCCACCACCGCCGGAATAATGAAGTGGGCGAGGCGCTCCGGGAATGACCATCCTTTGCCACATGCCTACATGGGTGATCTCTTACGCTTTCATCGAGTCGATGTTGATTTGTGGGCACGCGAAGAAGCCGAAAGGCGACGAGTTCAAAACGAACAGCGGCGTCTCAAGATCGCGTAAAGCAACAACGTGACACCAAACTCCTTCGGATTTAGAATCGAGCCACTTTGACGGCTGGGATTCCTTTACCAGAAGGGAGAACAGCCGATGGCAATATACAAACGATACAAAGGAAGGAGACTCAAGCGCACCGACGCCGATTGGGACGAAGGCACATGGTGGATTGAATTCAGTCTGCAAGGCCAATACATCCATCAATCGGTTCCCGGCGCGCGCACTCTGGCTCAGGCTCAACGAGCCGAGAGCCAAATCAGAGAAGCAATCTATGAACGGAGATACGATCCGGGAAAGAAACTCTTCTCTGAGTTTGTCGATGAAACTTTCTTGCCATGGTCGAGAGCGAACAAGCGCAGTTACCGCGAGGATGAACAGCGCTCGGTTACGCTCAAAGATTTCTTTGGTGAGAAACATCTGCGGGACATCAAGCCAATGATGATCGAGACATTCAAGCGCGAGCGCTTGGCAACGCCTACCAAGCACGACAAGGAGGAACGGCCCAGGCCGCGAACTCCGGCAAGTGTCAACCGCGATCTTGCTTGTCTCTCGAAAATCCTCTCAATGGCTTATGACAATGAATTGATCGACTCGAATCCAATGAGGCGGGTGCGCCTGCTTAAGGAGAGTCCGAGTCGAGAGAGGTTTATTACCGCAGATGAAGAGAAGAAGCTGTTTGCGCAACTCACTGGGAGACGAGATCACATTCGCTCCGTAGTTACCATCGCCCTTAACACGGGGATGCGGCGCGGTGAGATTCTCGGACTCCAGTGGGAACACGTGGACTTTCTCGCTCGGACGGTTTTCATCGCCAAGAGCAAGACGGGTAGGACTCGGACGATTCCCATGAATGACATTGTCTTTAAGGAATTGATGATGCTTAAGCAGGATGCTGGACCGCAGGAGTTCGTGTTCAGCAATTCCCGCACGGGCGTGAACATTGATTCCATTAAGACAGGCTGGCGGAATGCCTGCGAAGATGCGGGGCTCGTGAATCTCAGATTCCACGATACTCGTCACACCTTCGCAACGCGTTTAAGAGCCAATGGCGTTCACGAATGGGACATTCGAGACTTGCTCGGTCACACGTCAGTGCGGATGACGAGTGTTTACACTCATCAGACGCCACTGAATCTGTGTAATGCGGTTAACAATCTGACCAACACCAAGCTTGGTAAGGTCGTGAGGTTTCCAAGGAAGAAGCGCGATCGTAGCACCAAACAAATCGCGCCATCTTCGCGCCATCTTGCTGTTGAACATGAATCAGCCCTCCAGCACGAAGACGTAAATGTAAGAACCCTCGCCAGTTGATTGGTGCCCCCGCAGGGATTCGAACCCCGAACCAACAGATTATGAGTCTGCTGCTCTAACCATTGAGCTACAGGGGCACAAGAACTTATGGGTGATGGTTAAGGTATTAGCGTCAGCGTCATTGAACCGAACCCTTGTGTTAACGTGCGGGCGTGACGAGTGTAGCACGCAGCCCCGATCCACGAAATTTCACTAATTCTCACGAGCGAAACCTAGTGTGTTGGCGTGATCAGCAGGTTCACCTCTTAAACTATTACGAAACGGCGCGGTCGGTAATCTCCAGTCCTTTGTCGATGATCGCGAACGCCTCGCGCAGCTCAGCTTCCGTAATACATAACGGCGGGTTCGTGAAGAAGGTGTTCCAGCGCACAAACGTGTAGAGACCTTCCTGACGAAAGAACTTGCCGAGCGCTTGCATTTCAGGCGCGGTGCCATTGAAAGGCGCCATCGGCTCGCGCGTCTCACGATTACGCACTACCTCAACGATGCCGAAGAGTCCGATGTTGCGCGTCGCGCCTACCGAAGGGTGACGATGCTGCAGATCCTCGAGCAAGCCACGCATAACTTCTCCCATGCGCCGCGCATTCTCGATGAGGTTATCCTCTTCGTAAACCGCGATGGTTGCGATCGCTCCCGCGCACGCCAGCGGGTGGCTGTTGTAGGTGAGGCCGCCGTAGAAAACGTTGTTCTGAAAATGATCCGCGATATGCCGCCGCATGCCCACTGCGCCCAACTGCACATACGCACTAGTCAAACCTTTAGCCATCGAGATCAAATCCGGCACTACTTGCCAATGGTCCACTGAGAACCATTTGCCGGTGCGTCCGAAACCGGCCATTACTTCGTCGGCGATCAGCAGGATGCCATACTTGTCGCAGAGCGCGCGTAAACCCTGCATGTAACCGTCCGGCGGAATCAGTATTCCGTTTGTGCCGACAACGGGTTCTACAATAATTGCCGCGACAGTTTGCGGCCCTTCCAGTTGCAGTACCTCTTCGGTGCGCGCCAGCACTTCCTCAGTCGTATCCCAGCCCTGCTGTATGCCGTGATAGAAATCGGGAATGCGAATAACTCCGGGAATGCCCGGTTCGGCGGCCCAACGTCTTGGATCGCCGGTCAGCGTGAGACTACCTGCCGTCCCGCCATGATATGAGCGATAGCGCGCGGCGATTTTGTGTCGGCCCGTGAACATGCGCGCAATGCGAATCGCGTTCTCGTTGGCTTCGGCGCCGCCATTTGTGAAAAAGAAGGCATCGATATCGCCGGGTGTGATCTCCGCAAGTTTCACGGCCAGGCGGGCGCGCACTTCGGTGGCCATAAACGGGTTGGCATAGGCGAGCGTCGCCGCCTGGTCACCGATGGCGCGAATCACCCGCTCGTCGCCGTGACCGATGTTCACGCACATCAACTGGCTGTTGAAATCGATGAAGCGTTTTCCTTCCGGCGTCCAGAAATAGATTCCTTTGGAACGCGCGACCGGAATGGGATCCACGGCGGCCTGTGCGGACCATTCAAAAAGGGTGTGGCGGCGACAGAGTTCGACGATCTCCTCGCCCGTCATGGTTTCAGCTGTAGTGGTCATGGCATCGCGATGCTACCCAGATCGCCCCCGTTTGACAACCCGGCCTTCGGGCAACGAGAGCGGTTTCGGAATTTGTCTTAGCTACGCGCGCGCGTTCCCAGTCGTTGAAATTGGATGAGTTGCCAACTTCCCAGCAACGCCAGCACTACGGTGTAAATCTGGAGATTAGTAAGCCGGGCAATAGGTTGAGTAACCCAGGGGACGACGTAGAGCAGAAGCAGAATTAGCTTATATGACGTTGGCAACCACAACCGATCCTCATCTTCTCCGTGGCAAAAGGCATTCGTCGTAAGCAACAGACTTAGCACCACCAATGTAGTGTCGTAGATTCCCACGTATAGGTTCAGCACCAGCGTCCAGGTAATGGTTAGAGCCCAGGCGAGGCTCTGTTCGGTTGGCCGTTTGCCGGCGCGTTTCCCCCAGTACCGAAAAAGAAATGGCAGAGTAATAAGAAACGTGGCCGCCGTCAGTGTCCACCTGAGATACAGATAGTTGCCAACGAGCAAGCGAAAGAAGGAATTGATATCTACATATTTCCATGACCGCAAGCCGGACGCAGAACTAGTCGAGGCATTAGTAAAGTAAAGGAGAGTGTTGATGTAGCCAAGGCAACCTTGCCGACCAACCACGAGCAAAGAGACGAGCGCAAGTACTACACAGCCGGCGACGAAACCCAGAAGAGTCGAATGGCGTCGAGTGATAAGCAGCATCGGCACGACCAGCAGAAGCAAGGTAGGCTTATACGCACAAAGCGAAAGGGCCAGGCCGCTAGGGATATAGTGGCCCCGGCGTTCCCGGTTAATCGCGAATGCCAGACAGAAGAACGCTACCGCCGACGTTTGCCCACCCGCCAGGCACTCAACCAGAAATGGCATGAAGGAGAGAGCCAGCAGTAAGGCGATGAACCAGGCGTCTTGCGGGATTTTCTCCAGCGCCCTCCAGACTAGCGAGAAGCCGGTCACGTAAAGGGCGAGCGATAGCAAGACCCAGAGCAGATAGGCCCAGGAGTAAGGCAAGCGCGCGAGTATTGTGAAGGGCAAAATGAAGAATGGAGCATTGACATAAGGTAACTGCGCATCAGGCGGCGTGTAGGGAAACTGCTCCTGGTAGAGTTGGCGGTGGAGCCGGGTATCATAGATTTGATTCGGTTGATACGTGTTGAAGATCTGGCCGGCGACATAAAATGCACCAAAGTCAGCACCCAGCGAAGGACCAAAAATCGTGCGGCCATTGACGCTGGTAGCAAAGGATGTCGCCAAGACCGGCAGGTAAACGGCCAACACCAGCAGGCAAATGAATTGAATGTAGGGGCGGTTCAAACGGCGTTCTACTGCATCGCGAACCCAAACTGCAAACTTGTCGAGAATGTTTGTGATCTCCTTCGATATCAGCCTACCCAGATTTCTAACTGGGCCCGAAGTTAGTTCTGAGCAATAGCGTATCAATCCTTACATCGTGGGTCGACAAATACGGAACCGGGTGCGCTACTGCCCCCGGATCCGC
>Ga0070697_100000139_pt1 | contig 58838 bp, 50 predicted proteins | sample KBSK1501metaG_FD_65475 | JGI IMG/M metagenome (GOLD analysis project Ga0070697, IMG submission 65475) | Corn, switchgrass and miscanthus rhizosphere microbial communities from Kellogg Biological Station, Michigan, USA - KBS K1-50-1 metaG | ecosystem: Host-associated > Plants > Roots >... | reverse complement strand
GATCGCCTGCGCGAGCCCGACCTGGAGAAGAGCGTCGGCTACGTGCTCGAGGCCGTCCGCCGGACCCGCCGCGCCCTCCCGCCTGCCGTTCCGCTTCTCGGCTTCGCGGGCGCTCCGTTCACCATCGCCTCCTACATGATCGAAGGCGGCGGCTCGACGCACTACGCGAAGACCAAATCGTTCTTCCTGAAGGACCCGGGCGCGTGGCATGCGCTGCTGGAGACGATCTCCCGGATCACGATCGCCTACCTCAACGGACAGATCACGGCCGGGGTGCAGGCCGTGCAGGTTTTCGACACCTGGGTCGGATGCCTGAGCCCCGCCGATTACCGGGAGTTCGTCCTTCCTCACACGCGGCGTGTCATCCGGGGACTGCGGCCCGGCACGCCGGTCATCCATTTCGGCACCCAGACCGGCAGTCTCCTTGGCTTGATGAAGGAGGCGGGTGGCGACGTCATCGGGTTGGATTGGCGCCTCGACCTTCCCGAGGTCTGGGAGCGTCTGGGCGACGTCGCGGTCCAGGGGAACCTCGACCCCGCGGTGCTGTTCGCTTCCCGCCAGGAGGTGCGCCGCCGGGCGCGCGGCCTGCTGCAGAGAGTGGGCGGCCGGCCCGGCCACGTCTTCAACCTCGGGCATGGCATCCTGCCGCACACTCCTCTCGACAACGTCCTGGCCCTGGTCGACGCGGTGCACGAATGGGGTGGCACCTGAGTCGTCCGCTCCCGGTCCACGACTCGGTCCTGCTCCTCGCCTTCGGCGGACCGACCTGTCCCGGCGATGTGCGGCCCTTTCTCGACAACGTCCTGCGCGGCAAGCCGGTCCCGCCGCAGCGCTATGAAGAGGTCGTCAGACACTACGAGGCGGTCGGCGGCGTCTCGCCGCTCAACCGCCTGACCTTCGCCCAGGCAGGGGCGCTGCGTGACCGGCTGGCCCTCGATGGTCTCCCCCTGCCGGTCTACGTCGGCATGCGCCACTGGGAGCCGTTCATCGCCGAGACCCTCGCCACGATGGCGCGCGAGGGCCGGCGTCGCGCCGTCGGGCTCGTCGTGGCCGCGCACCGCTCCGCGGCGTCGTGGGAGGCGTACCTCCGCGCCGTGGAGGATGCGCGCGAAGAATCCGTCGGGGCCGCCCCGGCGGTCGACTACGTGGCGGAGTGGTCCGAGCACCCTCTGTTCATCGAGGCCGTGGCGGCGCGCACCGGTGAGGCGATCCTGCGGGTCCCTGCCGGCCGGCGGGACGACCTCGCGATTCTCTTCACCGCCCACAGCATACCGATCGAGATGTCCCGCCGGTCGTCCTACGCCGAGTGCATCGAGCGCTCGGCCCGCCTGGTCGGCGACCGGCTCGGTGCCCGCTCGTGGTCGGTCGCCTATACCAGCCGCAGCGGGAACCCGGCCGACCCGTGGCTCGCGCCGGCTCTCGACGACGCCCTGAGCGCCCTGCACCGACGCGGCGTCCGGGACGTGGTCGTCTCCCCGATCGGGTTCGTCAGCGATCACGTCGAGGTGCTGTACGACCTCGACATCGAGGCACGGCGGACCGCGGAGAAGGTGGGTCTCGGATTCTTCCGCGCCGGGACCGCCGGGGATCACCCGGCGTTCACCGAGATGATGGCCGCCCTCGTCGGCGACGTGACGGCGCGCGGATGACGCCGGCGCCCGGGACGATCGACGGGCGCTGGCGCGTGGCGGTGGTGGGCGCCGGCGTCGCCGGTCTCGCCTGCGCTCACCGTCTGCTCGTCCTGGCGCAGGAACGCGGGCTCCCGCTCGACCTGACGGTCCTCGAGGCGGCGCCGCGCCCGGGCGGCGTGATCGCGACCGAGCGCATCGACGGCTGCGTCGTCGAAGGCGGCCCCGACTGCTTCGTCACCGACAAGCCGTGGGGCGTCGACCTGTGCCGGCGCGCCGGGCTGGCGGAGGAGATCGTCGGTACGAGCGAGACCGATCGCCGTTCCTTCGTGTTGACCCGCGGGCGCCTGTTGCCGATTCCCGAGGGCTATCAGCTCCTCGCCCCGGGGCGCATCCTGCCGTTCGTCTTCTCCCCGATCCTGAGCCCCGGCGGCCGGCTGCGGGCCGCCTGCGATCTGTTCCTGCCGCGCGGCCCGCGCGCCGACGACGAGAGCCTGGCGTCGTTCGTCAGACGCCGATTCGGACCCGAGACGTTGGAGCGCCTGGCGCAGCCGCTCCTGGCCGGCATCTACAACGCCGACCCCGAGACGCTGAGCCTGCGCGCCACGATGCCGCGCTTCCTGGAGCTGGAGCGGCGGCACCGCAGCGTCATCCTCGGGCTCCTGCGCGCCCGGCGCGCCGCCGACGCGCCGCGGAGGGGCGTGAGCGGAGCGCGCTACTCGCTGTTCGTGACTCTGAAGAGCGGGCTGCAGACCCTGACCGACAGGCTGGCCGGGTCTCTTCCCGGCGGCGCTCTGTGCCTGGGGGCCAAGGTGTCGCGGCTCGACCGCACCTCGCCGGCCGGCTTCCGTTTGGCGACCTACCAGGGTCGGACGTTCGATGCGGACGCCGTCGTCCTCGCGATGCCGGCCTGGGCCGCCGGTCTTCTGGTGCGTACGCTCGACGGTGGATTGGCCGACCGGCTGGCGGCGGTGCCGTATGGCGGCGCCGCCACGGTCAGCCTGGCGTACCGTCGGACCGAGGTCGCGCACCCCCTCGCCGGATTCGGCTTCGTCGTCCCGCGCGGCGAGCGGAGGACGCTCGTCGCCTGCTCGTTCTCGAGCGTCAAGTTTCCCGGACGCGCCCCCGAGGGGACGGTCCTGCTGCGCGCATTCTTCGACGACAAGGCCGCGGAGGATGCCGATCACGAAAAGCTGGAGCGGATGGCGTGCGACGAACTGCGCGACATCCTCGGGATCACCTGCCGCCCCCTGTTCGCCCGCACCTTCATGCACCGGCGCGCCATGGCGCAGTACGAGGTCGGCCATCTCGAGCGTGTCCAGGCGGTGGAGGCCCGGCTCGTCGCGCACCCGGGCCTGGCGCTGGCGGGCAACGGGCTGCGCGGCGTCGGTCTTCCCGACTGCGTGCGCAGCGGCGAGGCGGCGGCCGACGGGGTGGCGGCGCAGGCCGGGGTGGTATCCTTGACGCGATGAGAGCCGGCCGGTCCCGAATCGACGCGCGTCCTGCGCTTCTGGCCGTATGCGTGGTGCTGATCGGCGCGGGTCGGGCCCCGTCCCCCGCCGTGCGCGACACCTGCATCCTCCCCGAGCAATCGGCGCCCGAAACGGGGACATCCGTCGGCGTCGCCCTGTACGACGGCGCCGAATTTCCCGGTCCGCGCGTCGACTGGCGCCCCGCCGCCACACGCGAATTTTTCCTGGTCGACGCCGCGGGACGTCTCGACCTGAGCGACCGCGTCCCCGCGGGAAAGCCGCCGATGCCGCGACTGACATTGCGCTCGCCCGGCACGACGGTCGTGGCGCTGGTCAGCGCGCCGGTCTACGCGGTGGTCCCCGCCGGCGAGTTCCAGGGACGGCTCAAGAGCGACGGTCAGGAGGACATCCTGGAGATGCGCGCGACGATGAAATCGACCGGATCGCCGGGACGCGAGCGCTTGCGTCACTACCTGAAGACGCTCCTGAACGCCGGTGGTGTCTCCTCGGACGTCGCCCTCGCCAACCTGAGCCTGGTCCTCGAGATCATCCCCGAGGCGCAGCCGGCCACGGCACGCCCCGGTGGCCGCCTCCCCGTGAGGGTGCTGTTCGAGGGGATGCCCTACGCCGGCGGTCTCCTGTGCGCGCGACACGATGGCCCGGCCGCGAAGCCCGGCGGCGACGCCTGGTGCGGCCGTCTGGACGGGTCCGGGCGCGTCTCCGTGCCGATCGATTCCACCGGCTGGCAGCTCCTCAGGACCGCGCGGACGCGGGCCCTCGCCGGAGACGACCGCGCCGACTGGGTGTCGTACCGGGCGGCGCTCACCTTCGAGGTTCCAAAAGACAGGAGTTCGCGATGAAGATCGCCGTCGGCTGCGACCACGCAGGCTACGCTCTCAAGGACACCCTCGCGCAGATGCTGCGCGGCGACGGGCACGCCGTCACCGACCTGACGCCGACCTGCGATGCGCAGGACGACTACCCCGACGCGGCCGCCGCGGTCGGGCGGGCGGTCGCGTCGGGCTCGGCGGAGCGCGGTCTGGTCGTCTGCGGCAGCGGTGTCGGCGCCTCGGTGGCAGCCAACAAGATCCGCGGCGTGCGCGCCGGCCTGTGCCACGACACCTACAGCGCACACCAGGGGGTCGAGCACGACGACATCAATGTCCTCTGCCTGGGGGCCCGCGTCGTCGGCGACATGCTGGCGCGTGATCTCGTGCGGGTCTTTCTCGCGGCGCGCTTCAGCGGCGAGGAGAGGCACGCCCGGCGGCTGCGCAAAACGATGGAACTCGAGAAGGGGTGAGCGGGATGGATCTGGGACTCGTCGGACTGGGAAAGATGGGCGGCAACATGGCGCGCCGCTGGATGCGCGGCGGCCACCGTGTCGTCGGATACACGCGCAGCGCCTCGACGCTCGACGCCTTCGTCCGCGAGGGACTGATCGGCGCGTCGTCGCTCGAGGACCTCGTCGCCCGACTGAAACCTCCACGCGCCGTCTGGCTGATGCTTCCCGCGGGCGGCCCGACCGAGGAGACCGTCGCGCGTCTCGGCGCCCTCCTGGGCCAGGACGACGTCCTGGTGGACGGGGGCAACACCTACTATAAAGATGATATGCGCCGCGCCGCTGCGCTGTCGCCGCGAGGCATCCACTACCTCGATCAGGGCACGAGCGGCGGCATCTGGGGCCTGCAGGAGGGCTACTGCCTGATGATCGGCGGCCCGCCCGAGGTCGCGCGTCGCCTGCAGCCGGCGTTCGTGACCCTGGCGCCCGCGCCCGACCGCGGCTGGGGACGCGTCGGGCCGGTCGGCGCGGGCCATTTCGTCAAGATGATCCACAACGGTATCGAGTACGGAATGATGCAGGCGATCGCCGAAGGCTTCGCCCTCCTCGATGTGAAGAAGGAGTTCGGTATCGATCTGCACCAGGTCGCCTCGGTCTGGCAGAACGGCAGCGTCGTCCGCTCCTGGCTTCTCGACCTGGTGACACGCGCCCTGGGAGAGCAGCCCGGTCTCGAGGGGATCGCGCCGTACGTCGAGGACTCCGGTGAGGGCCGCTGGACGGTCCAGGAGTCTCTCGACGGCGCCGTTCCGGCCCCGGTCATCGCCCTGTCGCTGATGACGCGGTTCCGCAGCCGCCAGCCGGCGTCGTTCGCCGACCGCCTGCTGGCCGCGATGCGTCACCAGTTCGGCGGCCACGCGGTCAAGAGACCCGGGTCGTGACGCCACCCACGCTGGTCATCTTCGGCGCCACGGGCAGTCTCGCGACGACCAAGCTGATTCCGGCCCTGTTCAGGCTGCACCGCAAGGGACGGCTCCCCGCCGGCACGCGCATCCTCGGCGTGGCCCGCGGGGAGCTCGCCGAGGCGCGCTTCCTCGATCTTCTGGAGGCGTCCCTCGGCGCCGGCGGGGCGCCACCGGAGCGCGCGGCCTGGCGCGAGTTCGCGCGCGCCATTCGCTACGCGCAGGGGGACGTCTCGAGCGGCCCCGGCCTCGCCGCCGTCGCCGCGGCGCTCGCGGAAGGGGGTGACGAGGGCGGGCGTCTCTACTATCTCGCCCTGGCCCCCTGGCTCTACCCCAAGGCGGTCGACGGTCTGGTGCAGGCCGGTCTCGCCGGCCGGGGAATGACGGGCGCCGGCGGCTGGCGACGCGTGGTGATCGAGAAGCCGTTCGGCGACGACCTGGCGTCGGCGCGCGCCCTCAAACAGAAGCTCCTGACCGCCTTCGACGAGTCGCAGGTGTTCCGCATCGACCATTACCTGGGGAAGGAGACGGTGCAGAACATCCTGGTGTTCCGCTTCGCCAACATCGCCTTCGAGCCTCTCTGGAACCGGAACCTGATCGACCACGTGCAGATCACGGTGGCCGAGTCGAAGCGGGTGGACGACCGCGGCCCGTACTACGACGGCGCCGGCGTGCTGCGTGACATGTTCCAGAACCATCTCATGCAGCTCCTCTGCCTCGTTGCCATGGAGGCGCCCAGCCGTTTCGAGGCCGACGCCCTGCGCAGCGAGAAGGTCAAGCTGCTCGATTCGGTCCGCCGGGTCGACGCCGCCACGGCCGCACGCGACATGGTGGTCGGGCAGTACGACGGCTACTGTCTCGAGCGGGGGGTCCGCAGGGACTCGCGCACGCCGACCTACGCCGCGGTGCGGCTGTTCATCGATTCGTGGCGCTGGCAGGGCGTGCCGTTCTACCTGCGCTCGGGCAAGGGTCTGGCCCGCAGGGTGACGGAGATCGTCGTGCAGTGCTCGGCGCCGCCGCACAACATGTTCGACCTCCCCGCGGGGCAGGCGCTCGAGGGGAACCGGATCAGTCTCGGCATCCAGCCCGACGAGGGCGTGCACATCCGTTTCGAGACGAAAGTGCCGGACCGCGGCATGGAGGTGCGGCCCTCCTCCCTCGTGTTCCACTTCGCCGATCAGGCCACCGCCGCGCCGCCGGACGCGTACGAGCGGCTGCTCCTCGACGCCCTCGCCGGCGATGCCTCGCTGTTCATGCGCGAGGACGAGATCGAGCGCGCCTGGTCGATCATCGATCCCCTGACGCGCGCGCAGGAGGACCCGTCCGCGCCGTCGCCGCCGATCTATCCCGTCGGCTCCTGGGGACCCGCGGCGGCCGAGCCGTTCATGACGCGCGACCGCCGCGCCTGGACCCTGGACACCGTGTCCGAGAGCGCGTCCGCGGCGCGCGTCGCGTCAGAGGAACAAGCGGATCACGAGGTAGGCCGCCGCTGAGACCGCGGCGGAAATCGGGATCGTCAGGATCCAGGCCCAGACGATCCGACGCGCCACGCCCCAGCGCACGGCCGTCAGGCGGTGCGTCGCCCCCACTCCCATGATCGCCCCGGTGATGGTGTGCGTCGTCGAGACCGGGATGCCCCAGAGCGCGGTGCCGAGCAGCGTGACCGCCCCGGCGGTCTCGGCGCTGAAACCGCCGATCGGTCGGAGCTTGGTGATGCGCATCCCCATCGTCTTGACGATCCTCCAGCCGCCGGCGAGCGTGCCGGCGGCGATAGCCGCATGGCAGGTCAGGATCACCCAGACGGGGACGTGGAACTCCTTCATGTAGCCGCTCGAGAACAGCAGCACCGTGATCACTCCCATCGTCTTCTGCGCGTCGTTGGTGCCGTGACCCAGGCTGTAGAAGGCCGCCGAGACCAGCTGCAGCCGGCGGAAGCGCCGGTCGACGACCGATGGCAGCGAGCTCCGGTGCAGCCACAGGAGCAGGAGCATGGTCAGGAACCCGAGCGCGAGACCGATGAGAGGCGACAGCACGATGAACAGCAGGATCCTCCCCAGCCCCTTCGGGAGGAGGACCGACAAACCGGAGTGCGCCACCGCCGCACCGGCGAGACCGCCGATCAGGGCGTGGGACGACGACACCGGCAGCCCCAGCCACCAGGTCAGCAGATTCCACGTGATGGCGCCGACCAGTCCGCCGAGGATGACCCAGCGATCGATGGCAGCGGGATCGACGACCCCCTTCCCCACCGTCGTGGCGACCTTGACGCCGAACCCGAACGCCGCAACAAAATTGAAGAAGGCCGCCCAGGCCACGGCGGTGTTCGGAGACAGCGTCCCGGTGGAGACGACGGTGGCCACCGAGTTCGCGGCGTCGTGGAAGCCGTTCAGGAAATCGAACACCAGCGCGACCAGGACGATCGCGACGACGGAGAGCAGGACGGGGTCGATGGGCGGCTCCCCCAGGGTGGCTCCAGCGGCCCGGTGCGACCTACTGGTTCTTCAGGATGATCCGTTCGAGCACGATGGCGATCCTTTCGCCGGCGTCCGTGGCCGCCTCGAGGGTCTCGACGATCTCCTTCGCCTTGATGATGAAGATCGGATCGCGACCCGAATCGAAGATGCGTGACATCGACTCGCGGTACAGGCGATCGCCTTCCTTCTCGAGCTGGTTGATCCGGGCGCAGTGCTCCATGATCGTCTTGGCGTCCTTCAGATGCACCACCGCCTGCCGGATCTCCTCCGCCTGCCGGTGGACGATCCGCGCCAGATCGGCGGCGTCCGGGATCTCGCCCCCCACTTTGAACAGCACCGCCCGGCTGGCGACCGCGTCGATCAGATCGACCATGTCGTCCATGGCCGCGCCGAGATCGTGGATGTCCTCCCGATCGATCGGCGTGATGAACGTCCGGTGCAGCATCTTCACCAGCTCGTGGATCAGCACGTCGCAGCGGTGCTCGATCTCCTTGATGCGGGTCCCGTAGGAGGCGGCGCCCGCCGAGCCGTTGCGGAACATCTCTTCGAGGATGAGCGCCGCCTCGGCCGCCCCGGCCGCCATCGAGTCGAAGGTGTCGAAGAACAGACGGTCGGTCTTCTTGACACTCAGGAGCATGGCGCGCCTTTCTCCCCGGCGCACCCGTCGGGGCACGCGGGGTCTCTGTTCGGGGTCCGCCGGAACCTAGCGCAGCGGCGCGGGGCTGTCAAGCCGGATACCCGATCGCACCGCGAGGCCGGCCGCGCCGGGGCGTGGCTCATGCTCGCTCGCGCAGCACGGTGCGGCGATTTCGAGCCGCGCCATGATCGCCGTCAGGTCGCCCGGGATCCCGCGCGAGCGAGCATGAGCTGCGTCGCGCTGCGCCCTGCCCCCCGCCGCGACGACGACTCAGGATTCGTCACGCGGAGCGCCGTGCGGGCGGGCGGGCCGGGGGCCGGCGAGCTTGTGGTAGGCGCCGTCGTAGTACAGGAGGGGGCGACCCTCCGAATGGCCGGCGGCCTGGACGCGACCGAGAAAGATCGTGTGGTCACCGCCGTCGTAGACCGCCTCCAACGAGCAGTCAACCCACGCCAGGCAGTCGCTCAGGATCGGCGCTCCGGTCTCCGCCTTGCGATACGCCTCGCCCTCGAGCCAGTTGCCGTGCTCGCCGCTGTGACCCGCGGCCAGCTCGGACAGGCGCTCCTGGCCTACCTTGAGGATGTTGACGGCAAAGACGCGTTGCTTCTCGATCAGCGCGTGGCTGCGCGCCTTCCGGTCGATGCAGACGAGCACCAGCGGCGGGTCGAGGGAGACGGAGCAGAACGCGCTGACGGTGATCCCGAGGATCCCGCCCTCGCGCTGCGTCGTCAGGATGGAGACCCCGCTCGCCCAGCGCCGCATCGCGCTCTTGAAGAGATCGACCGAGACCAATAGACAGCCTCCCAGGAGGCGCCGAAGGAAGGACCGGCGCGGGCGAAACGGCATATTATCCCGACTCCGCCGTCCCAGGAACCGCAGGAGGCCCGCATGAAGCGCCCGGCCAAGGGAAAGGGCATTTACAACGTGGTCGTCATCGGCGGCGGCACCGCTGGTCTTGTGACCGCGGCCGGGACGGCCAGTCTCGGGGGCCGCGTTGCCCTGGTCGAGCGCCACAAGATGGGTGGCGACTGCCTGAACTACGGCTGCGTCCCGAGCAAGGCGCTGATCAAATCGTCGCGCGTGGCCGCGATGCTCCGCCACGCCGATCGCTTTGGGTTGGATCCGGTGTCGCCTTCTGTCGATTATGCGCGGGTCGCCCGCCGCGTCAAGACCCTGCGAGCGCGCATCGAGCCGCACGACTCGGTGGAGCGCTTCGAGAGTCTCGGCGTCGACGTGTTCCTCGGACAGGCCACGCTGGAGTCGCCCCACGCGGTGCGCGCGGGCGATACGATTCTGCGGACGCGTCATATCGTCATCGCCACCGGCGGACGCGCCGCCGTCCCCGACGTTCCCGGTCTCGAGGAGGCCGGGTACGACACCAACGAGACGATCTTCGAGCGCGAATCGGCTCCCGGGCGCTTGCTGATGATGGGCGGCGGTCCGATCGGATGCGAGCTGGCGCAGGCCATGGCGCGTCTCGGGGCCCAGGTTACGCTCGTGGACCGCGGCGAACAGCTCCTGCATCGCGAGGACCCGGACGTCGCGGCCCTGTTGCGGACACAGCTGGAGGGCGACGGCGTGCAGCTTATCCTGCGCGCCCGGATCGAGGCGGTCGAGGCGGGCCGCGGCGGCCCGCACCGCGTGCGGGTGCGCCGGGAGGACGACGGCGAAACCCTGGTCCTGGACGTCGACACCATCCTGTTGGCGGCCGGCCGCCGGCCGAACGTCGAAGGATTGGGGCTCGAGAGGGCGGGCGTGGCGTACACCGACAGGGGTGTGACCATCGACGCCCACCTCGCGACCAGCCGGAAGAACATCTACGCCGCCGGTGACGTGTGCGGACCGTACCAGTTCACCCACTTCGCCGAGTACCAGGCACGGATCATCGTGCGCAACATCCTGTTGTCGCCCCTCTTGGGAATGGGACGCGCCCGCGCGGATTACCGCGTCGTTCCGTGGACCACCTTCACCGAGCCCGAGGTGGCGCGGGTCGGCCTGAACGAGACGGAGGCGGCCAGGGGCGGAACGCCGTTCGACCTGCATCGCTTCCCGTTCTCGGATCTCGACCGGGCGATCCTGGAGAGCGAGGAGACCGGCTTCGCGAAAGTGATCGCTGCCAGAGGCAACGGTACGATCCTCGGCGCGACGATCATCGGGGCCGGAGCCGGCGAGCTGATCCACGAGTTCGCCCTGGCGATGAAGCAGGGAATCGGCCTGGCGACCCTGTCGTCGATGATCCACGTCTATCCCTCGCTGTCCCAGGCGGTGCAGCGCGCCGGCGACGCCTACATGAGGACACGCCTGACCGATCGAGCGCGGGCGCTCTTTTCGCGGCTGTACGCCTGGCAACGGAGGGGCGTGTGAGCGGGGAGCGCAGGAGGGGGATCGCCAGGTGGATCGCGGCGGCGGTGATTCTGCTCCTGCTCGTCGTGGCGGTCCGACGGCTGCCGATCGGTGGCTGGCTGAGCGCTCTGAACGGTCTGTTCGCGCGGCTCGGGCTTGCTGGGATCGCCCTGTTCGCTCTGGTCTACGCGCTGGCGGCGATCCTGTTCGTCCCCGGCCCGGCCCTCACGATTGGAGCCGGAGTGATCTACGGTCTCGGGTGGGGGTTCGTCGCGGTGTCGGCCGGCTCCACCCTGGGAGCGGCCGGGGGCTTCCTGGTCGCTCGCTATCTGGCCCGCCGGCGAGTCGAGCGCTGGGCCGCTGCGAACCCGCGTTTCGCCGCGATCGATCAGGCGGTCGGTCGCGAAGGCTGGAAGATCGTCCTCCTGACGCGGCTCAGCCCGGTCTTCCCGTACACCCTTCTCAACTATCTGTACGGCTTGACCCGTGTGTCGTTCGGCGCCTATGTCCTGGCGTCCTGGATCGGCATGATGCCCGGCACGATCCTTTATGTCTATCTCGGCTTCGCCGGCCGCGCGGTCACCCAGGCGGCAACCGGCCAGACGCGTCATACTCCAGCCGAATACGTCATCTGGGCGGCCGGCCTCCTGGCGACGCTGGCGGTCACCATCTACGTTACGCGGCTGGCGCGCCGGGCACTGGGTGGACTCGCGGACGCCAGAGCATGACGCGGATCGAAAACTTCTTCCTGCCCGGGCCCGCCGGCAGGATCGAGTGCATGCTGAAGAGGCCCGACCCCGGGGCGGCCGGAGGCGCGACAAACGCCGGGGGACCGATTGCCACCGCAGGACCGACGGCGGCCGCGGTCATCTGTCACCCGCACCCGCTGTTCGGCGGGACGATGCACAACAAAGTCGTGCATGCGGCGGCCGAGGCGATCGCCGAGGCCGGTCTGCCCGTGCTCCGGTTCAATTTCCGCGGCGTCGGCCGCAGCGACGGCAAGCACGACGGCGGGCGGGGCGAGCAGGACGATCTCAGGACGGCGATCGATCACCTCGCGGGGTTGTACCCGGGAAAGCCGCTCCTGGTTACCGGCTACTCGTTCGGGGCGTTCGTCGCCCTGCGCGTGGGCAGCCTGGACGACCGGGCGTCGGCGCTGATCGGCATCGGTCTCCCGGTGAACCTCGTCGGGTTCGGCTTCCTGCGCGAATCCCGCAAGCCGCTGACGATTATCCAGGGCGACCGGGACGAGTTCGGCCCGCTGCCGCTGGTGATGGCGCTGGCCGCGTCACTTCCCGGCGGCGGGCGCGTGGTGTGGGTCAAAGACGCCCCGCACAACTTCGCGGGGCAGCTGGATGTCCTGGCGCGCCGCGTCGCCGAGGCGATCCCCGAGACCATGCTGGGCGGGCCATTGTGAGGCACCGCGGGCGGTGGTATCGTACTTGTCCATTCAGTCTGGAGGGAGGAAGGACCTATGAGACGGAGTCTCGTCGTGGGGATGGCGCTGGCGTTCGGGTTGGGGCTGGTTGCGGCTCGGGCCGAGGAGGCCGCCAAGCCCGACCCCCTCAAGATCGACAAGGGCCAGAAGGTCTACACCGACAAGCACTGCAGCATGTGCCATTCGATCGCGGGTAAGGGCAACCCGAAGACCCCCCTCGACGACGTCGGCAGCAAGATGAGCTCCGACGCTCTCAAGAAATACATCACGAACCCGAAATCGGTGAAGGCCGACTCGAAGATGCTGGCGTATCCCACCCTGCCGGCCGAGGATCTCGACGCCCTGGTCGCCTACCTGAAGACCCTGATCAAGAAGTGACCGCGCCCGGACGCCGGCACACCGCCGCCCTCCGGCTCTGCCTGGCTCTGGGCGCGACCCTGGCCGCCGCCCTCGCCGTGACCCGGGCGGTCGCGGCGGCGGCCGAGACGCAGCCTCGTCTGCTCTACATCAAGGCCGGTCTGCTGATCGACGGGACGGGCGGAGCGCCACGGCGGGACGTCGCGATCCTGGTGCGCGGCGACCGGATCGAGAAGATCGACGCGGTCAAGGCGCTCCCCCGCCCCGACGGCGCCGAGCTGCTCGACCTTTCGGGCAAGACGGTCCTGCCCGGTCTGATCGACTGTCACGATCACCTGACGATCAACGTCAAGAAAGGCTGGGAGTTCGAGCCGGTCCTGAAGACCGAGGTCGACGCCGGGATCGCCGGCACGGTCGCGGCCCTGCGGACTCTGCGGGCCGGATTCACGACCGTGCGCAACGTGGGCGACGGCGGCGGGGCGAGCGTGTCGCTCCGCCGGGCGGTCGAGGAGGGACTGATCGAGGGTCCGCGTATCGTCACGGCGCGCGAGATGCTGTCGATCACCGGCGGTCACGGAGACGACCTGAACGCCTTCCGGCCGGACCTGCGGATCGCCGGGGCCGACAAGATCGCCTCGGGCGTGTGCGACTCCCCCGACGAGTGCCGCGCCGCGGTGCGCTACCAGGTGAAGTACGGCGCCGATCTCATCAAGATCGCGGCCACCGGGGGCGTGCTGTCGGCCGGCGACGAGCTGGGGGCGCGGCAGTTCTCCGACGACGAATTGCGCGCCATCATCACCGAGGCGCACGCCCTCGGGCGGAAGGTGGCGGCGCACGCGCACGGCACCGCCGGCATCAAGGCGGCCGTGGCGGCCGGCATCGACTCGATCGAGCACGGCTCGATCCTCGACGACGAGGCGGTGCGGATGATGAAAGCGCACGGCACCTTCCTGGTGCCGACGTTGATGGCGGGCGAGGCGGTCTACACCAAGGCGAAGAGCGGGCAGCTCCCCGAGTACTCCATCGCCAAGGGGCTGGCGGTCTGGCCGATGATGCAGCAGTCGTTCCGCAAGGCCCACGACGGCGGCGTGAAGGTCGCCTTCGGCACCGATACCGGCGTCACGCCGCACGGCGAGAACGCGCACGAGTTCGAGCTCCTGATCGCCGACGGCATGAAGCCGATGGAGGCGATCCTCGCCGCCACGCGGAACGCCGCGGAGCTGATCGGGCGGTCGAAGGAGATCGGGACGGTCGAGCCCGGCAAGCTCGCCGACCTGGCGGCTTTCGACGGCGATCCGACCGGCGACGTCTCCGTCCTGAAAAAGCCGGTCGCCGTCGTCAAGGGCGGACGTCCGATCGATCTCGGTCGATGACGTCGGCCCGCGTGCCGCCGATCCGCGTCGGCATCAGCGCCTGCCTTCTCGGCCAGGAGGTGCGCTACGACGGCGGGCACAAGCGCGACCCGCTCATCCTGGAAACGCTGGGGCCGCTGTTCGAGTGGGTGCCGGTCTGTCCCGAGGTCGAGCTCGGTCTGGGCGTGCCGCGCGACGCGCTCTCCCTTGAAGGTCCCGCCGCCGCCCCCCGCCTGGTCTTCCGCGACAACCGCCGCGATGTCACCGACCGGATGAACGACTGGTCTCGACGGCGTCTGACCGACCTCGAGGGCGCCGGTCTGTGCGGTTACATCTTCAAGAGCCGCTCGCCGTCCTGCGGCGTGCGCGGCGTGCCCCTCGGCTCGCCGGATCCACGGCGCGCGCCACGCCCGGAGGGGGTCGGTCTGTTCGCCCGCGTCCTGTTGGAGCGCTTCCCGCTCCTGCCGGTCGAGGACGAGGAGGGTCTCCACGACGGCTCCCGTCGCGACGCTTTCGTCGAGCGCGTCTTGTCGTACTCACGCGCGCGCGTCGCAGGGAGCGGGCGATGAAGACACCGGGACGCGCCACTCCGGAGGCGACGCGCGCGCATCTCGACCGCTTCCCGGCGCACGCGCCGCATGGCCACGCGACCCTCGGTGCGACCGGCCTGGCCGTCAGCCGTCTCGGGTTCGGCTGCTACCGCGTCGACGACGAGACTCCCGAGCACCGCCAGGCCCTCGAGGCGGCGCTGGCCGCCGGCTGCAACCTGATCGACACCTCGACCAACTACACCGACGGCGCGAGCGAGCGTCTGATCGGCGGCGTCCTGGAGCGGGCGCACGCGAGCGCCGGCCCGCTCCGCGACGCCGTGGCGGTCGTCTCCAAGATCGGTTACGTGCAGGGCGACAATCTGCGTCTCGCGCTGGAGCGGGAGCGCTCCGGCTTCGCCTTTCCCGAGATGGTGAAGTACATGGACGGATGCTGGCACTGCATCCATCCCGATTTCCTGCGCGACCAGCTGACGCGCTCGCGCGAGCGCCTGCGGCTCGAGACGGTGGACGTCTGTCTGCTGCACAACCCGGAGTATTTCTTTTCCGACGCCAAGAAGCACGGTCACGGCCGGCCGCTGGACGAGCTGCGCGTCGAGTTCTACCGGCGCGTGCGGGACGCCTTCGCCTTCTTCGAGGAGGCGGCGCGGCGCGACGAGATCGGATGCTACGGCGTCTCCTCGAACACCCTCGTGTCCGCGGCCGACGATCCCGAGGCGACGTCCGTCACCTGGCTGCTCAAGGCGGCCGAGGAGGCGGGCGGCAAGGACCACCGCTTCCGCGTCCTGCAGATGCCGATGAACCTGTTCGAGTCGGGCGGCGCGCTCCTGCTCAACACCGGCCCGAACCGCAGCCAGACTGCGCTCGAGGCGGCGACCGCGGCCGGTCTGGCGGTGCTGATCAATCGCCCGCTCAACGCCATCGTCCACAATCGACTCATCCGTCTGGCCGACGTCGAGGACGGCGGTCCGGGCGAGAGCGTGGCCGGGCACATCAAGGAACTCAAGAGCCTCGAGCAGGACTACCGGGCCCAGATCGCGCCGCTCGCCGGGACGGCGCAGGAGGCGATCGACCCGTTCTTCGAGCTGATCGGGCAGCTCGGCGGCCTGCCAGAACAGCTCGACGACCTGGAGTCCTGGAAGCAGATCGAGCAGCAGTACGTCATCCCGCGGATCAATCACACGGCACGGGTGATGGGCCGTGACGTGCCGGCGGGGCTCCGGCCCGCCTGGACCCGCTGGTGGGAGCGCTGCCTGCCGGCCCTCGAGGGCCTGCTGCGCGGGATCGCCCGGGAGGCGGGGCATCGGAGCCGGTCGCGCGGGCGCGCCGTCACCGAGGCGATCGACCCGCTGCTGCCCGCCGGACGCCGCGCCGAATCGCTGTCGCGCAAGGCGCTCTGGGTGCTGACCGGCACTCCCGGCGTCACCTCGGTCCTGGTCGGGATGCGCCGGCCGCCCTACGTCCGGGACGCAATCGGAGTGATGTCCTGGGCTCCCCTGACCGAGCCGCTCGAGGTCTACCGCCGCGTGAAGAAGGTCAAGCCGAAATAACGCGTCAGGTTCGCAGGAGACCGCCGGCCGATAGAAAAGCGCGGGCCATCGCGGCCACGCGACCGGCGAGCCGCGGCACGTGGATGCGCGCGCCGGAGCGCATGCGGGCCGCGCCGTCGCGGCCGCCGCAATCGACCGACTCCGCCGTTCCCGCCCCGACCCACTCGTCCACCATCTCGACCGTGATCTCGGGATGGAACTGCACGCCGTAGGCGCGCGTCCCGATGCGGAACGCCTGGTTCCCGTACAGGCGCGAGGAGGCGAGCCGCGCGGCCCCGGGCGGCAGATCGAAGGTGTCGCCGTGCCAGTGGTACACCATCGCTTCGGCCGGCAGGGCGCCGAGGACCGGGTCGCGGAGCCCGTGGCCGTTGAGTGTCACCGGATACCAGCCGATCTCCCGGGCCGGACCGCGATAGACGCGCGAGCCGGCGGCCGCGGCCAGGATCTGCGACCCGAGGCAGACACCGAGGATCGGCAGGTTTCGCCGCAGGGCGTCGGCCGCCAGGGCGATCTCGTCCGCCAGGTGGGGATGACGGACCGCGTCATACACGCTCATCGGCCCGCCGAGGATGATCAGGGCCGGCGCCGTGCCCGCGCCACGCGGCACCGGCTCGCCGCGCCAGGTGCGCACGGTCCGGACCGCGAGCCGCTGCCCGTCGAGGGCGCGCTCCAGCAGCCCGAGTCCTTCGCGGTCGGCGTGCTGCACGACCAGAATCGGCCCGCGTGAGGCCTGGCGTTTCAGCGGCGCGTCGATGGCGGACCTCGTCGAATGACCTCACCCTGATCTTGAGTTAGAATCGCCGCCCCGGTCAATCGGAGAACGACATGCCGATCCTGGCGTTCGCCGGCTCGCTGCGCGCCGGCTCGTTCAACCGCAAGCTCCTGGCGGTCGCCGTCGCGGCGTTGCGCGGCCAGGCCGACGTCGACCTGCTCGACCTGCGCGAGGTGCCGATGCCGCCCTACGACGGCGACATCGAGGCGAACCAGGGGCTGCCGGAGGGAGCGAAGAAATTCAAGGAGAGGATCGCCGCCGCCGATGCCCTCCTGATCTGCTCGCCCGAGTACAACCACTCGATCCCCGGGACGCTCAAGAACGTCATCGACTGGGCCTCGCGGCCGCCCGGCAACCCGTTCAAGGGGAAGATCGCTCTCCTGATGGGCGCCTCCCCGGGCCCCTACGGCGCGCTGCGCGGCGTCCTGGCGCTGCGCCAGGTGCTCACCGCGCTGGGCGTGCTGATCCTGCCCGCGACCGTGCAGATCATCCGCGCCGGTGAGGCGTTCGACGCCGCAGGCAAGCTGATCGACCCCAGGAACGCGGCCCAGGTCGAGAAGACCTGCGCCGAGCTCCTGCTCGTCACCCGCCTCATGAAGGATTGATCGGCGCGGCGGCGTTCAGCGACCAGTCATATTCCATGAAGACGATAGGTGGCTTCCCACCGTGCCTCCCGATGAACGCCTTCACGTCGTGGGTGGCGTAGCCGTCGATGAACGCCGCGATCGACGGCGCCTCCTTCTTCCATCCCGGCGCCGTAAAATCGCCGCCGTACCAGTCGAAGTACTTCGAGACCATCAACCTCTCCCCCTCCACCCGGGCGTTCTTCGGGTCGGAAAGGAACGACCGGGCCCGCTCCTCGATCTGCTCCTCGATCCGGTCGCCGTCATACGCCCACGGTGGCAGCGGCGCGCACGAGCGCGAGGCGCAGTTCAGGGCGAAGTGCAGCCGCGGATCGCGGAAATACGGCCGCAACAGACGGTGCTCGATGTCGTCGAGGGTCAATTCGAACCCGCCGACCCGGTGCTTCGTCTCCGTCCAGACGCCCGGGATCTTCCGGATCGACCGGACGTCGGGGTGATCGAGGATGGAGCGGACGGTGCAGGCGTTGTAGGCGTTGATGAGGAGCGCCTCCAGGTGCCCCGGCGCCAGCCGATCCAGGGCGACCTCCGACACGCTCTTCAAGTAGGCGTCCAGCCCGGCGCGATGCTCCTGCATGAATCGGTAGTCGACCAGGCCGTCCTTCGACCCGCCCTGCAGCAGCGCCCCCCACGCCGCCTGGTCGAAACGCTCCGTCCCGCCCGCCAGCGACGTCTCGACCGCCTTCGCCACCCCGCCGGTCGCGCGCTCCGCCGACGGCGCCCCGCAGCCCGCCGCGATACCCGCCGCCAGGACCACGACGCACGACGACAGTGTCACGGCCGGTCGCCGGAACAAGATCGCCTGTTTCAGGAGCGACGCGATGAAGAAGGGAGAGGTGGTAGCGCTACGGGGATTCGAACCCCGGTCTGATGGCTGAGAACCATCCGTCCTAACCCCTAGACGATAGCGCCACCTGGTTCCGGGACAGGGATTCGAACCCCGATAACATGGTCCAGAGCCATGTGTCCTACCGTTAGACGATCCCGGAAAGCCGCGCAAATTTTATTGATCGTCCCGCGGAGTGTCAACCAGCGAGCCCGCGCGCTCGCATCCTTGTGACATCTCTGTACCCGCTGTATATTCGGCCCGGTGATGACGCCTCGCGCCTTGCTTCGGATTCTCGTGCTGGCCGGGGCGTGCGTGGCCGCCACGAGTCCTCGCGAGCGCCCGTCCCGCCGGAGACTCCATCGTGCCGATTGTCGAGCGCTCGCTGCTCATCGACGCGCCGCAGACGGCGCTGTTCGATCTCGCCCAGGATTACCGCCTCCGGTTGAAGTGGGATCCCTTCCTGCGCGATCTGCGCTTTCTCGGTGGCGCCGCGGATGCGGCCGTCGGCGTGCGTGTCTGGGTCAAGGCGTGGACCCGTCTGACGATGGTGGTCGAGTACGTCACCCTGAACCGTCCGCACCTGGTGGCGATGAAAATGATCGAGGGGCCGCTGGTCTTCGAGCGGTTCGCCGGGAGCTGGCGATTTCAGTCGCGCGAGGGCGGCTCGACCGAGGTGACCTTCCGGTACCTGTTCGACACGCGGTGGGTTCCGCTCCGCTGGCTGCTCGATCCCGTCATCGCCTTGATCTTCCGCCGTGACATCCGTCTGCGGCTGTCGGGATTGAAACGCGGGGCCGAGGATATGGGCCTGATCCGATCGGGCGTATGATCCGCGACCGGTCTTCGACCGGGCGGGGGGGAGCCGGTGTCGCGTCTGCGGGTGCTCGTTTCGCTGTCCCTGGGGATCGCGACCGGTCTCTTCGTCTTCACCGCGGCCGCATCCCTGACGGACTCGGCGCCCGTCGCGCTCCTGATCGCGTCGTGCGCGGCGACCGCCGTCATCGTCCTGGTCCTCAGGCGCCCGATCGTCGCGCTCGACGAGGCGGCCTGCAGCCCGCCGCTCCGGATCGTCGCCGGGGTGGCGACCCCGCTGGCGCTCGTCCTGCTCGCCCGCCTCGCCGTGTTCATGGTCGATCCGTCGCAGGTCGGGTACTCGTCGATCCCGAACAGCACATGGGAGGCGCAGCACTCCTGTCTGTCGGCCTATTACGTCAGCGCCGTGGCGGCCTCGTCGACGCCCAACATCTACGACGACTCGCTGTTCACGATGCCGGACGACGATCCGAACCAGCCTCGCAAGGCGCGCTCGCTCGGCCCGTTCAAGATCGACGTCTTCGAATACCCGCCCCCGTTCCTCCTCCTGCCGCGCGCGCTCCGGCTGATCACGCCGGACTTCACGCGGCTCCGCATGCTCTGGTTCGGGTTGTCGGGCGCGGTCATCCTGCTGGCTCTCCTCGTCGTGGCACGGTTCATGGGCCCTGCCGCCGGGACGCGGGCGCTCCTGCTCTCGCCGCTGGTCTGGATGTCGCTGCCGATGCTGAGCGTGCTGCAGAAGGGCAACGTCCAGGGGATGGTGATCGCCGCGGCGATGCTCGCGATGGTGCTGTTCGAGCAGAGACGCCGGGCGACCGGCGGGGCGGTCCTGGCGTTCGTGACGCTCAGCAAGCTCTATCCGGGTCTGCTGATCCTCTACCTGCTCGTCCGGCGCCAGTGGCGGGCGCTGGCGTGGACCGCCTCGTTCGCGCTTGCGTTCGTGGCCCTGTCCGTCCTCGACATCGGATGGCGACCCTACGCCGCGTTCTTCGACCGCCTGCCGGCGCTGCTCGGGGGCGAAGCGTTCCCCGCCTTCCGTAATCCGCTGGCGACGGCGATCAATTTTTCGATACCCGGTCTCGCGTTCAAGGCGAAGCTGCTCGGCGTCCCGGGCATGGGGTTCGGAGCGGCGAAGATCCTGGGATGGGTCTACACGCTCGTCGCCGTCGCCGCGACGATCCACGCCGGGCGTCGCGCGACGGGCTCCGACGTGAAGCCTCTGGTGTGGCTGGCGATCCTGATCCTGGCGACCCTGCGCAGCCCCTTCCTGCCGCAGGGCTACGCCGCGGTCCCCTCCCTCTGGATTCTCACGCTGCTGGCCGCGACCCGCGCCCCGTCGCGCGCGACCCTCCTGACGGTCCTGTGCGCCTGGGCCGCGCTCAACATCTACTGGCCGACCGACTGGCCGATCCACGCGAGACGGCTCGCCGTCATCAGCGGTGTGCCCCAGGCGTTGACCGTCCTGCTCGCGGTGCTCGCTCTCCGCCGCCGAACGAATTCTCAGTCCCCGGCGCCGGTCTGACCCTCGAGGAACGCGATCAGACGGTCGAGCCGGCGCAGGGCGCGCTCTTTCCCGGCCAGGACCAGGACCGCGAACACGCTGGGGCTGACGGCCGAGCCGACGAGAGCGACGCGGAGCGGATGAATGTAATCGGCCGCCTTCCCGCCGCTCGCCTCGGCGAGGGCGCGCAGCGTCTTTTCCGTCTCGTGCCCGTCGAACGGCTCGACCTCGGCGAGCGCCGCCCGCAGCAGACGCATCCTTTCGGCGAGCGCCGCCCGCGCGGCCGGCGGTCCGCTGCCGCCGAGGTGCTTGTCGACGGCGTCCGGCCGGTACTCGAACTCGTCGGTCAGGAACGGTCGGGCGTCGCGCGCGAAATCGGACAGCCGCTTCGAGCGCGCCTTGAGCGTGTCGATGACGCGCAGGAACCAGTCGCGGCGCGGCCCGCCCTCCTCGATCGCCGGGCTCAGCAGGCCGGCGGCGCGCAGGTCGCCGGCGATCAGCGACACGATCGTCTCGGGTGGCAGGTCGTTGATGTACTGACTGTTCAGCCACTCGAGCTTCTGCTCGTCGAAGACGGCGCCTTTCCTGTTGATGTCCTCCAGGCGGAAACCGGCGATCATCTCGGGGCGCGTCATCTTCTCGCGGGCGTCCCCGGGCGACCAGCCCAGGAGCGCCAGGAAATTGAACATCGCGTCGGGCAGATACCCCTTGTCGCGGTACTCGGTGACCGAGACGGCCCCGTGTCGCTTGCTGAGGCGCTTCTTGTCCGGCCCGAGGATGAGCGGCAGGTGGGCGAAGCGTGGCGGCATGGCGCCGGCCGCGCGGTACAGAAGAATCTGCTTCGGCGTGTTGCTGATGTGGTCGTCGCCGCGGATGACGTGCGTGACACGCATGGCGATGTCGTCCGCAACGCAGGACAGGTTGTAGGTCGGGGAGCCGTTCGAGCGCAGCAGGACGATGTCCTCGATGACCGCAGAGTCGAAGGTGGTCGCCCCGTGCACCAGGTCCTCCCAGGCCACCTCGCCGTCCGGGACGCGGAACCGAAGGGCGGACGGCTCGCCCGCCGCCAGGCGTCGCCGGGTCTCCTCCGGAATCAGCCGCAGGCAGAGCCGGTCGTATTTCCAGGCCGAGCCGGCCGACTCGGCCGCCTTCCTCCTGACCTCCAGCTCGGCCGGCGTGCAGAAACAGGAGTACGCCTTCCCTTCGTCACGCAGTTTCAGGGCCAGGCGGCGATGGGCCTCGACGTTCCGGGACTGGAAATGCGGGCCCTCGTCCCAGTCGATCCTCAGCCATTCCAGACCCTCCAGGATGGTCCGGACGCTCGCCTCGGTGGAGCGCTCGGTGTCGGTGTCCTCGATCCTGAGGATGAAGACGCCGCCCTGGCGCCTGGCGAACAGCCAGTTGAACAGGGCGGTCCTGGCCCCACCGACATGCAGGAAGCCGGTCGGACTCGGCGCGAAACGCACGCGCACGCCCCCGGTCGGGATCCCCTCTGTGGCTTGATCGGTCATGCCGTTAAGGATTTAACCCGATCCCGAGTCGTCTCTCAAAGCACTTTTTGATTGCCCCGGGGTCGGTCCCGCGGTATATGAAGGGCTCGGTCTCGAGAGGACTCCGATGACTCAGATCTCGCCGCATCGGGTCAGGCCTCGTCTTCAAGCCCTCATCGCTATCGCCGCTTTGGGTCTTGGAGCCCTGCTCCTGCCCACCGCGCGCAACCCGTCCGCCGCCCCGGCGGAGAGCAAGCTGCAGGGGTCGGTCCCGAAGGCCCCCTCCTATTCGGCCGGTTTCCCGATTCCGCTCTACCGCACGGTGGACTTTCGCCCAAGACAGGGAGCGGTCGTCGCCGCCGACCTCGACGGCGATGGCCGGCGCGAGCTGATCGTCTCGGTTCCGAACGGTCAGGTCCTGGCGCTGCACGCCGACGGGAGCCGTCTGGCAGGGTGGCCACGAACCTTCGACAACCTGACCCAGCCGGCCTTTCCGATCGGCGACGCCGGCGTGGGCGACCTGGACGGCGACGGCTCTCCGGATATCGTGACCTGCGTCGTCTCGGGGACCCCGATGCGTCGCAACTTCCTCTACGCCATGCGGGTCGACGGGACCGACCTCCCCGGCTGGCCGATCGAGCTGCGCGACACCAGCACCGATTACTACACCTGCTCCGGCGTTCCGACGCTGCTCGCCGACCTCGACTCCGACGGTCATCTGGACGTGATTCGCGCCATGAACCGCGGCACCATCGTGGCGTTCGATCGTCACGGAGCGCCCCTGACGGGGTGGCCGGTCCGACTGGGCCCCGACAAGAACGGGCGCGTCCGGGAAATCGGGGCCGACCTGGTGTCCGTCGATCTGGAAGGCGACCACCGCCACGATCTGGTGTTCGTCGAGTCCGGGCTCGGACCGCGTCTGGCCGCGGTGTCGGGGGACGGTCGTCTCCTGCCCGGATTCCCGGTCTGGCTGCCGGAGATGATCGATCGCGACGCTCCGGCGGCGGCCGATCTGGACGGCGACGGCCGGCAGGAGCTGGTCCAGGCGACCCTGCCGTTCTACGGAGATCTCATCGAGCCCTCGCCGGAGCCGTCGGCCGGAGGGCCGCTGGTCCCCGCCGCCCTGCATGTCATCCGCGCCGACGGCTCCAGCCGCCCGGGTTGGCCCCGCCCGCTGCAGACCGGCGCCTCCTGGGGCTCGATCCTGGCCGACCTGGACGGCGACGGACTGCCCGAGATCCTGCAGCAGGACGGCGACCGGCTGCTCGGACTCGACGCCGCCGGCAACTCGCTTCCGGGGTTCCCGGTCGTCGTGCACAGGGACTTCGTGCGCTCCCAATCCGTGACGACCACTCCCTGGGTGGTTGGCGACCTGAACGGCGACCGCCGTCAGGACCTCCTGCAGGTCTGGAGCAGTCTGTACGCCGGAAGCTCCTTCATGCGCGTCTTCGGGCTGCGATCAACCGGCAACCCGATACGCGGGTTCCCCTTCGACGCCGACGGCGTCATCGCCTCCTCGAGGCCGGTGCTGACCGATCTCGATGGCGATGGCGTCAACGATCTGGTTCTGCTGGTCTCGGAGGGCGGCAACGGCGGCTGGCGGCTGCTCGCCTGGAACCTCGGCTCGCTGGTTCGCGGGTCGGGCGGGGTGACGCCGACCGACGGCGCTCCGCAGGCGCCCCAGCTCCGAGTCAACGACCCGCAGCAGCCGGACGATCACCTGCCGAACAAATCCAACTGATCGCCCGCCCTGGGGGGCGTCCTGAACCGGCTGGTGTCGAGCGGCACCGGGGAGCGCGACAGCCCGAGGCGCCGGCAGGCGGTTTCGAAGCGGCGGCGGAGCAATTCGGCGTACGGCCCCGTTCCTTTCATCCTCTTCCCGAACTCGCCGTCGTACAGCTGCCCCCCGTGCGTCTGGCGCACCAGACTCAGGACGTGTTTCGCCTTCAGGGGGTAGTGCGTCTCGAGCCATTTGGTGAACAGCTGCTTCAGCTCGTGGGGCAGGCGCAGGACGACGTACCCCGCCGAGCGGGCGCCGGCCTCCGCGGCGGCCTCGAGGATTTTCTCCAGCTCGGAATCGTTCAGACCGGGGATCATCGGCGACGACAGCACGCCCGCGGGGACACCCGCCCCGTTGAGGGCGCGCAGGGTCTCGAGGCGGCGGGAGGGCGTGGCGGCGCGCGGCTCCATGGTGCGCGCCAGACCGCGGTCGAGCGTGGTGATCGACAGGAACACCGACGCGAGCCGCTCCGCCGCCATCGGCGCGAGGAGATCGAGATCACGCAGCACGAGGCTCGACTTGGTGATGATCCCGACCGGGTGACGGTGCTCCCGCAGCACCTCGAGGAGAGCGCGGGTGATCCGCAGGTCGCGCTCGACCGGCTGGTACGGATCGGTGTTCGCGCCCAGCGCGATCACCTCGCAGCGATAGCCGGGCCGGCGCAGCTCCTCGCGCAGCAGGCGCGCCGCGTCCGGCTTCGAGAAGATCCTGGTCTCGAAATCGAGCCCGGGCGAGAGACCGAGGTACGAGTGGGTCGGACGCGCGAAGCAATAGACGCAGCCGTGCTCGCAGCCCTTGTACGGGTTGATCGACCGGTCGAAGGAGATGTCGGGCGAGTCGTTGCGCGCCAGGATCGTGCGCGTGGCCTCGGGCGTGACGGTGGTCGCCAGACGCGGCGGGGCGTCGTCCTCGTCACCCGCCGGCCCGGCGTCCTCGATCGGCGCCAGCCGGCGTTTCTCGAACCGCCCCTCGATGTTGCTGACGGCCCCGCGGCCCTTCTTCGCCGGCATGCCTGTCCCTAGTTCCTGTCGTCCCCCCACAGTCGCTTCACCGTCTGGCTGCCGAAGAACACGAGATCGAGATCGATGTGAGACTTCCCCAGACCCGGCTTGTCGGTCTCCGGATGACCCGGCAGCGGGCGCAGCGGCGCCTCGATGTCGATGCGCATCGACGACGCCATGCGCGTGCTGACGAACACGCCGCGCTCGATTTCGAACACCGCTTCGCCGGCCCCGTTGCCGGTCCCGCTGCGGATGGTGCAACTGGTGTTCTCGGTGGTCGCCTTGAACGCCGGATCGTTGGCGTAGGAGGTCTTCACGTCGAACGTCGCCAGACCGTTGGCGATCGATTTCAGGGTGTACACGCGCGTGAGCGTGACCGTCACCTCTTCGAGGCCGAGGATGTTGAGCTTGGTCAGCAGCGGGGCCACGCGCTGGTCCTTGAAGTTTTCGCCGATCTTGAGATCCTTCGCCTCCTTCACCGTCGGGAAGATCCTGTCGATCTCGGGGATCTGCAGGCCGTCGATCTCGGGATTCGCCTTGCCGCTCACCTTGCGCTTCTCGCTCAGGTTGCCCGAGGGGTCGAGGGTGCCTTCCCAGATGTACGTGCGGAGATCCTTCTCGATCTGGTCGCTGACCGCGAACATCTGGCCCTGCCGCTCGTACTCGAGATCAAACTTCGGGATGGTCTGCCGGAACGGAACACGGCCGCTCTTGTCCGCGTCCTGGGTGACGGTCGTGATTTCGTAGACCTCGCTGCGTGTCTGACCCTTCATGTGGCCGGCCCAGTAGTCGAACCCCTGTTTGTAGGCGTCGGGCGCCTCGAACGTCACGTCGCGGTTCGCGATGTCGAACCGCGCCGCGAGACTGTAGGTGGAGTTCGGCCGCGCCTTCGGAGCGAGATGCAGAACCTGGGCGCCCCCCACCTTCGGACCCGGGGACTGTGCCGGGGTGGCGGCGGGTGCGGGCGTCTTCGCCGCGGCGGCGACGGGCGGCGCCGCGGATGTCGCGGCCGCGGAAGCGCACGCGCAGGCGGCCGCGAAAAGACCGAGGGCGATGAGTTCTCGTCTGTCCCGTTGGGTGCGCATCACATCAGATACTTGTCGGAGCCGTCCCCGGGACCCGACTCGTCGCCGTCCTCGCCTTCGTCCCGATGCTTCTTCCAGTACTCGTCGATGGCTCGACGGATGGCGGCCTCCTCCGGAACGCGCATGTTGTGGATCGCCGCCAGCAGGAGGATCGCCTGACCGACCTGGGCGGCGTCCTTGGCGAGATGACGGCGCAACGGTTCGATCAGCTCGCGTGTGCCGAGCAGGGACATCCAGCGCGCCGCATTGCCGGGGCCGGCCGCCTCGACGAAAAAGTCCGCGTGCTCGAGAACCAGCTTCGCCGCTTCCGCGGTCCCCTGCTCGCACAGGCTGATCAGGAGGCTGTGCCCGGAGTCCTCCTCCAGGTTGCCTGCCTCCAGCCGGGCGCGGGCCGCCTCGAGGAGCGCGCCGTCCAGCTTCGACAGGGCGTGCTCGGCCGCTTCGTACAGGTAGGAGTTCTCCTCCGACAGGAAGTCGATGATCTCGTTGACCGCTCCGACCGAGCGCAGCTCGCCCAGGGTCTCGATGGCCATCCCCTGCGGGAAGAACGGACCGCGGGAGGCGGCGATCGCCAGACACCGATCCTCGACGGTGCGCCGGGCCTGCGAGCGCGCCGGAGTGCCGGTCTCCCCCGCCGCCTCGACCGCCCGTCGGATCGCCTGCGGCAGATCGTCCATCATGAACGAGGTCTCCTCCTCGAGGAGGACCAGCAAGGCGTCCAGGTCCGCCGAGAGGCGGCGCACCTCCAGCGCGTAATTGCGATACCTCGCCATCTTCACCACCGCGGCGATCAGAAAGCCGATGATCCACTCGCGCAGGTGCGGTCCGAGCCCTTCCACCGGCCCGACCACCTCGGGCTCGGCCCAGTACACCGCCACCTCGACGATGCGATCGACGAGATCGTCGCCCGGCGCGCGCCGCACATCCCGCGCGCGCTCTTTCACGGTCTGGGCCAGGGCGGCCGCGCTGCCCTCGAAGTTGCCCGCCTCCAGGGCGGCGGAGATCGATTCGACCGCAGCCTCTCCCAGCGCCGGCCGCAACTCGCAGTTGTAGGCCGACTCGACCGCCTTGAGCGTGCGTGGGAAATCGATGCGGCCGCTCAGGTTGGTCCGGAAACACCAGCCGCAATCGTCGACCTGCAGGTGGTCCATCAGGGCGCGAAACGCCTCGCCCGTGTCGCCGCCACCCGCTCCCTTCCACTGCAGCGATCGGATCCACGCCTGCAGAAGCGCCCGGTAACCGCCCGGCTCGACGATCTGCAGCGCCGAGGGCAGGATCGACGGCGAGCCGAACCAGTCCGCGCGCTTCTTGAGGAACGACTGGAGCTCGTCCCGTGCCGGTGTGTCGCCGCGCTCCGCCAGGGCGTCCAGGACGTAGGCCCAGCATTCCTCGTCGAAGTCCCGCCGCTCGAACGCCTCGTGAACCAGCCGAATGGACTCGGGCACGCGCAGCCGGACCATCGCTTCGAGCGCCCGCGCCGCCGGCATGCCGCGCAGCGTCTTGACGCCACGCGCCAGCGTCGGCAGGTGGCGGGTCCCGCCGTGCCGGCCCAGATGCGACGCCACCAGCTCCGGAGTGAGGTCGTGCTCGTCCAGGAGGTAGGGCGCCAGGAGATCGGCCGCGTCCTTCGTGTAGTGCCTTGCCAGACGGTCCGCCGCCCAGTAGCGGACCTCAGGGTCCTCGTACCTCAGGAAGCGCGCCAGGTCGTTCAACGACCAGAGTCTCTCGGCCATGGAGTATCGGTCCTTCGGACCTCAGGCATTATAGATGATGCGAGGCGAGGGGTCACGCGGGGCGCGCTCGGCGGCACGCGCGCGCGGCGGCGAGAATGGCGGAGAGGGGGGGATTCGAACCCCCGGCACCGGTTTTAGCCGGAGCAACTGCTTAGCAGGCAGCCCTGTTCGGCCACTCCAGCACCTCTCCGCGCAAGGGCGGGGCGGCACGCAGCCGGGCCGCTGTCCGCCGGGAATGACCGGAAGGCGAATGTTACCACGCGCAGCCGATGTGCAGCGGGCTCGAGTCGAAGGGTGGCGCGTGTAGAATCCGTGGTCCGGGGGGATTCATCATGACACTTCGATCGATGGACGCATGTGGCGCATGGCCCAGAAGGATTCTTCTTGTCGCTCTCACGGGCTGTCTGGTCGCGCAGGCGGGGGCTTCAACGATGCGAGCTGGCGCAGCGCCCGCGGCCGAGGCACCGCAGGCGAAGCCGACGATCGTGCTCGGCACGGCGCGCGGCGCTCCCGGCGAGAAGGTGCGCGGCACCCTGAAGGTGGCCGAGGGTTCCGATGGAGCGGCGATCGTCCTGCCGATCACGATCGTCACCGGCAGCCGGCCGGGGCCGATCGTCTGGGCGCAGGCGTGCAGCCACGGCGACGAGTACGGCGGGCCGCGCGCGCTTCAGGACGTGGTGCGCGGTCTCGACCCGAAGGAGATGTCGGGGACGCTGGTGGCCGTGATGATCACGAACGTCCCGGCGTTCCAGGGGCTGCAGCGCGTCAACCCGAGCCTGGACGATCTCGAGGACATCGGGGACGCCTATCCGGGGAAGGATCGCTTCACCACCGAGCGGGTCGCCTCCGCGATCCATGCCGGCGTCAAGGGCGTGGCCGACTATTTCGTCGATCTCCACACCGGGGGGGATCGCTTCCGGCAGCACCCGTTCGTCCTCTACACGCTCACCGGGACGGTGCCCCAGGAGCGCTACGACGATCTGGCGCGGGGCTTGGGCGTCCCGACTCTCTGGCGCGACACGGTCAAGGTCTTCGCGTCGGACGCGGTGACGACCTTCGCCGCGGAAGGGATCCCCTCGTTCCTTCTCGAGGTGGGCGGCGGCCAGCCGCTCGAGCCGGCCGACATCAGGCTGCAGGCGGATGCGGTCCGGAATCTCCTGCGCAAGGTCGGCGTCGTACGCGGCGGGCCGGTGCGCCTCCCGAAGTACACGGTCGTGACCGGCTACCGCATCGTCACCAACGCGCGGGGCGGGTTCTTCGACGCCGCGGTCAAGCCGGGCGACCGGGTGAAGGAGGGCTCGGTCCTCGGCACGATCACCGACGTCTACGGCGACACGGTCGAGACGATGCGCGCGCCGGCGGGATCCGACATCGTCCTTGGCGTCGGCACCTACCCCGCCGCGCCGACCGGCGGCTGGCTCTTCGAGCTCGGGAGCGGTCTGACCGAGACGCCCTAGATTCCGCATGGAACAGCGCGTCCACGCCTGGTGACGCGTCTCCAAAGGCCGTGCTATCTCGCGAAACCAGGCGGCGCCGACCCTTGACCCCGCGATCGCGCCGACGGTACGCTGCCGGAATGGCGACCCAGGAGATTCACGATCCGGAACGCGATACGGGCGATCCGGCCGATACGCCGCGCACGCCGCTGGCCCGGGTTGACGGCGTCTGGGTCAAGCTCGAGCACCTCAACCCGAGCGGCAGCGTCAAGGACCGCGTCGCGAGCCACGTCCTGACGGCGGGGTTGCGCGACGGCTCGCTGCGGCCCGGCCAGGAGGTGGTCGAGCCGACCTCCGGCAACGCCGGGATCGCGCTCGCCTACTGGGCGCAGCGTCTCGGTCTGCGGGCGGTCGTCTTCATGCCGGAGAACATGACGATCGAGCGGCAGGCGATGATCCGCGGGCACGGCGCCCGTCTGGTCCTGACGCCCGAGCCGGAAGGGGTGGTCGGTGCAATCCGCCGGGCGCGCGAATACGCGCTCGCCGGCCCGGATCGCTTCCTGTTCGATCAGTTCGACGACGAGGGAGGCGTCGAGGCGCAGGCGGCCCTCGGTCGCGAGGCGCTCGCGCAGGCGCGCCGGCAGGGGATCGGGCGGTTCGACGTGGTCATCGCAGGGGTCGGAACCGGCGGCACCATCGTCGGCGCCGGCGGGGCGGTCAAGAAGGCGCACCCGGCCGCGCGTCTCATCGCGGTCGAGCCGGAGGCGAGCCCGCTGGTCTGCAAGCAGCTGTTCGCGCGCGTCTGCCCTCCGCCCGCGCTGCCGCCTCTGCACGACTACCCGGTGGCGGTCTGTCACCTCCAGGAAGGGATCGGCGACGGTCTCGTGCCCGGCATCGTGCGCCGCCACCGCCTTTTGCTCGACGACGCCGTCCTGGTGAGCGACCGCGCTGCCCTCGAGGAGACCCGCCGTCTGAACCGCGCCGGCCATCCGGTCGGCCCCTCCTCGGGCACCAACATGGTCGTGGCGCGCCGGATGGCGGCCGACGGCCTCACCGTCCTGACCTTCTTCCCGGATCGGATCGATCGCTACCGCAGCCTGCCGGAGTTCAAGGACATCTGATACCTTCGGGGCTCCAGGAGGACTCTCGATGCGAATCGCCCGCGCTCTTGCCCGTTGTCTCCTCGCCGCCGTCGTCCTGTCGTCCGGCGGACCGGCCTGCGCCGCCCAGGATTCGCCCCGGCTCCAGGCGGCGTGGAAGCGTCTGGACGAGTTCGTGCGTCGCCAGATGCGCGAGGACAACATCCCGGGCGTGTCGCTCGCCCTCACGGATCAGAAGCGGATCCTGCACGTCGTAACCTACGGCTTCGCCGACCTCGAGGCGCGCCGGCCGCTGACACCGGAGCATCTGCTGGAGATCGGCTCGATCAGCAAGTCGTTCACTTCCATCGCCCTCCTGCAGCTGCACGACGAGGGGCGATTCGACCCGCGCGCGCCGGTGACGACCTATCTGCCGTGGTTCAAGGTCCAGACGCCCTACACTCCGCTCACTCCGCACGACCTGCTGACCCACAGCGCCGCCCTGCCGCGCGACCGGGACGACATCCCGTCGTCTTTGTACCAGGCGGTCGCCCTGTCCGATCGGGTCGTGGGCGAGGCACCGGGCCGGCACTTCCGCTACTCGAACATCGGTTATCAGGTCCTGAGCTACATGCTCGAGGCGATCGACGGCCGGCCGTATGCCGAGATCATCCGGGCCCGCATTCTCGAGCCGCTCGGGATGACGCACACCGTGCCGGCCCTGACGCACGATCTGCGGCCGCGTCTGGCGGTCGGCTACGAGGATCTGTTCGACGACCGTCCGGGGCATCCGACTCATCCGCGCGTCCCGGGGACCTGGGTGGAGTACGGCGCCGGCGACGGCTGCCTCGCCGCCACGCCGTCGGACATGACGGCGTATGTCCGCATGCTGCTGAATCGGGGCGCGGGACAGCGCGGCCGCGTCCTGTCGGAGGAGGGGTTCCGACTCCTGATTCAGCCGGTCATCGACGCGGGCGATGGATGGTCCTACGGCTATGGTCTCGAGACACGCAAGGCGGACGGTCACACGATCTTCGCGCACAGCGGGGGGATGATCGGCTACTACGCGCGCATCATGGGGGATCTGGACGGCGGTGTCGGCGTCGCGCAGATCATCAACGGACCCGGCGGCAATGTGCCGATCGCCAATTTCGCCCTCCAGGTGGCGGACAGCGTCGCGCACGGGAAGCCGCTGCCCCCGCTGCCGCCGGACGATCCACCGACCAGGGTCAAGAATCCCGCGGACTACGCCGGCACGTTCACTTCCCCCGACGGCCGCACGCTGGTCCTGTCGGCCGAGGGGGACCACCTGATCCTGTCGCATGCCGGGAAAAGGCTCGTGCTCGAGGCGCGAGACGACGATCGCTTCTATGTGCCGCACGCCGATTTCGCGATGTTCCTGCTCGGATTCGGACGCGACGGCGGCAAGTTGGTCGAGGCGACCTACGGACCGGACTGGTACGCCGGCGAGCGCTACACCGGCCCGCGGACCTTCGACCATCCGAAGGAGTGGGACGCCTACGCCGGCCACTACCGCACGGTCAATCCGTGGGAATCGAATTTCCGCCTGATCGTGCGCAAGGGGAAGATGATCTTCTGCACGACGGAAGACGAGGAGGCGGTCACGCCGCTGGAGGGCGGGCTGTTCCGCGTCGGCGAGGACTGGTCCGCCGAGCGCCTGCGCTTCGACACGGTGATCGGCGGCAGAGCTCTGCAGGCGAACCTGTCCGGTATCCCCTACTACAGGGTCTTCACTCCCTGAGCCGACGTCGTCCGCGGCGCCCCCGCCGACGGCGGGCGCGCGCTTCCGTCGAGCGCCGCCGACATTTCATCACGTACCTCGGGGTCGATCTCGACGGCGCGCGCGCGCTCGAGGACGCGCCGGGCGGCTCCGTCCGGAGCCCGGCCGAGGGCCCAGGCCGCGGCGCCCCGCACGACCGCATCCGGATCGGACAGTCTTTCGCGGGCGGCGCGAAGCGCCCTCTCGTTCCCCGTGTTCCCCGCCACGATCAGGGCGTTGCGCACCAGACCGCGTCGGCGCGGGCGCTCCAGGGCGGTCGGCTTGAACTCCGCCGCGAATCCCGGCTCGTCGAGCCGCACCAGGTCCTCGAGCTCGCGCCGCTCGAGGTGGGGCCCGCTCCGGAACGCGTCCTCCGCGACCGTCTCCGTCTTCCGGTTCCAGGGGCAGACCTCCTGGCAGATATCGCAACCGAACACCCAGTCGCCGAGGTCCGGCCGCCGTTCAGGCGGGATCCGGCCGCGGATCTCGATCGTCAGGTAGGAGATGCAACGGGTCGAATCGACGAGATAGGGCACCGGGATCGCCCCCGTCGGGCAGGCATCGAGACAGGCGGTGCAGGTCCCGCACCGGTCGGTCACCGGTGCGTCGGATGGCAGATCGAGATCGGTCAGCACTTCGCCGAGGAGCAGCCAGGAGTTGCCACGCGGACCGATCAGGTTGGTGTTCTTCCCGAACCAGCCGAGACCGGCGCGCGCCGCCAGCTCGCGCTCCAGGACCGGACCTGTGTCGGCGTAGACGCGTGTTTGCGCCCCGGCCGCCTCGGCCTCGATGAAGCGGGCGAGCGCCCGCAGCCGGGTCACCAGCGCGACGTGGTAGTCGCGGCCGACGGCGTAACGCGCCACGTGGGCGACCAGACCGGCCTGCGACCGTCTATCCTCTTTATATGGCAGGTACGGGACCGCCGCGGCCACCGCCGTGCGGGCCCACGGGAAGCGCCGGCGGAGATCGGACCGCGTCTCAGCGGTCCGCCCCATCCAACTCATCTCGCCGGCGCGGCCCCCCGCGAGCCAGCCCTGCAGGAAACCGGCGTGCTCCGAGGGGACGATCGGGGCGATCCCGACCGCGCCGAGTCCGAGCTTCAGCCCCTTCTCCTTGATGTTGCGCGCCAGCGCGGCGGTCTCCATCGCCTCGGCCCCGTGGCGAGACTAGCATGGAACCGCGGACATCGCCTCAACGCTCCGCGCCGAGGTCGACGGTCGCTGCGACCCTGCCGACGATCTCACGGCCGATGACGATCGAGGCGGTTGCCGCGGGCGACGGAACGTTCAGGACGTGGATGACGCGGTTCTGCGGGACGATCAGAAAATCGTCCACGAAACGGCCTCTCCGATCCACCGCCTGGGCGCGCACCCCCGACCCGTCCGGGCGGAGGTCGTCATCGGACAGCCCCGGCAGGAGTCTGCGCGCGGCGCGCGCGAAGGCCCTGTTGCTCGACGAGCGCCACAGCTCGGCGGCACCCGTCCGCCAGAAACGCGCCGCCATCCGCCAGAATCCGGGGAACGACAGCATGGCGGCGAGGTCCACCATCTTGATGTCGGTCGGGCGATATCCCTCGCGCTCGAGAGCGAGGACCGCGTTCGGCCCCGCCAGGACGCCTCCGTCGACCCGCTTCGTCAGGTGGATCCCGAGGAATGGCAGACGCGCGTCCGGGACGGGGTAGATCAGCCCGTTCACCGCGGGCGCCCGCTCGCCGGCGACCTCGTAGTACTCTCCCCGGAACGGCACGATCGTGACCTCCGGATCGGCGCCGGCCAGGCGGGCGAGGCGATCGCCGTGCAGACCGGCGCAATTGACGGCGCAACGGGCCGCGATCGACCCGACGCTCGTCTCGAGGACCACCTCCGCGGCGCGGTGCGCCACGCCGATGACCCGCGCGCCGGTGCGCACCTGCCCGCCGCTCCGCTCCAGAACCGCCGCGAAGCGGGATGTGACCGCGGCGAAATCGGTGACGGCGGCGCCCGGCACGTGCAGGGCGCGCAGACCGCGGCAAGCCGGCTCGACCTCGCGCAGCCTCCCGGGGTCGAGCAGAGTCAGTTCCCGGACACCGTTGGCCACGCCACGTCTGTGGATCTCCTCCAGACCGGCCAGCTCACGCTCCTCGATCGCCACCACGACCTTGCCACAGCGGCGCAGCGGCAGACCGTTCTCCTCGCAGAACCGGGTCATCGCGGCCGCGCCCTCGACGCACAGACGCGCCTTCAGGGAGCCGGGCTCGTAGTAGACGCCGGAATGGATGACGCCGCTGTTGCGGCCGCTCTGGTGGGCGCCGACGCGGGGCTCCTTCTCGAGCACCACGACCCGCAGCCCGGGGAAGCGTCGCAGCGCGGCCAGGGCGGTCGCCAGACCGACGATGCCGCCGCCGATGATCGCCAGGTCCGCCCGGGCGTCGCTCACGCGCCGTCAGCGCCGGTGTCTTCGTGAACCGCCGGGTTCAGAAGATCGGCTCCTCGACCGGCTTGCCGTCCTTGTCCTTCGGGGGAGGCGGGGGAACGTACCCGGTGGGGGGACCCTTGGGGAGCAGCGTTTTCCTCTTCACGGAGACGTAGTAGACGGGCGCGCCGGAACGCCCCTCCAGGGGGACCCGCTCGGTGACGAAGACGTACTGGTCGGAGTCCGACCAGATCGTGTCGTATTCGTCGTGCGAGGCGTCGCCGTAGGCGTTGGTGGTCGCCTTCCGGCGTCTCACCTCCGGCTCGCCCAGCGTCCTGGCGAGCGCCGTGATCGTGGATTGTGACGTCGTCTGGTTCGTGCCGAAGTGGACGTCGATGCGGGTCAGCTTCGCCTCGGGCCGGTTGGCCGGGAAGGTCAGCTCGACCGCGTACTCGCCCGGCCGGTCGTAGACCCAGACCAGATGAGTCCTGCCGGCCGACGTCAACGCCGGCCTGATCGGATGGGCCCGCGCCACCTCGTCGCGCGTCATTCCGAGCCAGAGCCCGTCGAACAGCGGCTGCGGAAACCTCTTGGGCGCGGGCGCCGCCGTCCTGTCTCCACCGCCACCCCCGCAGCCGATCGAGAGCAGGAAAGGAACGACGAGCGCGACCGCGAGGCCGGATGCGCCGAGCGGACGTTGACCGCGTCGGGTTCTCATCACGCGTGATGTTAGCACCGGCGAGGGGCGCCGTGACCCACCGGCCACACGAACACACGATCGGCTGGCAACCCCGGCCCGAGGGCATTAAATTGGCCAGGGTGAGGATCTGATGACGACCCCGACGACGGACAAGCGCAAGGGGAAGCCGCGCATCGCGCGACGTCTTCCGGTCCGCTTCGGCACCGACGCCAAGATGTGCGGCGGCACGGCGACCGATATCTCCGAGGGAGGGCTGAAGGTCGAGTGCGCCGAATCGTTCGCGACCAGCTCGATCATCACCGTGTTCGTGCAGTTTCCCCGTCATTCCGTCCGCCTGCGCGCGCGGGTCATCTGGTGCGGCGCCGCCTCGCAGGGCGGCTCGGCGACCATGGGCCTGGCGCTGACCCAGCCGGAGCCGTTGCTCAAGAGGGCGTACGCCGAGTGGCTGGCGGAGGTCAAGCTGGCGGCCACGGAGGACCAGGTGGCGGGCGCCGTCACCGCCGCGGCGAGCGCGGCGACGGCGGCCCCCGCGCGACGGGAGACCGCGCCGGCTCCCCAGGCCGCCCCGGCCCCGGCGACTCCAGAGCCCCGCGGTCCGATCCACCGCCGCCTGGAAAGCCGCCAAGGACAATCGTACGACGCCCTGCTCGAGCGCACCGCGGGCGGCTGGAACCTGACCATCGTGCAGCTCCCCCGCCAGGGTGTCGGGAAGCCCGACGTCCAGGAGATCTGCCCCGACTACGCCTCGGCCGAGAAGATGCTGCGCGAGTTCGTCCGAACCCACTGAGCGGCTCGAATCGCCCCCTGACCGACGATCCATTCAATGGCGCGGGGGATCCTTGCGACCGGGGTCTCCGGGCATCCCTTGGTCGAGAAGCCCGGCGCGCGACAGGGCCGACAGGTACTGCGCGGCCCGCTCACGGTCGCCGGCGCTCGTCTCCAGGCGGGCGGCCACGAGCAGGAGCCGCCGATCGTCCTCCCGCCCCGATTCTCCCCTGGCCCATCCGGCCGACCCGCCACCGGAGATCCGATCCATGGCGCGGCGCGCCGCATCGCGGGCGATATCGAGCGCGGCGCTGACCCGTCCGAGCTTTTCCAGCAGCGCCGCCATCTCCCGCGCGACGACGGGATCGTCGGGGTCGGCCTCCGCGGCGGTCGTGTAGAACGGAAGGGCCGACGACCCCTCGTCGTGACGCACGTAGAAGCTCGCCACGGCGCGCAGCAAGCGGGCGTCCCGGGGAGTCTGGACGAGCGCCTCGCGATACGAGGCGACGGCACGGGCGAGATCCCCCTTCTGCTCGAACAGGCGGGCGCGCGCCGTCAGCAGCTCGGCGCCGGTCTCGCCGCCGCGGTAGGCCCTGTCGAGGGCCCGCTCGGCGTCCGGCAGACGTCCCTCGTCCAACAGCGCCGACCCGAGAGCGGTCTGGGCGGGAAGATAGTCCGGGTCGATTGCCGCCGCCTTCTCGTACTCTGTCCGCGCCTCCGCCGTGCGGCCCAGGCGCTCGAGGGCCAGAGCGTGACCGTAGAGGAGCGCGGGGCTGCGCGGCAGGCGTTCGAGCGCCGCCCGGTAGAAATATTCCGCGCCGGAGGGGTCGCCCGAGACGCTGAAGAACTCCCCCAGGGCGATCTCGCGGATCGGCGGCCCGGCGAACGGGTGGCGCGCCAGCCGGCCGGCGAGATCGGCGTACACCTCGCGGCGGTCGCGTCCCGGCGGGAAAGGACCCGCGTCCAGCCGCGCGGGTGACATGAGGTCGGCTCTCAGGTAGACCACCGCCGACGGGTCGAGATGCACCATGACCCAGCCCGGGCCACGCGCCAGGTAGGAGAGCAGGGTCCTGCCTTCGATGGCGCGCTGGTGGGGCCAGAGGACGGTCGTGATCTGGTAACGCCGCGCGATCTCCTCGAAGACGGCCGGGTCGGCGGTCGACTTCAGATACGACTCCAGGACACCCTCGAGATACGGGTCGTTGCGGCCGTCGATGAACACGCCGCGCTCCCCTCCCCAGGCGTGGATCAGGTAGCCACCGACGGTCAGGCTGTGGAACACGTTGCCGGGGAACCCGCCCGATGCCACGTAATGCGCCGCTTCCTCCGGGAAGTAATCGGGGATCTCGCCCGAGCCGAACCACCGCTCGGTGGGACGGCGCAGGAAGAAACGGTCGCTCGCGACGTCGACGGTCAGCGCGAGACCGGCCGCGGCCAGCGTCACGCATCCGATCGTCGGGGCGACGCGGACGATGCGATCCGGCAGGCGTTTCCGGAGGAACGAGCCGGCGGGGGCGAGCAGGGCGTGCAGGTGACGCGCCGCGACCGGCGCCGCCGCCAGCGCGAACAGCGGGATGTTGCGCCGCGCCCGCAGGGCGACGGCCAGCAGCGCGACCGTCGTCAGCAGATCGAACGTCCGCACGCGCCCGAAATCCGCCAGGATCGCGAGACCCGTCAAGAGCGCCAGCGCGACGAAGGCGACGATCGAGACCGTCACGAGATAGCCCGAGAGCGGCGGCTGGAACTCGGCGATCGTGCGGGACAGCAGCGACTGCCCGCCGAGGTGGCCGAAGAATTCCTCGAACGGCAGGCGCAGGGAGGCGGCGCCGTACGGATTGACCAGGGACACGAGCGCCGCGGCCGCCAGGGCCACCAGGAGCTCGACGGGGCGATCCGGGTCGCGCGCCGGCCGCGGCGACCGCGCCTGATCGAAGACGGCCGCCGCGAGCGCCAGGAAGATCAGGACGGGGCCGAGAATGAACAGGCTCTGGACGTTCACCCAGAGCAGCTGAAGCACCGGCAGCGCCAGGAACAGGATCCGGCGGCGCTCGCGGCGGCCGGACGCCAGCGCCCGCCCCAGCAGCAGGAGGACCGCCGTCATCAGCGTCCACGAGACGATCTCCGGCCGCACCAGAAAGCGCTCCTGTGACGCCAGCGCCGCGACGATCAGGATCACCCCCGCGGCCCCCGCTCCCGCGACGCGGCGGCAGCGCGCGAACAGGATCCCGAACACCCCCAGGATCAACGAAGCCCGGAGGAGATCCAGGGCCCGGGCGCCGCCCTTTTCGTACAGATACGACAGGACGATCTGGAACAGCCAGTGAATGTCGGTCCAGCGGTGGCCGAACACCGTGAACGAGAAGGGATCGGCGTGCGGGACGCGGCCGCTCTTCCGGATGAGATCGCCGCCGGCGATGTGCCACCAGACGTCGGTGTCGGTGAGGCGGGTGACGCACAGGGCGGCGATGGCCGCGAACAGGGACAGGGCGGCGGCGACCGCGGCCCAGCGCGCCGCCGGCACCGCCGCGGCCGGCGCTCCCGCGGCCGCGGCGACGTCCCGATTTCGATCGGAGGGTTCCCCCTCGGCCCCCATCACATTCTCCCGAAGCGGCCAGAAGCCGTGATAGGGTAACACCGGGAATGGCGATGACCGATCGCGCTCCGGCCGAAACGTTGCTCTGGAAGACGCTCCTCGTGGGCGGCGGTCTCTGGCTCGCCTATCTCTGCCTGGATGTCATCCTCCTCGCCTTGAGCGCCCTGATCATCGCCGCGGCGCTCCTCCCGCTCGCCGACGCGGCCGAGAAGCGTCGTATCCCCCGCTCGGTCACCGTGCTCGGCGTCTACCTGATCGGGATCGGCCTGCTGACGTTCCTGGTGACGTTGCTGGTGCCCGTGGTGCTCGACCAATGGCATGTCCTGGCCGAGCAGCTGCCGCGGTACCGCGCCACGCTGAACGAATGGATCGTCTCGGTCCGGCGGCTGGTCGGCCGCTGGGGCGGAGGACAGGCGGTCCAGTTCCCTGAAATCGGCGCCGAACAGATCCGGCCGGTGCTGCGGACGTTCCTCGAGCGCTCGCTGCAGGCGACGCGCGGTGTGATCACCGGCGCCCTCGCCCTCCTCCTGGTCCTGTTCGTGGCGGCCTTCATCGTGATCGACCGCCGGCGGATCGTCGACGGTCTGATCCGGTTCCTGCCGCGCGGCAGCAGGGATCGTGCCGCCCAGATCGGCACGGTCGTCATGCGGCGGATGGGCGGCTATATCCGCGGGCAGCTCATCGTCAGCGCGTGCACCGCCCTGATCCTGTCGATCGGTCTGGCGCTGGTCGGCTTCGAGGCGCCGCTCCTGATCGGTGTGCTGGCGGGCGCCCTGAACTGCATTCCGTACCTGGGCTCGACCGTGTCGTTCACCCTGGCGCTTCTTCTCGCCCTCAATTCCCCGCTGTTCACCCTCGTCGGGGTCCTGCTGGTCTTCGGCATCGAGCAGTTCCTCGAGGGGAACGTGCTCGTCCCGTACTTCACCGGGCGGCAGGTCGAGCTGCACCCGCTCGCTGTGTTCGCGGCCCTCATCATCGGCGCCAATCTGGCCGGTGTTCTCGGAGCCGTCGTGGCGATCCCGCTCACCGCGGGGATCAACGCCGTGCTCCAGGAGACGTACGTGAAGGCGATGGAGCGCCGGCACGCGGGCTGACGACCCTCGGCGCGTCGCGCGATCGTCGCGCACCGTCGTTTGCAAACCGATCCGGATCTTCTTATATTGCCCTGCCGGTGAACCGTGTGGCGGAGGGAGCAGGATTCGAACCTGCGGGGGTTTCCCCCAACGGTTTTCAAGACCGCCGCCTTAAACCACTCGGCCATCCCTCCGTGAGCGTCATTATACCGGGAGGATGCGTGTGAGCCCCACCGTCGACCTCATCGGCCTGCTCGTCCTCCTCCTGGCGATCGCCTGCGCCGTTCTCTTCCTGCTGACGCGTCTGCGTCTGCCGACCGTCGTCGGGTACCTGATCTCGGGCGTGCTCCTGGGACCCCACGGTCTGGGGATCATCGCCGGCAGCGATGCGGTCTCCACGCTGGCCGAGATCGGCGTCCTCCTGCTCATGTTCACGCTCGGTCTCGAGTTCGACACCGGTTCGTTCCGGCGCTACCGGGACGTCGTGCTGGGGGGCGGCAGCCTGCAGATCGTGCTCACCCTGGTCTGCGCCATGGTGGCGGGAGCGTTCCTCGGCTGGCCGCTGCGCACGGCCCTCATCCTCGGCTGCATCATGGCCTTGAGCAGCACGGCGGTCGTCCTCAAGAGCCTGATGCAGCACGGTCTGGTGGACACGCTGCCGGGCCGGCTGACGGTCGGGATCCTGATCCTTCAGGATCTGAGCGTCGTGCCGATGATGATCCTGCTGCCGCTGGGCGGCGGCTCCGCGGGCGAAGTCGGCCTGAACCTCGCCGGCGCCATCGCGCGCGCCGCTCTGCTGCTCGGGATCACTTTCGTCCTGAGCGAATACGTCATGCCCCGCCTCCTGCAGATCATCGCGACGGGACGTAGTCCGGAGCTGCTCCTGCTGTCGACCCTGACCATCTGCCTCGGCATGGCGTGGCTGAGCCACGCGCTCGGCGTGTCGTACGCTCTCGGGGCGTTCCTGGCCGGGTTGATCCTGGGCGGCAGCGAGTACGCGCAGCAGATGACGGCCGACCTGGCCCCGTTCCGCGAGGTCCTCTCGGGCGTGTTCTTCGTCGCCATGGGCATGCTGCTGGACCCCGCCTTCGCGCTGGGCAACTGGCATTCGGTCGCGGTCGTGATCGCCATCATCCTGATCGTGAAGACGGCCATCACCACCGCCGCCGTCGGCGGCTTCCACTATCCGCTGCCGGTGGCTCTCCAGGTCGGGATCAACCTCGCGCAGATCGGAGAGTTCTCGTTCCTGATCGCCCTCCTGGGCGTGCAGCACGGTCTGATCACCCAGGACTTCTACCAGGTGGCGATCGCCGCCTCGGTCGTCTCCATGATCCTGGCGCCGGTGGCCACGCGTCTGTCGTCGTCGATCGCCTCGGCCGCGGCGCGCGCCGCGGGCGGTCTGATGCCCGACTGGGGCCGCGGCGCGGATCTCGCCGAGGTGGAGCCCGGGTCCACGGCCCCGCTCGAGGGGCACATCGTCATCCTCGGCTACGGCACCGTCGGCCGGACCCTCGGAGAGGTCCTGATGACGAACAAGGTCCCGTTCGTCGCGCTGGAGATCGACCCGGTGCTGGTGCGCCAGGCGCGGCGCGCCGCGCATCCGGTGCGCTACGGCGATTGCGGCAGCGAGGAGATGCTGAAGCGCGCCGGCGTCCCTGGGGCGCGCACGCTCGTCGTGACGCTTCCCGATCACGTCCTGGAGCGGGCGGTCCTGAGGACGGCGCGACGGTTGAACCCGGCCATCCACATTCTCGCGCGGGGCCGGCGCGGCGCGGAGGACGACGAGCTCTACGAGGACGGCGCCGACGAGGTGGTGCACGAGGCGTTCGAGGTCGGCATCGAGTTCCTGGCGCGCATCCTGCGCCGGCTGAATTTCCCGAAGCAGGCGGTCGAGCGCCAGCTCGGGCGGCTGCGTGGCGGCCGTTACGAGGTGTTCCGGCGGGAGGACTTCACTCCGCTGCCGCTCGGGGACGTGCGCCGGAGTCTCGACACGCTGCGCGTCGAGTTCCTCGAGATCCCGCCGGGCTCCGCTCTGGCGGGCAAGAGCCTGCGCGACACCGGCGTGCGGGAGGCGACCGGGGCGCTCATACTCGCCGTCGTCCGCGACGGTCGCGTCATCCCCGCGCCCGAGGCCTGGTTCGTCCTCCAGGAGAGGGACACCATCCTCGTGTCGGGGGCCAACGAGCAGGTCGCCGAGGTGGAGAGTCTCCTGGCCACCGCGGCACGCTGACGCCTCGTCTCAGAAACCGATCCGGATCGCCGCCCCGCCCCGCTGGGGGAGGTACGTCCAGGACGCCCCGGCGCCGGGCGCCGCCCCTCCGGCCGGCCTCGGGACCGCCGCCGGGTGGCGCGCCGCGATGCCGCGGCCGATCGCCAGGCCGAGACCGGCGCCCGCCACGATGTCGGACGCCCAGTGCCTGTCCTCCTGGATCATGGAGAGACCGACGAGCGCCGCCACCGGGTACGCGACGAGCGCGGCGCGACGCCCGTAGCGGTCGGCCATCACCGAGGCGATCGCGAACGACCGCAGTGTGTGGCCCGAGGGGAAGATCGAGTCTCCGGAGAAGAACCTTCCGTCCTCAGAACCGGCCCCCGGAGGCTCTCTTCCGAACGCCTTCTTGGCGACACTCGTGACGACGGTGGCCCACAGATACGACTCGAACGCCGTCGCGGCGGTCGACACGGTCCGTCCGTCGCCGGTGCCCCGTCCCGCGAGATAGAGTGTGCCGAGGGCCGCCGCCTCGACCTCCTGCCTGCCGAGCGGCTCGAATTTCGTGGCGATCCGATCGGCCCCGGGACGGTTCGAATCGAGGACATTGTCGCGGATCGCCTCGTCGCGGTTCATGGTCAGCCCCGTGGCGACGACGACCATCCCCGTGAGCCAGGCTCCTTTCGCACTCGTGCGCGCCGGGAAGGTGAGCAGGTACCGGCCGTCCGCCAGGAATGTCCGGAACGCCTGACGGGCCGGCTCGCGCGGCGGGGGCGCGACCCCCGCCGCCGCGTCCGGAGAGGTGACGGAGAAGACCACGCAGCAGGCGGCGGCGAGGAGAGAGCCCGACGTTCGCATGCCGGCCTCTCAGGAAGCCGCGTCGCGGAGATCCGGCATCTCCGCCGCGGTCAGGGTCACTCCGGCCCACACGTGATCGTCGTCCCAGGCGAGCCGGCCCCGCAGGACGCGGACCCGCGGCGCGACGGCGCAGCCGCCCTGGCTCCTCGCCTTCAGGATAGTCGCCGTGAACGCCCCGCGACCCGGATCGAGTTCGATGTCGACGTCATGAAAATCGAGGAACGTCCGGGCGAGCGGATAGTGGCACTTGTACACGCTCTCCTTCGAGCAGAACACCGCCATCGCTCCGAGACCCGTCGGCAGCCCCGGGAGCGCCGCGATCCGGGCGCGCTCCCGATCGGAGCAGACCAGGGCGACCACCCGGCCCTCGAGCGGGCGGGCGCGCTCGACGTCCAGACCGAGCCCGATAATCGCCCCCACCCGGGCGACCGCCACGCCGCAGGAGTCGCCGCAATGGGACAGGCTGCCGACAATCCCCGGCGGCCAGATCGGTGCCCGGTCCGGCGCGGCGCGCAGCGGAAAACCGCGCACTCCGAGGCGCTCCAGCGCGGCGCGCGCGCACACCCGTCCGGCCGTGAACTCGCGCCGCCGCTTCAGGACGGCGCGTGGAGACAGACACGCCTCCTCCTCGGGGAGCAGCGGACCGGACCACATCTCCTCCGTCGCCTCGAGCGTGACCACCGCCTCGGGAAACAGCCGTTCGATCATCGGGATCCACCCTGTCGAGGCGCCTATTCTGGTGCGTTCCCCGGTAGAAAGCCAGCGGGCCTTTTGGCCGGATGTGTGATGAAATGCTTGGCGTGGACGCGAACGCTCCCCGCTCTCTCGCCGCCGGCTGCCTGATCCTCCTGGCCCTCGCCCTTCCCATCTATCTCTTCGGAATCGGCAGCACCGGTCTGTCCGATCCGGACGAGCCGTACTACGCCCTCGTGGCGAAGGAGATGGCGCAGACGGGCGACTACCTGGTGCCTCTGTTCCACGGACGGCCCTGGTTCGACAAACCGATCCTGTTCTACTGGGTGGTCCTGGCCGGGTATCGTCTCCTGGGTGTGTCGGAGGCGGGCGCCCGCGTCGGGTCGGCGCTGGCGGCGGTCGGCGGCGTCCTCGCCGTCTTCCTGATCGGACGGGCGCACGTCCGCAGCCGACTCGCGGCGTTCGGCGCCGCCATCATCCTCGCGACCAGTCTCGAGTACGTCGTGATGGGCCGCGCGGCCGTGACCGACATGACGCTCACGCTGTTCATCACGCTGGGTATGCTGTCGGCCGCCCGCGTCCTCTCGGGCGGCGGTGCTTCCTGGGCCGCCCTCTCCGGAGCGGCGTTCGGCCTCGCGACGCTCACCAAGGGTCCGCTCGGGATCGTGGTGCCCGCGGCGGGCCTGCTGCTGTACGTGATCCTCGCGCGCCGGACCGACGCGCTGCGGGTCCCGTGGCTCGCCGCCGCGAGCGGTGCCTTTCTCCTGACCGCCGGCCCGTGGTACGCGTACATGGCGGTCCACTACCGCGATCTCCTGGTCGGCACGTTTCTCGGCGAGGGAAATCTCGGACGCTTCCTGACACCCGAGCACCGCGCCATGCCGTTCTACTATGCCGCGGTGGTGCTGGCGGGGTTGCTCCCGTGGTCGGGCGCGCTCCCCGCGGCGCTTCTGCGCACCGCCCGCCCGGCGTCCTGGTCGGGCGAGCGCGGCCCCGGCGGACGGCCGGGCACCCTGTTCTTCCTCTGCTGGTTCGCCACGGTCGTGGTCCTCTTCTCCCTGGCGGCGAGCAAGCTGCCGTCGTACGTCCTGCCCGCGTTTCCGCCAGCCGCCCTTCTTCTGGGAGACTTCTGGGCCGGTGCGCTGGCCCCGCCGGAGGGACCGCAGATGGTGGCCGAGGCGACCTTCTCGGCCTGGCTCGGGCCGGTGTGCGGGCTGGCCTGCGTCGGCGCGCTGGCCTCGGTGATGCGCCGGCCGCCGCTGGCCGGGGCGGCGCACGCCGCCCTGGCCGCCGGAGCCATTGCGATCGGCGGAGCGACGCTGGCGATCCTCCCGGTGCGTCGCCGCTCGTGGACCGGCTTTTTTCTGATGCAAGCGGGCGCCGCGGTCGCGGCGATCCTCGTGTTGTGCGCCGTCGCCCTGCCGCGCATCGAGGAATTCGACTCCACCCGGCCCCTGGTGCGGCAGATCCGCGACGCCCGCATCGACGACCGGATCGCCGGCATCTACCGCGCGCACGACGTCAGCCTCGTTTTCTATCTCGGTCGCGAGGTTCCGTTCGTGGACGACCCGCAGGAGCTACGGCGGCGGGTGAGCGCGGCGCCGGGCGGCTTCTGGATCGTCCTCACGCGTGATCTGCGCAAGCTGAGATCGATCGACGGACTGACCGTCGAGCCGGTCCTCGAGCGACCCAGCCGCTCGGTCGTGCGGCTCTCGTCCGCTCCACCCCCGGAGGGAACATGAGTCTGGCCCGCCGCGTTCAGCCGGAGGCGTCGTTCGTCCTCCCCGTCTACAACGCCCAGAACTTCATCGGCTCGACCCTGCGGCAGGTGCACGACTGGCTGTGCCGGCGGCCCGAGCCGTGGGAGATGATCGTGGTCGACGACTGCTCGAGCGACGGCACACCGGCGCTCGTCGCCGCCTTCGCGGCGGAGCATCCCGACGACGCGATCCGGTGCGTCCGCTTCGCCGCCAACCGCGGCAAGGGGTTCGCCACGCGCACCGGGCTCGGGCTGGCGAGCGGGACGGCCGTGCTGTTCACCGACTGCGACCTCGCTTACCCGCTGGAGAACGCCGACCGCGTGATGCAGGAGCTGGCGGCGGGCGCCGATGCGGTCATCGCCTGCCGCGTGCTGCCCAGCAGCACGTATCTGATCAGCCCGTCGTTCTTCTCGTATCTCTACACGCGCCATCTCATGGGCCGGCTGTTCAACCTGATCTGCCGGGTGCTGACGGTGCCGCGGCTGCTCGACACGCAGGCCGGTCTCAAGGGCTTCCGCGCCCCGGTGATCCGGCCGCTGCTCGGACGCCTGGTCATGGACGGGTTCTCGTTCGACGTCGAGCTGCTGCGCGCCCTGCAGGACCGTGGAGCGCGCATCGTCGAGATGGCGGTGACCTATCGCTACGATACCGAGCCGAGCACCGTGCGCTTCATCATCGACTCGCTGGAGATGGCGCGCGACCTGGCCCACATCCGTCTTCGGTCCCTCCTCGGCCGCTATCGCTCTCCGGCGGGGATCGCGCCCCGGTCCGGCAGGCTGGTCGTGCACGCCGACGATTTCGGGCTGGCGCCCGGCATCAACCAGGCGATCCAGGAGGGTCTGGTGTCGGGCAGCATCACCAGCGCCTCGATCCTGCTCGGGGGGCCGCACGCCGGTCCCGCCATGGCGTGGGCCGCGGCCCACCCGGAGTACGACTACGGCGTGCATCTCAACCTGACGCAGGGACGGCCGATTCTGCCGGCCGGGAAGGTGCCGAGCCTGGTCGATCGCGATGGACGCTTCCCGGGACTGGACCGCTTCCTGGTCCGTTTCCTCTCCGGGCGCATCCGCACGCACCAGGTGCGCGCGGAGTGGCGCGCCCAGATCGAGGCGGTCCACCGGGCCGGCGTGATGGTGAGCCACCTGGACAGCCACCAGCACGTGCATCTGCTGCCGCGTCTGTTCCGGAAGACGGCCCTGCGCCTCGCCCGCCACGAGAACGTGCCGCTGCGCGTGATGGACGGTCCGGTACGGCACGGCGTCCGCGGCCCGGACATCCGGGGGATCATGCTGTCCCTGGCGACGCGCGTGTGCGCGAGTCGCGACGGCCGGGACGCTTTCTCCGCGCACGGGTTCGGCACCTCGCTGATGCGGCGTCCGACCGTCGGAAACGTGCGCTCGCTCCTGGCCCGGGCGCGGCCCGGCCGGACCTACGAAATGGTGGTGCACCCCGGAGTCCCGGACGGCGCCCTGGCGGAATCGGGCGACGGATACGTCGCGGGTCGTGAGCGGGAGCGGCTGCTGATCGCCTCGGAAGAGTTCCGCGCGGTGGTCCGCAACGCCGGCTTCGAGCTCGTGCCGCTGGGACGCGGGACCCGTCCCGCGTCGTCGGACGGCGCTCGTCTGCACGCGGGCTGACGGCGCGCGCCGGAGCGGCCCGGACGCCTCAGGCGGGCGCGATCTCGCTCGCGCCGAAATAGGGCTGCAGGGCCTCCGGGATCGCGACGGTGCCGTCCCTGCGCTGGCCGTTCTCCAGAATCGCCACGAGAGTGCGCCCGACCGCCAGACCGGATCCGTTCAGTGTATGGACGAACTCGGCCTTCGCGCCGGAGGCGCGGCGGAAGCGGATGGCCGCGCGCCGCGCCTGGAATTCGCCGCAGTTCGAGCACGACGAGATCTCGCGGTAGTCGCCGTAGGACGGCAGCCAGACCTCGATGTCGTACGTCTTGGTCGCGGCGAACCCGAGGTCGCCGGTGCACAGCGTCACGACCCGGTACGGCAGACCCAGCCTCTGCAGGACCGTCTCGGCGTCCCTGGTCAGACGCTCGAGGGCGTCGAACGATTCGTCCGGCTTCGTCAGCTTCACCAGCTCGACCTTGTTGAACTGGTGCTGCCGGATCAGACCCTTGACGTCCTTGCCGTACGAGCCCGCTTCGCTGCGGAAGCAGGGCGTCCAGGCGGTGTAGGAGATCGGCAGCCTGGCGCCGTCGAGGAACTCCTCGCGGTGCAGGTTCGTCAGCGGCACCTCGGCGGTCGGGATCAGCCAGTAGCCCGTCTTCTCGACGCGGAACAGGTCGTCGGCGAATTTCGGGAGATTGCCGGTGCCGGTCATCGTCGCGGTGTTGACCATGAAAGGGGGCAGCACCTCCGTGTAGCCGTGCTCGCGCGTGTGCAGGTCGAGCATGAAGTTGATGAGCGCGCGCTCGAGGCGCGCCCCCGCGCCCATGTACACGGCGAAGCGCGCCCCGGCGATCTTCGCCGCCCGCTCGAGATCCAGGATGCCGAGACGGGCGCCGATGTCCCAATGGGGACGAGGCTCGAAATCGAACTGCGGCGGCCGTCCCCAGCGACGGTTCTCGACGTTGCCTTCCGAGCCGCGACCCACCGGCACGCTGGAGTGCGGCAGGTTCGGAATCGTGAGCAGCCAGGCCTCGAGCGCCGCTTCCGCTTCCGCGACCACGGCGTCGAGCTCCTTGATCCGGTCCCCCGCCCCCCGCATCTCCGCGATCAGGGCGGCGGGGTCCTGCTTCTGCTTCTTGAGCGCGGCGATCTGATCGGAAGCCTGATTGCGGCGTGCCTTGAGCTGCTCGACCTCGCGCAGGGCGGCGCGCCGTGCCTCGTCGAGACGCGTGAATTCACCGGTGTCGATCGACGCGCCGCGGTCGCGGAGCGACCTCTCGAGAACGTCGAGATGGTCGCGAACCCACGTCATGTCGAGCATGGCGGCGAGTCTAATGTATGATGCGCGCGCATGGCAAGAACGCGCCGCGCCGACTATTCGAGGAGCAACCGAATCCGGACGCTGCCGCTGTCCGACCCGGAGCAGGCGGCGATCGTCGCGCGGCATCTTCTGGCGGCGCGCGATGTCGACGGCCGGCGCGCCCTGGCATCTGACCTCCTCGAGGTCCTGTCCGCCCAGACCGGCGTCCGCGCTCCCGAGCTGGTGGTCCCCGACGAGCACCAGCCGCATCGGCGCAGGGGCGGCCGCATCGTCTACAGTCTCCAGGGGGACTACCGGCGGCGCGCGCCGTCGGCCGGCGACCCGTCGGTGGCGCGCGGCGGCCGGCCGCTCGGGCGCATCCGTGTCCCGAACCGGACGCCGGCCCGCGGCGCCGTCGTCCGGCCGTCCGCCTTTCTCAACACCCTGCTGCACGAATTCGGCCATCACTACGACACCGAACGGCTCGGTCTCCAGCGATCGTTCCACACCTCGGGCTTCTATGCCCGCCTCCGCCATCTGCGCGATCAGATCGAGGCGGGCGCGGGCGACGGTCTCGAGAACATCCCGGCCCTTCCGGCCGCGCTTCCGGGCGGCGCGCTCCCGCTCCTCGATCGCCTGTGGTCTATCATCCGTGGACTCTGAACGATGACCGACCCCATGAACACACCGATCCGCAAGGCGGTCTTCCCCGCCGCCGGCATGGGCACGCGGTTTCTTCCCGCCACCAAGGCGCAGCCGAAGGAGATGCTGCCCCTGGTCGACAAACCGATCATCCAGTACGTCGTCGAAGAGGCGGTCGCCTCGGGCATCCGCTCGCTGATCATCGTCACCGGACGCGGCAAGACCGCCATCGAGAATCACTTCGACACCGCCTACGAGCTGGAGCGTCTCCTGGAGAGCCGCTCGAAGCTGGATCTGCTCAAGGAGATCCGCTCGATCTCCGACATGGTCAGCGTGTCGTACGTCCGCCAGAAGGAGCCGCTGGGGCTGGGCCACGCCATTCTCATGGCGCGCGATCTGGTGGGGGACGAGCCGTTCGCCGTGTTCCTGGGGGACGACGTCATCCACGCCGAGGTCCCCGTCATGCGGCAGATGATCGAGGTCTACACCCGGCAGCGCTGCCCCGTGATCGCCGTGGAGCGCGTCAACCGGTCGCGCAGCGCCGACTACGGCATGGTGGCGGTCCGGCCGGCCGGCGAGCGGCTTCACCTGGTCACCGATCTCGTGGAGAAGCCCGCGCCGGAGGATGCCCCGTCGGATCTCGCCATCATCGGCCGCTACATCCTGACGCCGGACATCTTCGCCCATCTCGAGAAGACGTCCGCCGGCCGCGGCGGCGAGATCCAGCTCACCGACGGTCTGCGTTCGCTGCTTCGCCGGCAGCGCATAGTCGCCTACCGCTTTCGCGGAACCCGGTACGACACCGGCGACAAGCTCGGCTTCCTGAAGGCGACGGTCGAGTTCGCCCTGCGTCGTCCCGACCTCGGGGCGCCCTTTCGCGCCTATTTGAATTCCCTCGATCTCGACGGCACGACCCTCCGCTCCGGCCGGCCCCCCCGCGCGGCCCGAACCGGGCGGCGGCCGCGTCGCAGGTGAGGCGGCGCGGGAAGGCGCCCGAGCGGCGCCGCAGGGCGCCCGACCTGGGCGCCCACCCGGAGCGGCGGATCCTCGCGCCGGCGCGCCGTGCCGCCCTGCGCCGCCGCGGCGCGAAGAGTCACCGGCTTGCCGTGGTCCTGCCCCCCGTCGTGAACCTGTTCGAGGGACCGCACGCCGCCGCGCCGGTGGCGAGCCAGGCCACGCTCGGCACCCGCGTCACGATCCTGGACTCGTCGCGCGACTTCGATCTCGTCGAGACCCCCGATCGCTACCGCGGATGGATCCGTTCCGCGGCCTTGCGCGCCCTGGCGGGACGCGATGCCCCCTATCCTCACCCGGAGCGCGCCTACGCGGTGCGCAATTTCATGTGCCAGATTTACCGGGAGCGCGACGTGACCTCGTCGTCGCCGATCGCCGGTGCGCCGCTCCTGGCGCTGGTGGAGGTGACGCAGGACAGCGACGAATGGAAGCGGGTGAGGCTGCCGGACGGGCGCACCGGCTGGGCGCAGGGCGGCGACCTGGCGCCGGCCGGCCCAGCCCTTCTCGAGCACGACGACATCGCTTCGACCGCCTTGCGGTTCCTGGGGATCCCGTACCTGTGGGGCGGCACGACGCCGCTCGGTCTCGATTGCTCCGGACTGGTCCAGCTCGTCCACCGGCTGCACGGCCACCTGTTGCCGCGCGACGCCGATCTGCAGTACGCCGCCCCGGGACTTTCCGTCGTGTCGCGGACCGACCTGCGATCCGGTGATCTCGTGTTCTTCGGACCGGAGGAGCGCAGCATCACGCACGTGGGCATCGCCCTCGACGCCGGCGGATTCGTGAGCGCCACGACGTATCGCTCGCCGGTCGTGCGGATCGATCACCTGGACGACGAGTACTGGGCGGGGCTGTACCGCGGGGCGCGCAGGCTCAAGCGGGGGCGCTAGTCTTTCGCCCCGCTCTTGGGCTTGTCGGGCTTGACCGGCTTCTTCTCCGCATCCTTCTCCGGCTTCTTCTTGTCCTTGTCGGATTCCGTGTGATCGGGGAGCGAGGCGCTCGACCCCTTGCGCTGATAGTCCGTGATGTACCAGCCCGTTCCCTTGAACTGGATGGCCGGAGACGACAGCAGTTTCTTGACCTTCTTCCTGCCGCAGGCGGGACACTTCTTGACGATGGGATCGCTGTATTTCTGAATCCGCTCGAAGCGATGATGGCAGGCCTGGCACTCGTACTCGTAGAGCGGCACGCGGTTCCTCCTGCCCTTTCCGGCCGTGGACCGCCGGGCTCCCCCCGGAGCCGCTGGATTATAAGCCGAGAACTCCTTTCGCTATAATCGCGCCGCACGGAGGTGTTGCGGCCATGTTCCGCCCGACGCAGGGTTCGCGCCGACCTGTCACCCGCCGCCTCCTGCTCATCGGGATCCTGCTTGCAGCGGGCCGAGCGACGGTGTGGGCGGCCGCCTCGCTGCCCCCGGAGAACGAGACCTGGATCCGGGTCGACACGGCTCATTTCGTGATGTTCAGCAACGCCTCGGAGAGCCGCACGATCGAGATCGGCATGAACCTGGAGCGTTTCCGCGCGACGCTCGCGCGGTTGATCTCCGGGCTCCAGGTGAACTCCCCGCTGCCGACCTGGATCTACGTCTTCAAGAACGACGCCTCGTTTCAACCGTACAAGAAGCGCGTGGGGCTCGGGCCGGCGAACGTCTCCGGGGAATTTCTCACGGATCGCGCCGGTAATTACGTCGGGATCGACGCGAGCCCGCCGACCGACCCATGGGCCGTCGTGTATCACGAGTACGTCCACTATGTCCTCAACAACAACTTCAGCGCCATCCCTCTCTGGTTCAACGAGGGGATGGCGGAGTGCTTCAGCACCTTCACGGCCGCAACCGGGCACGCGGAGATCGGCGGCCCCATCGACTCGCACGTCCGCTGGCTGCGCTCCGGCAAGTGGATCCCGCTCGCGGATCTGTTTCGGATCGACGAGACGAGCCGGGACTACAACGAGGGTGAGCGCCAGGGGACGTTCTACGCCGAGTCCTGGGCGCTGGTCCACTACCTGGCCTGGGGTCTGCCCGGGAGCACGGCGCGCGGGGTCGGCTTCCTGGCGCAGTTTCCGCCGCGCGCCAGCCTGGCGGACTCCCTGAAGCCGTTCCTCGGACCCGACTGGGGGGAACTGGAGACCCGGCTCGTCGAGTACGTCCGCCGGGGCCGGTTCAACAACAGTCTCGTCGACCTCGCGGATCTGCGTGTCGACACGCGCGCGCGGACGGAGCCGATGACGCGGGCGGAGGTGCTGTCCCGGCTGGGCGATTACCTGGCGCACGGCCAGTCGGAGCGCGGCCCGGACGCCGAGAACCATTACCAGGCGGCGATCCGGACCGACCCTTCGCACGCCCCGGCCTACGCGGGGCTGGGGTTGCTGCGCGACTCGAAGAAGCGATACGACGAGGCGGCGCGCTACTACGAAAAGGCGGTCGCTCTGCAGCCGGACGACGCGCTCACCCTGTTCCTGTACGCCGAGAACATCGTCGAGCGCTTCACCCCTTCCGGGACGATCATCCGGCGGGCCCCGGGCGCGACGCCGTCCGAGATGGCCCGGGCCCGCGAGCTGTACAGGCGAAGCATCCGTCTCAGACCCGACGTCGCCGAGGCGTACGCCGGTCTCGGCCTGACGTACGTCTTCGACGAGGGGGATCTGGGCGCCGGGATCGAGGCGCTGGAGAAGGCGCGCCTGATGCTGCCGTCGCGCATGGACATCGTCATGAACCTCGTCGGGCTCTATGCCCGCAGCGGCGCCGTCCCCAAGGCCCGGGACCTGGTGGATCACGTCCTGGCTCCCTCGGGTCGCAAGGAGGAGCTCGTGGCGGCCCGGGAGCTGATCCTGGAATCGCAGCTCAAGACCGCCCAGACGCTGGCCGACAAGGGCCAGACGGACGCCGCCCTCGCGATCCTCAAGGAGGTCCTGGCCGCCACGAACGACCCGACCCTGCGCGCGACCCTCGCGGGGCAGGTCGCCGACATCGAGCGGGTGCGCGAGCACAATCGGCAGATCGACCTCTACAACCAGGCCGTGGCCCTGACGAACGGGCGCGACTATCGCAAGGCGGCCGCGCTCCTCGAGGATCTTCTCAAGGTCGCGGACGACCCGAAGGTCGCGGAGAGCGCCCGGAAACTCCTGACGCAGGTGCGGCAGGCGATCGCCGCCGGGCACCCGTCCTCCGGCCGATCGTGACGCGCGTATAATCCCCGCCGATGGACAAGATCCGGATCCACGGACCGTGCCGTCTGCAGGGGCGCGTGCGCGCGAGCGGCGCGAAAAACGCCGTCCTCCCGGAAATGGCCGCGACTCTCCTGGTCGACGGGCCCGTGACGCTGCGCAATGTCCCGGTCGTGCGCGACGTCCAGACCATGGTCAAGGTCCTGAGCCATCTCGGGCGGCGGCAGGCGTCGTTCGAGGGCGACGTGCTCCGCCTCGAGGGAGGCGCCGCGGGAGAGCCGGCCGCGCCCTACGACCTGGTGCGCACGATGCGCGCCTCGATCCTGGTCCTGGGACCTCTTCTCGCCCGCCTCGGGCGCGCCCGGGTGTCGTTGCCGGGCGGGTGCGCCATCGGGGCGCGGCCGATCGACTACCACATCGACGCGCTGCGCCGGATGGGCGCCGCCATCGAGATCGAGCACGGCGACGTGGTCGCCAGCGCGTCCCGGCTCAAGGGCGCGGAGATCGTCTTCGCGGAGCGCACCGTCACCGGCACGGAGAATCTCATGATGGCCGCCGTCCTGGCGGAGGGCCGGACGATCCTGAAGAACTGCGCGCTGGAGCCCGAGATCGCCGATCTGGCGCGGTTCCTGAACGCCTGCGGGGCGCGCATCGAGGCCGCGGGAACGGGACGGATCGTCATCGACGGGGTGGACCGCCTGCGGGGGACGGAGCACCGGGTCATACCGGATCGGATCGAGACCGGAACGTTCCTGATCGCCGCCGCCGCGACGGGGGGCGCCATCACGGTCGAGCGCTGCGATCCGACCCACCTCGAGACGGTCCTGGACAAGCTTCAGGAGTGCGGCGTGGTCGTCAAGGTGGACGGCGACGCGATCCACGTCGAGCCGGACGGGCCGCTGCACGGCGTCAATGTCACCACGCGTCCCTACCCGGATTTCCCGACCGACCTGCAGGCGCAGTTCATGGCGTTGATGACGCGCGCCGAGGGCGTGTCGATCGTCACCGAGACGGTGTTCGAGAACCGCTTCCTGCACGTGGGCGAGCTGCGTCGCATGGGCGGGCGTATCGTGGTCGACGGCCAGACCGCCATCGTCGCCGGGCCCGCGCCGCTGTCCGGTGCGCCGGTGATGGCCAGCGACCTGCGTGCCTCGGCCTGCCTGATCGTGGCCGGGCTGTCGGCCGAGGGCGAGACGATCATCAACCGCGCCTACCACATCGATCGCGGCTACGAACGCGTGGAGACCAAGTTCCAGGCGCTCGGCGCCCGCATCGAGAGAATCAGAGGATAGGAGGTCGCATGGCCGATTGCCTCTTCTGCAAGATCGCACGCAAGGAGATCCCCGCGAAGATCGTCTACGAGGATCGCCAGGTCGTGGCCTTCGAGGACATCAACCCCCAGGCCCCGGCCCACACCCTGGTGATCCCGAAGAGTCATTTCCCGACGCTCAACGACGTCGGCGCCGAGGAGGAGGGCCTGCTGGGTCACATGACCCTCGTCGCGACGCGCATCGCCAAGGACAAGGGGCTGCACACCACGGGCTACCGCCTGGTCGCCAACTGTCTGGAGGGCGCCGGTCAATCGGTATTCCACATCCATCTGCACCTGCTCGGCGGCCGGCGATTCACCTGGCCGCCCGGATGAGCGCCGGACGGCCGTGACGGAGCCGCCCGACACCCCGGCCGGGACGCGCACCTTCCGCCGCGCGGCCGGCGCCCGGCTCGCGAGCGCCGCCTGTCTCCTGCTGTTTGTCGCCGGCACCGTCTCCGTCGGCGCGACCTCCGGTCTCACGCCCGGGCTCTTCGTGCTGGCGGGATTGTCGATCCTGTGCGCCGCGAACGCCGTCGGAGCCTGGGCCGACCGCTACACGCTGGGCAAGACCGGAATCGTGCACCGCAACGCGCTTCTCGGGCTGGTCGGCGCGCGGCCGCGCCATGTGGCCTGGGAGGACGTCGTGCAGGTGCACGAGCACCGCGCCCTGAGCTTCGGCCGCCTCGAGCCCCGCGCCAGCGCGCTGTTCCTGGTCCTGCGCAACGGCCGGCGGCTCGTGCTCGACTCGCTCGCCGATTTCGAGGAGGTCCTGAGCACGGTCCACCGGCACTGCGGCACGCGTCAGTAGCCCGCCTGCTTGTCGACCTCGTTGAGGAGCGCCTCGCCTGCCACGTAGCGCTTCAGGTTCTGCACGAACAGATCAGCGGAGCGCGCCATGTACTCGGGATGCGAGCCGGCGACATGCGGGGTGACGACGACCTGGGGCAGGGTCCAGAGCGGGCTCGTCGGCGACAGCGGCTCGGTCGCGAAGACGTCGAGACCGGCGCCGGCGAGCCAGCCCTCGCGCAGCGCGCGGACGAGCGCCGACTCCTGGATCAGCTCGCCGCGGCCGATGTTCAGGAGCAGCGCCGAGTGCTTCATCCGCTTGAGCTGTCTCTCGCCGATCATCCCGCGCGTCGCGCGGGTCAGCGGCACGGCCAGGACCACGATATCGCACTCGCGAAGGAGCGTCTCCTCCTTGCCGGCCGCCAGGAGGCGATCGACGTAGTCCGGCCTGGAGCGGGGCGTGCGGACCAGCCCCCAGACAGTCATGCCCAGCGCGCGCGCGCGCACGGCCAGCTCCCGGCCGATGTCACCGAGACCGAGAATCCCGAGCAGCTTGCCGTGCAGCTCCACGAGGTGCGGCTTGCGCCCGTAGAGATCCTGCTGCGCCCAGCGGCGTTCCGTCTGCGCGCGCACCGCGTCGGCGATACCGCGGGTCATCGCCAGGATGAGACCGAGCGTGTGCTCGGCGACGGCGATCGAGTTCACACCGCGCGAGGAGGTCACGCGGATGGCGCTCTTGAGCAGCTCCGGGCTCAGGACGCGGTCGACCCCGGCGAGCGGCGTGTGCAGCCAGCGCAGGGCGTCCGCCCTGTCGGCGAGTCGACGCGCCAGACCCCACGCGAACAGCACCTCCGCGCCGGGGAGGACGCGCGCGAACGCCTCCTCGCTCATCGGGACCTCGACATCGAAGTGCTTCTTCGCCCGGCGGCGGATGCCCTCCAGGCTGGCTCCCGGGAGCATCCAGATCGGCTGGCGATGCGGCAGATAGACGATGAGACGGCGGCGCGCTCTCGCGGTCACTGCGACCCCCCCCGGTCTTCGCGGCAAACGGCGGTCATTCTACGCCATCGCGGCGCGCCGCCGAGCTATCCCCAGTCACGGGTGGAGGGCCGCAACGCGATGCGGCTCATGTTCGCTCGCGCGCGTTCGTCGGGAGCCCTCCCGCGCGCATGGCGCGGCTCAAAATCGCCGCACCGCGTTGCGGCCCTCCACCTGCGCCTCGGGATCCCACCCAACGTCCACCCCATTCCCTACGTCGAGCAGGGAACTCGGTGGCGGGTCGGGCGGGGTGTGTGACAGCGACGGAGCGACCACGCGCGAAGCGCGGGGACCGGTTGGTCGCGCGTTGACAGCATCCGGCGGGACCCTTAAGATCATGGTTCATCGCTGAAACGCGACCGTCGCGGGAAAGGTGCGCATTTCCTGATGTCCGTCGACTCCATCGTCATCAAGGGCGCGGCCGAGCACAATCTCAAGCACATCGACCTGGTGCTGCCGCGCAACCGGCTGATCGTGCTGACCGGTCTGTCCGGCTCCGGCAAGTCGTCGCTCGCGTTCGACACGATCTACGCCGAAGGCCAGCGCCGTTACGTCGAGTCGCTCTCGGCGTACGCCCGGCAGTTCCTGGAGATGATGGAGAAACCCGAGGTCGAGTCGATCGAAGGCCTGTCCCCCGCCATCTCGATCGAGCAGAAGACCACCTCGCGCAACCCGCGATCCACCGTCGGCACGGTCACCGAGATCTACGACTATCTGCGCCTCCTGTTCGCCCGCGTCGGCGTCCCCTACTGCCACAAGTGCGACCGGCCGATCACCCGGCAGACCGTGCAGCAGATCGTCGACCAGATCCTGGCCCTGCCCGAGGGCGGCCGGATCCAGGTGCTGGCGCCGATCGTGCGCGGTCGCAAGGGCGAGTACCGCAAGCAGCTCGCGGAGGCGATGAAGAAAGGGTTCGTGCGGGCGCGGGTGGACGGTCACGTGATGGAGATCGCCGACGGCATCCCGATGGACAAGAAGAAAAAGCACACCGTCGAGATCGTCGTGGATCGGCTGGTGCTCAAGCCGGACGTCAAGAACCGTCTCACCGACTCGATCGAGACATCGCTGAAGATCGCCGAGGGTCTCGTGACGATCAACGTGCTCGGGGAGAAGGGGGGACGCGATCTGCTGTTCTCCGACCAGATGGCGTGCATCGACTGCGGCGTCTCGGTCCCCGAGCTGGCGCCCCGGATGTTCTCGTTCAACTCTCCGTACGGAGCCTGCCCGTCCTGCGACGGGCTCGGCGCCCATCAGGAGATCGACCCGGCCAAGATCGTGACGAACCCGTCCGTGGCGGTGCGCGAGGGCGCGATCGAGGGGACCTGGGGGTATGGCCGGGCGATGCTGCACATGGCGGCGGCCGCGATCGCGCGCAAGATGCACTTCGACACGGATCTGCCGTTCAACCGGCTGCCGAAGGAGGCGCAACGCATCCTGCTGTACGGCAGCGGCGATCAGGAGTTCGATTTCGAGTACGTCGAGGGGCGCAACCGGTACTACTTCCGCAAGGCGTTCGAGGGCGTCATTCCGGCGATGATGCGGCGCTACCGCGGTACCGAATCGTCCGGGCTGCGGGAGGAGATCGAGCGCTACATGTCCCTCGAGCCGTGCGGCGCCTGCGAGGGCGCCCGTCTGAAGCCGGAATCGCTGGCGGTGCGGGTGTCCGGCCGCAACATCGCCTGGTACACCGGTCTGACGATCGGGCGCGCCGTGAAGGAGTTCGAGGGTCTGAAGCTGTCGGAGAAGGATCGCCAGATCGCCCATCAGGTCCTGAAGGAGATCCGCGAGCGTCTCGGGTTCCTGCTGAACGTCGGTCTCGGCTACCTCACGCTGTCCCGTACGGCCGCCACGCTGTCGGGCGGCGAGGGGCAGCGGATCCGTCTGGCGACGCAGATCGGGTCGCGGCTCACCGGGGTACTGTACGTCCTGGACGAGCCGTCGATCGGCCTGCACCAGCGCGACAACCGGAAGCTTCTCGACACGCTCTGCGCCATGCGCGATCTGGGGAACACCGTCATCGTGGTGGAGCACGACGAAGAGACGATCCGGGCGGCCGACCACGTGGTGGACCTGGGACCGGGCGCCGGCGAGGACGGGGGTCACGTCGTGGCTCAGGGGACACCCGATCAGATCGCCGCGCACGCCGTCTCGCTGACCGGCCAGTACCTGTCGGGGCGGAGGGCGATCCCGATCCCGCCGCGACGGCGCGCGCCCGCGGACGGCAAGGGGGAGCGCGGCTGGATCACCGTCCTCGGAGCCGAGGAGAACAACCTGAAATCGATCGACGCGCGCTTCCCTCTCGGCCTGCTGACCTGCGTGTGCGGCGTCAGCGGATCGGGCAAGAGCACGCTGGTCAACGAGACGCTGTACAAGGCGCTGGCGCGATCCCTCTACAGGACGCCGATCAAGCCGGGCCGGCACCGCGGACTGCAGGGCGTGAAGGAGGTCGACAAGGTGATCGACATCGACCAGTCGCCGATCGGCCGGACGCCGCGCAGCAACCCGGCGACGTACACCGGCCTGTTCACGCCGATCCGCGAGCTGTTCGCCTCCGTCCCCGAGTCGCGCATGCGCGGCTACCGTCCCGGGCGTTTCTCGTTCAACGTCAAGGGCGGGCGGTGCGAGTCGTGCGAGGGCGACGGGATCATCAAGATCGAGATGCACTTCCTGCCGGACGTCTATGTCACGTGCGAGGCCTGCAAGGGGAGACGCTACAACCGCGAGACGCTGGAGATCCTGTACAAGGGCCGGAGCATCGCCGACGTCCTCGAGATGGCGGTGAAGGACGCGCTGGAATTCTTCGTGAACGTACCGATCATCCGACGCAAGCTCGAGACGCTCGACGCCGTCGGGCTGTCGTACATCAAGCTCGGCCAGTCGGCCACGACCCTGTCGGGCGGCGAGGCGCAGCGCATCAAGCTGTCGAAGGAGCTGAGCCGCCGC